>Ga0209630_10002463_pt1 | contig 17851 bp, 19 predicted proteins | sample COG_01_FD_184745 | JGI IMG/M metagenome (GOLD analysis project Ga0209630, IMG submission 184745) | Pelagic Microbial community sample from North Sea - COGITO 998_met_01 (SPAdes) (version 2) | ecosystem: Environmental > Aquatic > Marine > Neritic zone/Coastal water | place: Helgoland, sampling... | reverse complement strand
TTTATGGTTTTTGACCCATAAGATGAAAGATCACCATAGCCTAAATCATCAGCTAGTATGATAACAATATTTGGATTAGTATTATTTTTTTCACACGAAAAAATAAGTAACACTAATATTGAGCATATAATTCTTTTTAACATTCTAATTTTAATAACTTTAAAACTAAATCCTAGTAATCAAATTTAATTTATGAAAAAAATATTACTTCTTTCACTTCTTTCAGTTAGTGTCTTTTCTCAGACCTCAAATATTTTTGAGCCAATAGATATTTTTGATCTTGAGTATGTTTCCAATACTGAAATATCTCCAAATGGAAATAAAGTTTTATACCAAAGAAATTTTAATGATATAATGACTGATGAAAGTTTCTCTAATATTTGGATAGTCAATTACGATGGAACTGATAATAGACCAATAACAACAGGTAACTTTAAAGATAATTCTCCTAAATGGTCAAATAAGTCTGATAAATTTATTTTTAAGTCAAATAGAGAAGGTAAATCTCAGATTTTTCTTTTTGATCTTAACAATAACTCTTTACAGAAATTGACAAATTTTCAATATTCAATGGAGTCCTTAAGGTGGTCACCTGATGATAATTATATTTTATTCTCATCATTTATTGATAGTAAGAGGAAAAAACTGATAAAGATGCCAGAAAAACCAAAAGGTGCTAAGTGGAATGATCCACCTGTTGAAATTTCAGATTTAAATTACAAATATGATAGCTCGGGTTTTAGAAAGTCTGGAGAAGTTCAATTTTTTACTATACCAGTTAGTGGTGGAACTCCAAGACAAATAAGCAATATTAAACCAGAAAAAAGTGCAGGTCAAGCAGAATGGGTTGGTAATGATAAAGTTGTTTTTTCTGCAAATTTAAATGACGATTCTGATTATAATACAAATAATTCTGAGATATATATTCTAGACCTAGATACAGGTAAACATAAACCGCTTACTTCTAGAAATGGTCCTGACTTTAGTCCAAAAGTTTCACATGATAGTTCTTTAATTGCATATTTAGGGTATGATGATGAATATTTAGGATATCAGCAAAATTCTATCTACGTGATGAAACCAGACGGTTCAAAAAAAATAAAAATTCAATTAGATTTAGATAGAAATATTTCAAATATTTATTGGTCGGGGGACAACAAGAGGATATTTTTCCAATTCGATGATCAGGGCTTAACTAAAATTGGATCAACAACATTAGATGGAAAGTTTGAGACCGAAGTAAATCAAGTTGGGGGGCTCTCTTTTTCAAGACCATATAGTGGAGGTTTTTTTAGTCTTTCCAAAAATAATAGATATTCATTTACTCTTGGGACTGCATATAATCCAGCTGATTTAGCTACTGGATATAAAGGATCTAAAAATCGTTTAACAAACCTAAATAAAGATCTATTTGATTACAAGGAATTAGGTTTAGTTGAAGAAATTTGGTATAAATCTTCCTATGATAATAGAATGATTCAAGGTTGGATTGTAAAACCTCCCAACTTTGATGAAACAAAAAAATACCCATTAATCCTGGAAATACATGGTGGGCCTCACACAAATTATGGATTTCATTTTTCATCTGAGGTTCAACTATTCGCATCTAAGGGTTATGTTGTACTTTACACAAATCCAAGAGGAAGTACAAGCTATGGCAAAGAGTTTGCAAATCTAATACATCATAATTACCCAAGTCAAGATTATGATGATTTAATGTCAGGGGTTGATAATGTTATTAAAAAAGGATACATAGATGAGGATAATTTATTTGTAACAGGTGGAAGTGGTGGAGGTGTTTTAACATCTTGGATTGTTGGAAAAACTGATAGGTTTAAAGCTGCAGTAGTTGCAAAACCAGTAATCAATTGGTACAGCTTTGTACTGTACGCTGATAATATTGGATATTTTTATAAATACTGGTTTGATGATTTTCCATGGAATGATCCAGAAAGTTATCTAAAAAGGTCACCTATAAGTTATGTTGGAAATGTAAAGACACCTACTATGGTTCTCACGGGTGAAAAAGATTACAGAACTCCAATGGCTGAAAGTGAACAATTTTATGCAGGTCTAAAACTAAACAAGGTTGAAACAATGCTTGTTAGAATTCCTAATGCTAATCATGGAATTGCTTCAAAACCTAGTAATTTAATTGCAAAGGTAAATGCTATAGTATCTTGGTTTGAAAAGTATAAAAAATGAAAGTTCTTTTAACAGGATCATCAAAAGGAATTGGGTTTAAAATTGCTGAAGATTTAATTATCGAGGGACACGATATAGCTCTTCATTATAATAAAAATAAATCTTCAATAGAGCAATTATTGAAACAAAATAAGACAAAATCATTCTCAGTTAAAGCAGATCTTTCCTCAAAGGATCAAATTAAAAAACTTGTAGAGAATACTATAAAAAATTTTTCATTTCCTGATTGTATAATAAATAATGCTGGGATTGCAGAATCTGCTGACATTTCAATAGATATTGATGAGTGGGACGAAATTTATAACAGAACATTAGATGTTAATTTAAAAGCACCTGTTCTAATTTTCAAAGAATTTTTAAAGTACAAAAGAGAAAATAATATAAAATCTAGATTAAGATTTATAAATATATCTTCCAGAGCTGCATTTAGAGGAGAGCAACAAGACTACATTTCTTACGCTTGTTCAAAAGGTGGCCTAATCTCTCTTACAAAAACCATCTCAAGATCATTTGGAGAAACAGATAATATTGTTGCAATTAGCATAGCTCCTGGATTTGTAAGGACTGAGATGGCTCAGAGCTTTATTGATAAACATGGCGAAGATATTATTAAAAAAGGAATCACATTAGATAGGCTAACTGAGCCAAAGGATATATCTCCTGTAGTTTCTCTAATAGTAGCAGGTAAACTTGATCATTCCACTGGATCTACAATTGATGTAAATGGTGGAAGTTTCTTAAGATAATGAGGACTTTAATTTTAATTTATTATTTCATTAATTATATTTATTCTTAATCTTAAAATCAATCAAATGAAAAAATTTATAATTACATTATTACTATTTATCACATTTTCAATTAATGCACAAAACAATATTGCTTGGAATCAAGTTGGTGTTGTTGCTAATGATGGTTATGGCTCAGATTTAGCAGAGACTATGGATAAATTTTATGGCAGCATAGAAATGCCAGAGAATGCTTCAGTTCAATTATTAGCTGTATATCATAACTCGCCTGATCACAAACCAACTCACTATATAAATTATTCTGGAACTGTTGAAGGTTTAGTTCAATTAAGAGAACTAAGAGGAGGAGCAGATTATAATGCTTATACTAATGAATTTAGTAAGTATGGAAAAACAATCTCAAATACACATGGAAAAACTTTCCTTAGGTTTAATACTGATGATACAGAAGATCCAATTGCTCAAGTATGGGAATGGAGAGTTGAAGATCAAGGAGCATTCGTAGATGCATTTATGGAAATGTTAGAAACATTTAAACCTGATGGTTATATGTCTCTTGGTGGTATGTTTGGGGGTATTAGTAAAGAAGGAGAGTCTCATTATGTTTATGTTACTCATGATTCATATCAAGCAATGCTTGAATGGGGGCCAAAAACTCCTGCTGAACAAAAAGCATTTGAAAAATTTATAAAAACAACAGATAAGTTTTCTGAATTTAAAGGGACATATAGTATTTGGACAGTCAATTCGTGGAACTAATTCTCAAAAAGATTTTACACTGTAAATTTAAACCCTCCATTGGAGGGTTTTTTTTATCTTGCATTTATGAAATCTACTAACAAATATATTCTAGCTATTGATGCAGGCACTACTAGTTCAAGAGCAATACTTTTCGATCAAAATGCAGAACCTATTGAAATTGCTCAATATGAGTTTACTCAATTTTTTCCTAAAGAAGGCTGGGTAGAGCATGATGCATTAGAAATATGGAATACTCAATTAAAAGCAGTTAGAGATGTAATTAATAATTCTAAAATTGATCCAAATCAAATCGATTCAATCGGTATTACAAATCAAAGAGAGACTACAGTAATCTGGAATAAAAAAACTGGTATACCTGTTTTTAATGCAATTGTATGGCAAGATAGAAGAACTGCAGATTTTTGTGATCAACTAAAAAAAATAAATAAGACTGAATTAATTCAGAATAAGACAGGACTTGTAATTGATGCGTATTTTTCTGGAACTAAGATTAAGTGGATATTAGATAATGATCCCTCAATTAGGAGCCAAGCCAATAATGGTGAACTTCTATTTGGAACAATTGATACATGGTTAATTTGGAATTTAACTAATGGAAGATCCCATATAACAGACCCTTCTAATGCTAGCCGAACACTTTTATATAATATTAAAGAAGATGATTGGGATGATGAACTACTTTCACTTTTTGATATTCCTAAAAATATTTTACCAAAGGTTGTTGATTCATCATCAATTTCTGCCCATTTAGACGATAAATTTTTTGGAGTAAAAATTCCAATATCCGGAATTGCAGGAGATCAACAAGCTGCTTTATTTGGTCAATTATGCACAGATCAAGGAGATATTAAAAATACATACGGAACAGGTTGTTTCTGTATGATGAATACTGGAAATACATTTGTTAAATCAAAAAATAAAATGCTCTCTACAATTGCATGGCGAATAGATGGAGAGATAACATATGCCCTTGAAGGAAGTGTTTTTGTTGCAGGTGCACTGATTCAATGGCTAAGAGATAAATTAGGTATTATTAATAATGCATCAGATGTTGAAGATCTTGCAAAATCAGTAGATAATAATGGGGGGATTACTTTTATTCCTGCATTGTCTGGACTGGCAGCTCCATACTGGGATCCATATGCTCAGGGTACAATTTATGGAATAACAAGAGGAACAGAAAATGGTCATATAGCTAGAGCTGCACTGGAATCAATTGCTTTAAGGACAAGAGATATAATTATTGAAATGGAGAAAGATGCTGGAATTAAGTTTTCTAATTTGAAAGTTGACGGTGGAGCAAGTAATAATAATCTTTTAATGCAAATTCAATCAAATCTTTTGAATACTAACGTTATAAGACCTAAAACTACAGAAACAACTGCTCTTGGTGTTGCTTTTCTAGCTGGACTTGCAACAGGTTTTTGGAAAGATATTCCTAGTTTAAAAAACCTTTGGATTAAGGATAGATCTTTTCAGCCTAACAAAGAAATTGATACAGATAAAATAGTAGAGCTTTGGATTAAAAGAATTAATAATCTTCTTAAGATAAATGAATAGAGCAGATTCAATTTCTAAATTAAGTAAAGTTAACCAATGGGATGTTGTAATAATAGGAGGTGGTGCTTCAGGTCTTGGCATCGCTGTTGATGCTTCAAGAAGAGGATATAAAACATTACTTTTAGAAAAATATGATTTTGGTAAAGGTACATCCTCCAGAAGCACAAAGCTGATTCATGGTGGGGTTAGATATCTGCAAAATGGTGATATAACATTAGTAATAGAGTCACTTAAAGAAAGAGGAATTTTAAAAAGAAATGCTCCTCATTTAGTCAAAGATTTGAGTTTTGTAATCCCAACATATGATTGGTGGGCTAGTCCATTTTATGGAATTGGAATGAAAATTTATGATATGATGGCAGGTAAGCTAGGTTTGGGTAAATCAATAATTATTTCAAAAGAGGAAACGGAAAAATTAATCCCTAATGTTAACAAAAAAGGATTAAGGGGGGGTGTTATATATCATGATGGACAATTTGATGATGCAAGAATGGCAATTACACTTGCGTTGTCAGCTAATACAAAAAAAACAGCCTTAATAAATTATTGCAATGTAGATGGATTAATTAAAAAAGACAATGAAATAACTGGGCTTAATTTCACCGATTCTATTAACTCAAAAAATTATCAAATTAATAGTAAGGTAATTATAAACGCTACTGGAGTTTTTGCAGAGGAAATAATCAGAATGGATCAGCCTAAAATTGATAAAATGATTCAACCAAGTCAAGGTGTTCATATAGTTCTTGATCGAAAGTTTTTAAAAAGTAAACATGCAATTTTAATTCCTCAAACCTCTGATGGCAGAGTCTTATTTGCTGTTCCTTGGAAAGATTATGTGGTTTTTGGAACAACAGACACACATGTTAAAAATGCAAGTGAAGAACCCACTCCTTTAAAGGAAGAAATTGATTTTATCTTAAAAAATGCAAGTAAGTACATGACAATTAAACCAAAGAGAGAAGACATTACAAGTGTTTTTGCTGGACTTAGACCCTTGGCTGCAACATCTAATAAAAAATCTACCAAAGAAGTTTCAAGAAGTCATAAGATTGATATTTCTCCCTCTGGTTTAATAAGTGTTCTAGGTGGAAAATGGACAACTTATAGGAAAATTGCTGAGGATGCATTAAATGCTGCAATATCCATAAAGAAACTTAAGAATAGAAAGTGTAAGACTGAACGAAAAAAGCTTTATGGCTTCAAAAAAAATGTAGATTGGTCAGACCCAATGCATGTATATGGTTCAATGAAGAAAAAAGTAAAATCTCTAGGAACTGAGAATGATAATAAATCATTGTCAAATAAATTCTATATTTCAAATAATATTATAGAATGGTCTATAATCCATGAAATGGCTCTGACTGTTGAAGATATTTTGGCACGAAGAACAAGATGTATTTTTTTAGACTCTAAAGAATCAAAGAGAATTGCACCAATTGTTGCTCAAAAAATGGCTGATGTTTTAGGAGAAGATGATAAATGGATAGATGCTGAATTAAAAAAATTTAATAAATTAATTAAAAACTATATAGTATGATAAGTCCATATATTGCAGAATTCGTTGGCACAACAATTCTTTTACTTTTAGGCTCAGGAATTGTTGCTAATGTTAGCCTAAGTAAAACTAAAGGGTCTAAAGAAACACCTTTAATAGCTATTACAACTGCATGGGGTTTTGCAGTATTTGTAGCTGCCTATATAACAGGTCAGTTTAGTGGTGCACATTTAAATCCTGCTGTAACAATTGGATTAGTTGTAGCTGGAAAATTCTCATCTGATTTAATGATTGGGTATATAATTGCACAAGTTCTTGGAGCAATGTTAGGTAGTTGGCTAACCTATATTTTTTATATAGACCATTTCAGATCAACGACTGATGAAAGTGCTGTAATGGGATCATTTTGTACCTCACCTGCAATTAGGAATTATAAGAATAATTTCTTTAGTGAATTTCTTGCAACATTTATATTAATTTTTGGTATTCTATACATTGTAAAACCTAATATTTTAATTGAGGGAATGGATGTTAATTTTGGAATAGGGTCATTAGATGCACTTCCAGTGGGAATTTTAGTTTGGGTAATAGGACTTAGTCTAGGAGGAACAACAGGATATGCAATAAATCCAGCTAGGGATCTTGGACCAAGAATTGTTTATCAATTAATTCCTAGAAAAAATAAACTTTCAGATTGGGCATATAGTTGGATTCCAATTTTTGGCCCATCACTTGGAGCTGTTGCTGCAGGTCTGTTATTTTTATATTTTAACTAAATGGAAAAAACTAAAAAAATTGCACTAATTACTGGAGCTACTTCAGGTATTGGAGAGTCAACATCTTATGAGTTAGCTAATCAATTTTCACTGATACTATGTGGAAGAAATACTGATAAACTTAAAGAGTTAGAAGCATCGCTTTCGTCAAAGACTAAAGTTAAAACTTTACAATTCGATGTAAGAAACCAAGAAGAAGTTTATGAAAAAATTTCTAGTTTAAGTAATGATTGGAAAAATATAGATGTATTGATTAACAATGCAGGTAACGCTCATGGTTTGGATTTTATTCATGAAGGTAAAATTGAAGATTGGGATATGATGATTGATACTAATGTTAAGGGATTACTATACGTGAGTAAACCAGTGTTGGATGTTATGACAAAAAATAATAAAGGACACATTATTAATATTGGATCGATTGCAGGTAAAGAACTATATCCTAAAGGTAATATCTATTGTGCCTCAAAATTTGCTGTTGATGCTATTTCTCAGGGTATGAGAATTGACTTAAATAAGTTTAATATTAAGGTTTCACAAATTAATCCAGGGTTGGTAGAGACAAATTTTTCAATGGTTAGGTTTAAAGATGATGAAGATAAATCTAAGTCGGTTTACTCTGGGGTTAATCCATTAGTTGGAGATGATGTTGCTAAAGTAATATCCTATGTAATAAATTGCCCTGAAAATGTTAACATAAGTGATATTACAGTTCTTGCAAAATCACAAGCTTCTTCCACGGTGGTTAATAGAGGTTAACTATTGGATAATGACTTAAATGTTTCTATTACCTTTTTAGGTATAGGATGGTATCCATTATTATATTTCAAAGTTTTGCTTTTATTATCATCTTTGTAAAGATTAATGAAGTAATCAGAAACCTTATTAATTTCAATACAATCATCAATATCATATAAATCATCAGTGTGAACTTGATCTAATCCTTTCATTAAAGTTTCTTTTGCTCTCTTTTTTATTAATATTTTTTTTTCACCAACCAGAAACTCACTCTCATGTAACTCTTCAAATTTATTTTTATCATACCCTCCTAGATTTATAAAAAACAATTTGCTTTTTGAGATATTTTTTTTTGATGAAAGTGAAACCCTATATCCATCTACATGATTTATCTCAACCCAAGAATCTATATGAAGTCTATCTGCATTTCCAAACCACTTATCAAGTAAATCCATATAAGTATCTTCAATTTTATTACCACAAGTGAAAACAACATCATGAAGCTCAGTATTACATCCATCTGCTCTTCCTCCTAAATAAACTGCAAAAAGTTTAATATTTTCTTTCATATTTATTTTATTATAAAATTTAAAATAAAGTATTTTAATATACCAGGCGTTTAGTTACCTTGTCAGAAATATATGAAAAAATTATTATCACCATTACTATTAATATTTCTTTTTTCAAACTGCAATAACACACCAGACCTAATCGTTATTGGTCACCGAGGTGCTATGGGTCATGCACTTGAAAATACAATTGAATCAGTTGAAAAGGCTATTGATTTAAAAGTTGATGGAATTGAGATTGATGTATTTAAATCTAAATCGGGTGAGCTAATAGTTTATCATGATCCGTCATTAAGTAGGCTATCTAATTCAACTGCATTTATTGAGCAAATCTCTTTAGATTCTATTAAAAAAATAGAATTAATAGGAGGGTTATCTATTCCAACTCTAAATGAGGTAATAGATATAATTCCAGAAAAAATTTTTTTAAATATTGAGCTTAAAGGGGAGAACACAGCCTATGAAACTAATAAAATCATCATTAAATATTTAAGCGAATCTAATCTTACTTCTTCAAAATTTATTATATCAAGCTTTAGATGGGATGAATTAAAAAAGTTTAGAAATGTTAATAAAGATGTTCCAATTGCAATCCTTGTAGACTCATTATACAAAATTGATAATGCAATTAAATTAGCTAAGGAAATTAACGCTGTTGCTTTAAATCCAAATAATAAGTTTATCACACAGGAAATAGTTAAAAAAATACAGTCTAACAATATTAAAGTTTACCCTTATACAATTAACACTCCTAAGAATATAAATAGAATGAAATCAATGGGAGTTGATGCAATTATAACTGATTTTCCAGAAAGAATTAATAATTAAACCTAATGAATATAACAATTTAACTATGAAAAAAATATATCTGATACTGTGTATACTAGGTATCGCACTTCCTTATTATAATTTATTTAATTTTTTAAAAATTAACAATTGGTCAATGGATGGATTTTTTAGTCTTCTATATGAAAACTATGCTGTGTCTATGCTTTCTATGGATTTAACTGTAGCTGCTTCTTCTTTTTTAATTTTTTTAATCTATAGTTATAGAAAATCCCCAACAAAAATTATTAGATATTTATTACCTATGTTTCTTGTTGGATTTTCACTGGCACTGCCTCTTTACCTTTATGATAATCATAAATCTAATTAGATATTTCTTTTGACTTTATCATAATACAAACTCCAGCATTTATTAAAATAAGAGATAAAGTTCCAATCAAGAAAAAATCTAATTCCTGATATCTTCTTATTAAAGCTTCTCCAAAGACGCATAATCCTGAGCTAAAAATTAAAATTCCTAAAGTTCCTAGAATAGTATACTTATTAATCATCTTTTATTACATTTAAATCTAAATTAATTAAATTCAATTTTATGACATCTGAAGTATGGTTTTTAATAATTATATCACTAGTAATTTTTAATTATTTATTCTCAAATATTTTAGATTATTTAAATCATAAAAACTGGAAAGATGAAATACCTCTTGAGTTAAAAGATTTTTATGATAAAAAGAAATATAAAAAAGCAAAACTATACGCTATAAGTAAAAATAAAATAGGATTACTATCTAGCACGACAAGCTTTCTTTTTATTGTTTCACTTTTAGTATTTAATGGGTATGGATATATTGATCAATATGTCAATTCATTTAGTCTCAACTTGTTTTTACCTTTTGAAATTAATATTAGTTTTATACAGTCAGGATTTTTTTTTCTAATTCTATTTACTTTAAATTCAATAATATCAATCCCTTTTTCATATTATAACACATTTGTAATTGAAGAAAATTTTGGTTTCAATAAGACTACAAAATCTACATTCTTTTTTGATATTATTAAATCATCTATACTTTCGATTTTAATTGGAGGGGCTCTTCTATTTTTAGCCTTGTATCTATATAATAATTTAAATGATGGTTTCTGGTTATATCTTTGGATTGGACTTTCTTTATTAATTGTTTTTATCAACATGTTTTATGCAGATTTAATTGTACCAATATTTAATAAACTTACACCACTAGAAAACGGAGAGTTAAGAAAAAAAATTGAAACTTATTCTAAAGAGGTTGGATATCTTTTAAAGAATATTTATGTGATTGACGGTTCAAAGAGATCAACTAAGGCAAATGCATTTTTTAGTGGACTTGGACCAAGAAAAACTATAGCACTTTATGATACTTTGATTGAAAAACATACTGAAAATGAATTAGTTGCAGTTTTAGCACATGAAGTAGGTCATTTTAAGAAAAAACATGTTTTCTCAGGTCTTTTAATGTCAATTATCCAAATTGGTATAATGACTTTTTTCTTTGAATTATGTTTAAAACTTCCAGAAATTTCTCTAGCATTGGGAGGATCAGATATTAGTTTTCATCTAGGTTTAATCGGATTCAGTATAATTTTTTCACCTATTTCAATGATGTCAGGTATCTTGATGAATTATATAAGTAGAAAAAATGAGTTTGAAGCAGATTCCTATGCAAAGGAAACATTTAATGGAGAAGACTTGTCACTAGCATTAAAAAAATTATCTGTAGATAGTCTATCAAATATCTATCCACATCCTTTATATGTATTCTTTCACTACTCTCATCCTCCATTAATTCAAAGGTTAAGAGCTCTAAATTAATTATATGAAAAGAAGAAATTTTATTTTTGATATATTTAGTGTTGGTTTAATGTCTTCGATAAGTTCGAAACTTAAAGCAAATAATTTTAATTTTTCTCCTATGGTAAGATCTATATCAACTTGGAAAACAAAAGAGGCAAACTTTAAAGCTGGTTCATTGTTAGATAAAGGTGTTGATGCCTTGGAGGCTGCTGTTACAGGTGTAGCAATAGAAGAAGAAAATCCAAAAAACACTACAGTTGGATTTGGTGGAGCACCAGATAGAACAGGGAAAGTTACATTAGATGCTTGTGTAATGAATCATCTAGGAGACTGCGGTTCAGTAGTTGCTGTTGAAAATATTGTAAATGTTGCTAAGCTGGCTAAAGATGTAATGGAGAAAACACCTCATGTTATGTTAGCTGGAAAAGGAGCTGAAGAATTTGCTCTTTCTGAAGGATATCAAAAAATTAACCTATTAACTGAGTCATCAAAAAAAGAATGGGAGAAATGGCTTGAAAATGAAGAATATAAACCTTTAATCAATATTGAAAACCATGATACTATTGGTATGCTTTGTCTTGATAAGAATAATAATATTTCAGGGGCATGTACTACTAGTGGGCTTGCATATAAGATGAAAGGTAGAGTAGGAGATTCTCCAATAATTGGTTCAGGATTATTTATAGATAACAAAATTGGTGGCGCTGTAGCTACTGGATTAGGCGAAGAAGTTTTAAAAACAGTAGGATCATTTTTAGTTGTTGAATTAATGAGACAAGGTAATTCTCCACAAGAAGCTTGTGAAATTGCTATTAAAAGAATTGTTTCTTCAAATTCTCAAAAAAACAAATTTCAGGTAGCATATATTGCTATGAATAAGAATGGGGAGGTAGGTTCATATTGTATAGAACCTGGTTTTACATACATGGATTATGTAAATGGAGAAAATAAAGAGGTCATTACAGAATCTGTTTTTTGATTAAGAAAAAATAGATTTCATTTTATCCATTTCTTCCTCAGCTAATTGCGGATCAACTAAAATTCTTCCGCTATACTCATCAGTAATTATTTTTTGTCTTGATGCAATTTCCATTTGCACTTGTGGAGGAATAGTAAAATATGAACCACCAGAAGCATTTCTTTCAATAGGAACAATTGCAAGACCATTTCTAACATTAGATCTAATCCTTTTATAGGCAGCTATCAATGTATCCTCAATCTTTTTTTCAAACTCTTTAGACTTATTTAAAAGAGTTTTTTCTTCTTTTTCAGTTTCCTTAAGAATTTCTCCTAGTTCAGAATTTTTAGCTTTAAGATGTGATTTTCTATCTTTAATTTTATCCTTTAATTCCTCTAGTACAACTGTTTTGTTCTCGATAATCTCTTTATACTGAGCTATTTTTTTTTCAGAAAGTTTAATTTCTAGTTCTTGAAATTCTTGTTCTTTAACAATTGCATTATATTCTCTATTGTTTCTAACCTTTTTTAAATCACCTTCATACTTCTTATGGTTTTCTTTAGAGGTAGAAATTGAATTTTCCTCAGATTTTATACCATCCACACTCTCTTTTATCTCATTTTCAAAGCTTTCTAATCTACTGTTTAAACCCTCTATTTCGTTTTCAAGATCTTCGACTTCAAGAGGTAGCTCACCTCTAATACTTCTAATTTGATCGATTCTTGAATCAATTAACTGAAGATCAAATAGAGCTCGAAGCTTTTCTTCAACTGATATTTCAACTTTTTTTGCCATTTTAGTAATAGTTTACAGGGTTAATATTTTCCTTGGATAAAAGGATGGTAAAATTAGGTAAATTTTTTATAAGAAAATCCTTAATTATTAATTTTATATGGTTTTCACTCTCATAATGACCTATATCTATCAATAGAGTCTCATTATCAGCTTCAAAAAAATTATGATATTTTAAATCTGAGGTTATAAATGCATCTACATTGGAATCTAAAGAATCCTTAATAGCAAAACTTCCTGAACCAGCAACAACTGAAACTTTAGATACTTTTCTATTAAGTTTAACGGAGTGTCTTAGATATTTTAAATTTAATTTGTCTTTAAGTAAATTGAAGAAGTCGTCTTCTTCTAAAGGTTTCTCAAGCTTTCCTTTAATACCCATCCCTAACTTAAGATTACTGTCATGATTTTTTTTTGGTATTAGTACAGATGTATTTTTTAAACCTATTTTTTTAGATAAAAAATAACTAATGCCTTTTGCATGGTTGTCTAATGATGTATGAATAGCATAAACTGAAATATTGTTTTTGACTGCTTTAATTACAGATTTTTGAACATAGCCAGAATCTAAAGTAACTTTTTTTAAATCATTAAAAATTATTGGATGATAGCTTATAATTAAATTACAATTGTTATCTATTGCTTCATCTATAACATTTGAAGTTGTATCAAGAGTCACCAAAATATTTTTTACTAAAGAATTAGGGGAGCCTATAAGCAATCCAACATTATCAAAATCTTCTGCAATTGATATTGGCATCCATTTATTTAGAATTTCTGTAATTTCACTAACTTTCATATAAGTATAGATTCATAGCAAATATAATATTATCTTTCCTCTAGTGAAAAAATTGAATTTTTTATTATATCCTTTATCGCTTTTATATTGGTTTTACACCTCCTTCCGAAATTTTCTTTTTGATCTTGGTATAATTGACTCAATTGTTTATAAAGTACCTACTATAGGGATTGGAAATCTTTCCACAGGTGGAACTGGGAAGTCAATTGTAGTTGACTATATTATTGAAAAACATAAATCTAAAAATAAGATTACCACTTTGAGTAGGGGATATAATCGAAACACTAAAGGTTTTATTCAAGCATCTAAAAACTCTTCAGCTTATGATATAGGAGATGAACCTTTTCAATTTTTTTCCAAGCATCCAGAAATTAATGTAGTTGTATGTGAAGATAGAAGAAAAGGAATGAATATTATATTAAAAAACTTACCCAATACTGATCTTTGTATTTGGGATGATGTTTTTCAGCATAGATTTGTAAAACCTGGTTTAATGATTCTAACTACAACATTTCAATATCCTTTCTATAAAGATGAAATTCTTCCAATTGGAAATTTAAGAGAAGATAAAAGCTCTGCAAAAAGAGCAGACATAATTGTTGTTACAAAATGCCCTGATAATTTATCCCAAAAGGATAAACAGTTATTTATAAAATCATTAAATCCTCTAGAAAAGCAAAAAGTATTTTTCAGCTCTCTAACATATTTGCAAAAAATTAAATCTGAATCTGAAGAAATTGATATTGATGTTCTAAAAGATCACAGCTTTATATTGGTAACAGGAATAGCTGACTCTTCATACCTTGTTAATTTTTTAAAACTTAAAGGTTTAGACTTCAAACATCTTAAATATTCAGATCACTATAATTTTAATAAGTCTTCAATAGATAAAATATCTCAATTATCGTTAAACAAAAAAATTCTAACTACTGAAAAAGATTTTGGCAGACTTAATCCAAAAGTAAAAAATCGAGATTTATTTTATATTGAGGTAGGACTAAGGTTTCCTAATGAAATAAATGATTTAAATTTTGATAGTTATATAGAGGAATATATTATTAAAGATTAATGAATATGCTTATGAGCTTTATATGAAGACCTTACTAAAGGTCCACTTTCTACATGTCTAAAGCCCATTTCTTTTCCAATGACTTCATATTCTTTAAAATCTTCAGGCCTTATAAAATCCTTGACAGTTAAGTGCTTTTTTGTTGGTTGAAGATATTGACCTAATGTTATAATATCAACTCCAACATTACGAAGATCTTTCATGGTTTCCAATACCTCTTCTTTTGTCTCACCAAGACCAAGCATTATACCCGATTTAGTTCTGTTAATACCATTTTCCTTCAAATATTTTAACACCTCTAAGCTTCTGTCATATTTAGCTTGGATTCTAACCTCACGAGTAAGTCTTCTAACAGTTTCAAGATTATGAGAAACAACTTCAGGAGCAACTTCTATAATCCTATCTATATTTTCTGTTTCACCCTTAAAATCAGGAATTAAAGTTTCAATTGTAGTTTTAGGATTTAAATCTCTAACGGCATTAACTGTCTCTGCCCATATAATAGAGCCTCCATCTTTAAGATCATCTCTGTCAACTGAAGTTATTACAGCATGTTTAACTCCCATAATATTTATAGACCTAGCTACTTTAAATGGCTCTAAAGTATCAGCTGGTAAAGGACTACCAGTTTGAACATTACAGAAACCACATGATCTAGTACAAATATTTCCAAGTATCATAAATGTTGCTGTTCCTTCAGTCCAGCATTCACCCATATTAGGACAATTTCCAGAAACACATATTGTGTGAAGATTATTTTTCTCTACCGTTGATCTAAGTTGGGTATATTTTTTTCCAATCGGAAGTTTTACTCTTATCCAATCAGGTTTCTTAGTTCTAACTTTAGAATTAGATTCTTTTTTAGGAAGATTTAGTTTAACCCATCCCTGATTAACTGTTTTTATTTCAGCCATATTTTTCAAAGATACAAACTAAATAAACCTAGTCAAAATATACCCAAGCGCAAAAAGACTAAGAAATAAAATACCAATTATACTAAGTATTCTAAGTGGTTTGGAAGGTTTGTGTGATTCAGGCATATTTTCACTAATTATCAATTTATAATTTAAAATTGCATAAAAAGGCGCTGTTATAAAAGATAATATAGTAGCTAATTCAACTAATGCTCCCATTTCAGATAGTAAAAAATAAAATATTAACATTGTACCAACTGATAATGCAGATATCCACTGAAAATAATAACTCTTATTATTATTCTTTGTTAATAATTGTGTAGCTCTAGACATTGTTCGTGGAGATGCATCTAGACATGTAATAGTTGTGCTAAGCATAGTAGTAAATGCACAGATTGAAATTATCAAATAAAAACTATCCCCCAAATTAGATGTATATAATTCAATAAGTTGATTAGCAAAAATACTTCCACTGTTTGAAAAGCTAATTCCTGAGTTGAACATTACTAGTGCACCTAAACTAACAAAACAAATTCCTAAAATAACAGTAGCAAAATAACCTACATTAAAGTCAAATAAACTTTCTTTTGAAGTTATTTTTTGATTCTTCTTTTTTTCAAGAGTCCATATAGAATGCCAAATTGATATATCTAATGGAGCAGGCATCCACCCCATAAATGCGACTAAAAATACTAAACCGCTACCTGATGGAAATATTTGTTTAAGGCTGAAAGCTTCTTCAGAATTTATTGATGCAACTCCAGTTGAAAACACTGTGCTAACAGCTAATATCAATATTATGATTTTAATCATTTTATCTAAAATTTGATATTTACCCAATAATAATATTAAATAGCAAATTAGGGTGATTATAAGGCTCCAAACAACCATATTATCTGTTAATCCAAAAAGACTAGAAGCTAATCCAGCAGTAACAATAGTTACAGCTGTTTGAATTGTAAACATTGTTGCTAAGTTTAAGATGAAATAAGTAATCAAAAATACTTTGCCAACCTTGTAATATCCATCTAGTAGACTCTCTCCTGTAGCCATGGCATATCTAGGTCCATATTGAAAAAAAGGATATTTAAAAATATTAACAAGGATTAAAGCCCAAATTAATCCCCACCCAAAATCAGCTCCTGCTCGAGTTGATTGAACAAGGTGAGAAACTCCAATTGCAGCACCAGCAAAAAGCAAACCTGGTCCAAGTTTAGAAATTATTTTGATCATTTAATATCATTAACACATTCAGAACTGGTTGGAATTTTTCCGCAAATACCACACGGCTCATCAGATTTATTTAAAAAGGGGCTTTGACTTGCACAAGTACCTGAGAATTCTCCATTCTTTTTAAAAATCAATTTAATTGCAATACCTGAAAATGCAATACCAATCAATAAGATTGAGATTAGAAATATCTTCATTGGACAAAGCTATAAAAAAATCGTAATTTTAGTTGTGCTTAACTTAATTAAGAATTTCAACATTAAGTTTTATTCAAAGTGGTTACTCTTTGTAATTACTTTAATTTCTTGTGACTCTAATTTTCTTAAAGTACCAGATTCTGAAATTCAATCTGCATCTAAATGGTCAATCAATGATCAACCCCCATCATTTCCTGAATGTGAAAATTTAAAAATGGAAGATCAATTAGATTGTTTTCGAGATAAAATTGAAATTGAAATGAGCAATTTTCTTGATAGCAAAACCTTTCCACTCGATTCTACAGAATATAAGCTTACATTAAAAATTGACACAATTGGAAGATTTAGTTTGGATAAACTGTTACCCTTAAATAAACTAGATGAGAAATATCTTTTGATAATTCATGAAGCAGTTGAGCAA
>Ga0209630_10002462_pt1 | contig 17853 bp, 19 predicted proteins | sample COG_01_FD_184745 | JGI IMG/M metagenome (GOLD analysis project Ga0209630, IMG submission 184745) | Pelagic Microbial community sample from North Sea - COGITO 998_met_01 (SPAdes) (version 2) | ecosystem: Environmental > Aquatic > Marine > Neritic zone/Coastal water | place: Helgoland, sampling... | reverse complement strand
ATTTCAAGCCCTCATAGCTCAATTGGTAGAGCAATTGATTTGTAATCAATAGGTTCGCGGTTCGAGTCCGTGTGAGGGCACCAATTAATTTAGATTATTTTTTGCAGCAAATTTTTTGAATTTTCTTCGACTTCTTAATAATAAAAATATTAAAGTTATTATTATTAAAATTATTAATGAGACAACAATATAAAACTTTTTCCATTTCACTAAAAAAAATTTTTCTTTTGCAAAATCCTTAAATTCAGACTCGAACTCTAATGACAGGCCTCTTTTATTGTACTGAATTAAATCCTTTGGTAAAATGTCATAATCTTCAACGGTTGAGTAATCTCCCTTAATTAATAAATCATTTTTAATAGTGTCTGCTACTACAAATGTTGCTTTTGGAACGCCATTCCCCATGCCAACAGAATATGCTTCCAAATTTTCTATTTTATCATTCCAGTAAACTAAATTTACATTTTGTTTTCCATAAGCAATTGACTCTACGAGATCTCTAAAATATTGCCTTTTTGAATTTCCTGCAAAAATATAATTAATTTTATTTTTTATTGTTGGATATATATCTTCAAAGTAATAACTTTTATCATGCATATAAGGTTTTGTGTCAATTATTGTATCATCCCAAATTCTATGATGAGTGAGTAAGACGGTGGGTCCATTTTGAAACTCATCTTTAAGAGAGTCCTCTAAAAATTTGATTATATTTTCTTTACTATCTGATGAGTCCATTAAAATAAATTTGATATCCTTTTCAATAATTACTTTATTAAGATATCCAACATTGGATATATAATTATCTTTAGAAATTCTTAATTCGTTATTCCCAGGGGAAAAAAATAATTTTGAATCAATTACAGTATTGTAATAATCAAAAATATTTTTGTTTTGTAAATCTGAGTCTCCTAATAAGAAAACATAATCAGGATTATGTGAATTGATTTTTTCAGCAAATTTATTAATTTTTTTAAGGTCTTTTGTAATTGGGTATAAATGCCCTGCAACTATAAACTTGGTGCCAGTTTTATTTTCATCTGCATATAATTTTGACATCAAATTAATTATAAGAAAAATAATCAAAAAAAAATTTATTGTTTTCATGTGTACTTAATTAATAAAAATTTTAAAATCAAAATCTTTAAAAGGTATATCATTATTATTTACTTTTATACTAGAGCCTTTTTCTACTAAATATTTTTCTTCACTATTAGTGATTAAAATATCGTTTAGATTTATCTTTGACGGTCCGTATTCATTTTTCTTCATATAAGAAACTATTCCGTATTGTGTATTATTAATATTGATCTTATTTGCCTCAACTTCAGAATTATCTTTACTTGCAATTCCAGTAACACTATTAAAAATTGTAACATTTTCAATATCAATTATGCTTTTTTCTCCTACGCTTATAGCTTTATCGCCTGCGCCATGGATAATTATATCTCTAAGTTGAACGTTACTTCCTGAAAAATCTAAAGCGTCGTTTCCTGTGTCTTTAAAACTTAATTTAGTCATTATGCCTTTACTAAAGTCTATATCTACAGCATCTGAATTAACATTTTGAAATAAACAATTTTCGATAACAAAATTTGATCTTATTATATTTAAATAGTCATCTCCTAATAAGTTTTCTGAAAATTTTGAATTTTTTATTCTTACATCAGATTGATAAAAATTTATTGACCCCAATAGACCTAATCCGGATAGTTGAGTGGGGGCTGACATTCTGTGAAAAATGGTATTATTAATTACAGACACTTCATTAGTATTTATAACTGCTATGCCATAACCAAATTTCAATTTTTTATTGTTTTGATCCAAATTACCTATTCTAAAAGATTTTATATTTCCGTCAAAATCTGATCTGACAGTAATTGGCTTTTCAGAAAGTCCTTTAAAAAAAACTGGTGATCCAGAAATGATGTGGCCCTCCTGAGAAAAAATTATTTCTGTACCCGGGTTAAAAATAACTTTATAGTTTGCGGGTATGTAAAGTGGCTTATTGATTTCTATTAAACCTGAATTAAAAATTATTTCATTATTTTCAATCTTTAAATAAGTTTGTTTTTTAAAATTTTGGTCAGGTTTATCATATAAATCGGACATATAACTTTCGATTGTATTAGACCAAAAAGCTATTCTTGACTCTCTATTTTTGTTTTGTCCTAATATTTTATATATAATTTTAAAATTTTCTAAATTATCTTTTTTACATGCATCTTCATTAGTGCAATCAATTCTTACTAATTCTGGTTTGATGGCTTTATTTAAAAGTTTACCTTGTAAATAAATTGATTTTTTTAAAAAAACTAAATCTTTTTGATTTTCTTGAAAACCTATAATTTCTATAGGAAGTCTTTGTAAATTAGAAACGTTAAGAGTCAGTGAATTTTTTTCACTTGATATATAGTTAAGATTAATTCCTTGAATAGGGTTAAGTGTTTTTTCAATTTCGTTTCTATATCTTTCAATATATTCTAAAGAAAAAATATTCTGTCTAGGATAATTTTGTTTTAACGCATTTTCATATTTTTTAAATTCTTCGTAATTGTTACTGATAATTTGTCTAACATAATTTTTTTTTGACATACGAGATAAATCATTTAAATATTTTTTAAAGAAGGTTTTATTTTTAAACAATAAAGAAAGGAAATATTTTTGATCAGGTGAGTGAGCAAAATTAATGGAACTAAGATCAATCCACCAGGTGTTTATTTGTGATTGGTTAAGATCTACATGGATTTCCCTACCTATTGGCTCCAATAATTTTGTAACTGGGTTGTAGTAAAACTTGATGTCTCTCCAATCAAATTCTATAGATCCTAAAACTGCTTTTGCTGCTAATAATTTAGAAAATTGTTCTAAATCAAATATTTCTGAAAGATCCCTAGAGTTTTGTCTAAAACTCTCCAAAAGTGTTATAGCTTCATTTAAATAAATTCCTTGTTCTGTATTCTTATTTTTTTCATTAAATTGAACAGGCTTAATTTCTGATCTCCAAAATGATCCTCTTAACCTATTAACCCCTAGTTTATTAATATTGTTTGCTTCTGTTACCCATAAATTTTTATCAAATCCTACAATTGGTCCTTCTCGTCGATTGTTAAACTCTAAGAGTTCTTTGGAATGCTGTTCTTCTAAATTATATATTCCTAAGTTATTGCCGTTCATAACAAAATTCACAAATTTCGTTCTATGAGCAATTAAACCTTCTTCTTTTAAAACTTTCATTAAAAGCCATTCATGCAAATAGCCTCGTGTTTTAGCATGTTGTAATGAAAATCTTTTTAGATTAAATAAAGTTTTCTTTTCGTTACGATCTTCATCCAACTTAATCTTAAATGACCATTTTAAAGGATGTTTCCAATGATCTTCGTGGACACCTTTAAGTTTTGCCTGAATTTTATAATCTTTATTATTGTAGTTGAGGCTTGCTGAGACCCATTTATGCAAGTCTTCATTTGATCTAAATGACTTTAAACTCTCTTGTCTAGTTTCTAAAATTTTTTGATAATTTTTATAATTCATATCAATAACTAATTTATCGATATCATAAAAATTTGAATACACTCTGTTTGCAATAGTTTCGGAAAGATCGTTTAAAAAAAGTTTTACCTTTTTATTAAAATCATATTTTTCAGACCAAGTACCTAATAGAAAAAATAATAAAAAAGATAAAATTAAAAAAGTAGAATAAAAAATCTTGTATTTGTTAAATTTTATTCTACTAAATTTTTTGTTATTTAATTGCGCTTTCATTTAAATACCGGTTACACTTCTTATCGAATTTATATACTTAGAATTTCTGCTTATTCTAAAAGGAAGCGTTTTTAGAATTTTTTTGGAATAATGACTATTTTTTCTATCAAATTTAAATTCTACGATTATATATTTTTGTATTAAAGCTTTGTGAGTTAAATTTATCTTTTTATAAAACCTTTGGTCGAACACTTTATGAGAGGTATCTATCGTTACTCTAAACTTCTTGTTAAAATTTTCATAATATTCTCTTTTGTATTGATTGATTATCATTGGTTCACAATTATTTTCAAATAAAATTTTTTCATAATTAGATAAATTTTCTTTAATGGTTCTTTTTAATGTTTTTAGTTTTAAATTTGAGTTAACCTTTAAATTTGAAATTAAAAATCTTTTTTTCCAACCAAAAATATTTCTCTTAAATTTAAATTCTAAGTTTCCGCTTTGTTGATTTTCGAAACGAGAATACCATCTGTACCTTATCTTCATTCTAGAGCTGCTGCCGTAAATATTATCTTTAAATGCTTCGTAATCAAAAGAGTCAAAATAAATATTATTAACAATTCTATCTGAGTATTTTTTTTTAAAGTTATCTTTATTTAATCTTAACCAGTTAACTATTAAAGGATAATTCAATTCTTGGGTTATAAATTTAATCTCTAATCTGCTATCATTAGGAATTAAACTATTCATCTGAAAATTTAAATACTGGGGATTTGATTTTGATCAATATATGTAACTGTAATTCCAGGAAAGTTTTTTTTTAGGTCTGACATCAATTTTTCAACAGAATCGATTTTTTTAATACTTATCATATATGTTGCTTCTATATTATCCTCTCTTGTATCAAATCTACGTAAGTCAAAATTATCAACTTCTTCCAAAATAATTTTATTAATATTTTTTAATAAATTGTCTCGATCTCTAAGTTTATTTGTATTTAGTTCTAAAGAAATAAACATATTTTTTTCAATAGATGTTTTTCTGAAAATTTTAAACAAAGTCATAAATAATAAAATTAAGATTACTGAAGTTAAAGTTATTAATGTTTGATTTGCACCAAAACCAAGTCCAGCGGCAATACAAATAAATAAATATGAGAGCTCTTCAGGCTCTTTAATAGGTGTTCTGAACCTTACTATTGAAAGAGCGCCCACTAATCCAAGTGATAAAGCTAAAGACGACTTTACAATAGTAATAACTAAAGTTGTTGTTAATAAAATAAAGGGGAAAATATTACTAAACTCTTCTCTATTACTGATTGTTGAACCGTATTTTTTGTAATGAGTTTTCAAAAGAATCGAAACTATTGCTCCTACTCCTAAATTAATAAATAAAGAAGTAAAAGAAATTGGCGCTGATTCTGTTAACTGAAAATTTTCTAACATAACACTCTATACATTATAAATATGTAATTATCGATAATTTAAATTTATCACATTTTACGAAATTTCTTTAATTAATTGTTCTATTTTAATCTTTTTATTTAGACTTTTATTTTTGTCATATAATAGATTAAATTTTATTTTTTGTTTTACAGTCACAGAAATAGATTTTGCATTTCTTACTTCAATATTATCGGCAACAGCACTTACGGGTCTTTTTATTGGATTTAGATTGTGTATGAAAATTTTTGATTTATCTGAAACAATTTTTCCCCTCCATCTTCTTGGTCTAAAAGGGCTTATGGGAGCGATTGAAATTTTTTTAGAATTCAAATTTAAAATAGGTCCATGAACAGACAAATTATAAGCAGTGCTACCTGCTGGAGTTGAAACTAAAACACCGTCAGAAACTAGGTTTTTAATTAAATATTTTTTTCCAATTTGTAAAGATAATGAAGTAGCTTGTCTGTTTTGTCTTAATACTGAAACCTCATTAATAGCTAAACATTTTTTTGTTTTATTTTTATTATTTTTAACTTTCATTTCTAGTGGGGAAATTTTAATTAATTTTGATTGGTGAATATTCTTGATTATATTTTTATTTGAAAATTTATTCATTAAAAAACCATAATTTCCTGAATTAATTCCATAAAAAAATTTTTTTGATTGTTTGTTTTTTTTTAAAGTCTGCAACATGAAGCCATCACCACCAATTACGATTACAATGTTATTTTTTTTTAAAGGTTGTATTTTTAGAATTTTTAACAACTGTTTTTTAATAAATAATGAATTTGTATTTTTATCTGATATTAATATTGTTTTATTCATACGTAAAGTGGTGCCCTCGGCCAGACTCGAACTGGCACTCCCAAAAGGGCAAGGATTTTAAGTCCTTTGTGTCTACCAATTTCACCACGAGGGCACATTAATTTAATTAATATGTATATGACATTTATCTTATATTTTATATCTTATAAAGTATATTTATTCCGTGAAAAAAATATTAATTTATAATTCTGGTGGAGGATTGGGCGACTCAATACAAATTATACCTTTACTGCTTAGCCTAAAAAATCATTATAGAAGATCTAAAATTTATTATCTGGGAGCCCATCAAAACCATTTTGAAGGTAAATTAAAAGAATATAATATTAATATTGAAACACTTAAATTAAATTTAAAATATTTTGGTTTTAGATGGTGGCATTTATTTTTTGTTAAAAGAAACTTTTATAAAAAAAATATGACTGAGTTCGATTTAATAATTGATCTTCAATCAAAATTTAGAAATTCTTTAATTCTTAAAAAAATTCCTCATATTCATTTTTGCTCAACTACTTTTAATAATTTTTTTTCAACAAAAAAAATTAAATATAAATCAAAAGATTATATTAAAAACCTAAATATATTTTTAGAGGACAAAATAAAAAATATTAATTTTAATCACACCAAATTACCAAAAAATTTAATAAATGAAGCAAAAAATTTATTACCAAAATCAAATTATATTGGTTTTTCCATAACTCAAGGTAATAAATATAGAAAAAAAAGTTGGTCAATATATAAATTTATTTCACTTGCAAACAAAACTTTAATAAAGAATAAAATTCCAGTATTTTTTATTGAAAAAAACCAAGAACAAATAATTGAAAAAATTAAAAATCAAGTACCAGGTGCATTATTTCCTGAAACTCAATCAAAATTATCATGCCCTGCCCTAGTAACAGCCTTATCTTCAAGATTGGATATGGCAGTTTCTATAGATAATGGTGTGATGCATATGATGGCGCTTGCTAGTATTCCAATGATAGTTTTATTTGGCCCAACTAATTCAGAAAAATTTGCTCCAAAAAATAATTATACAAAGATTTTAGATAGCAAAAAACTACACGGATCTAAAGATATAGACTCAATATCAGTTGAAGAAGTTTATAATTTAATTTAATGATTTAAGATCATAATTTTTTTTAATTTCACTAATTTACGTAAATCTTTATTTACTTTTTTCAATTTTAATAAAGAAGTAGATCTTGTGACAATGGATACACCTATTTTTCCAAGTCTAAAAAAGGGATAGCTTCCAATCTCAACATATTTTTTATTTTTTTTTTGTATTAGGCCTAATTGTTTTGAGATATTGCTTTCTACTGTGTAAAGGTTAATAGTCTGGCTATAAACTTTCAAACCTTTAATTAAATATTTTTTACAATTTTCAATCATAGAATTTAGAATTGATGGTACCCCAGGTAAAGATAAAACATTTTTAATTATAAAACCTGGGGCAGCACTTGATGGATTATAAATTAATTTTGCTCCACTTGGCATTTTTGCCATTTTTTTTCTTCCATCATTAAATTTTTTCTTCCCATAATAATTTTCTAAAATTTTATATGCCTCTTTATGGTATTCATATTTTACTTTAAAAGCTCTAGAGATTGATTGAGCGGTAATATCATCATGTGTTGGTCCAATTCCTCCTGTGGTAAAGACATACTTAAATTTTTTAGATAAAATTGAAACATTTTCAGCTATAATTTTTTCTTTATCAGGAATTATTCTTACTTCATTTACCGTTATTCCACATTTCAAATTCAACCAATTAGAGATAAATGCAATATTTTTATCCTGGGTACGCCCAGAAAGTATTTCATTACCAATTATTAAAATTGCAGCATTTATTTTTTTAATTTTTTTCTTCATTGGAGTTATAAGTATATATGAATTTTGAAAATAAATTAATACAGGGAATATTTATAAAAAGATACAAGCGTTTTTTTGTAGATGTAAAAGTTAATAATCAAATCATAACAGCACATTGCCCAAATACTGGTTCAATGCTTGGTCTTTTAAATGAAGGAAATAGAGTATGGATTAGCAAATCAAATAATCCTAATCGTAAATTGAAATATACATTGGAAATTATTGAAGATAATAAATCAAAAGTGGGAGTAAATACCCATTTAACGAATAAAATTGTATTAGATGCATTAAAAAATAATCTAATTAAAGAATTTAATAATATTTTAGAAATAAAACCTGAGACCAAATTTGGAAACAATACGAGATTTGATTTTTTAGTTATTAATAAAAAAGATAGAGCGTTTATTGAGATCAAAAACGTAACCTTATCAAGAATAAAAAAATTAGCAGAATTTCCTGATGCGGTAACTGTTAGGGGGTTAAAACATATCAATGAACTTATTAAAGCTAGTAAAAAAAATTATAAGATATTTATTCTTTATCTAGTTCAACGAGAAGATTGTAAAAATTTTACTATAGCAAAAGATATAGATCCAAGTTATGCAAGTGCATTAAAAAAAGCTGTTAAAAACAAATTAAATGTACTTTGCTATGATTGTAAATTTTCTTCAAAGGGAATAAAACTTAATAAAAAAATAAAAATTAATATTTAATGATTAAAGATTTTCAAGAAGCATTTGAAAAAACTAGACTAGCTGGGCTGATAGCTGCTGGAGCCTTAGATGAAGTTGATAAGATTATTAAACCCGGAATTTCTACTAATGAAATAGATAAAATTTGTTATGAATACATTAATGACCATCAAGCTTATTCTGCCCCATTATTTTATAGGGGTTTTCCAAAATCTTGTTGTACATCTCCTAATCATGTTGTTTGTCATGGCATACCATCAAATAAAATTTTAAAGGAAGGTGATATTGTAAATGTAGACGTTACGGCTTTTAAAGATGGTTGGCATGGCGATACTAGTAGAATGTTTAAGATAGGAGAAGTTTCAATTAAAGCAAACAAACTAATTAATACTACTTACGAAGCAATGATGAAGGCGATTTCTATTGTGAAAGAAGGTGTTCATTTAGGTGATATAGGCTCAATCATTCAAAAACATGTTGAAGCTGAAGGTTTTTCAGTAGTTGAGGATTTTTGTGGACATGGAATTGGTGAAAAATTTCATCAGGAACCAAATATCTTACATTATGGAGAAAAAGGAACTGGAGAAAAAATAAAAGCAGGCATGATTTTTACTATTGAGCCAATGATAAATCTTGGAAAATATGAAACTAAAACATTAAATGACGGTTGGACAGCTGTTACTAAAGATAAATCGTTGTCAGCACAATTTGAACATACAATAGGTGTAACAAAAGAAGGTTGTGAAGTTTTTACTCAATCAAATAGTGCTAATTAAATTTTATGATTGAAAGATATTCAAGAAAAGAAATTAAAAGCATTTGGGAAGATTATAATAGATATACCATCTGGTTAGAAATTGAATTAGCTGCAGCTGAAGCAATGGAAAAGTTAAAAATTATACCTAAAGGTACTGTAAAAAAAGTAAGAGCAAAAGCAAAAATTAACCCAAAAAGAATTCTACAAATAGAAGAAAAAGTAAAACATGATATTATTGCTTTTTTAACATCAATTACTGAGAAAGCAGGAAAAGAAGCAAGACATTTACATAAAGGGATGACTTCATCAGATGTACTGGATACCTGTTTTAATCTTCAATTAAAACAATCAGGAAAAATATTATTAAAAGACATAGATCAACTGCTTGTTTCAATAAAAAAACAAGCCATAAAACATAAGTTTACTTTATGTATAGGAAGAAGCCATGGCATTCACGCAGAGCCAATTACTTTTGGCTTAAAAATGTTAACTTTTTATCAAGAGTTTTTAAGAAATAAAAAAAGATTAGAAAATTCAATAAAAGAAATATCTACTTGTGCTATTTCAGGAGCTGTTGGAACTTTTGCCAATATAGATCCAAGAGTTGAAAGTTATGTGGCTAAAAAACTAAAATTAAATATAGAACCTGTTTCTACTCAAGTGATACCTAGGGATAGGCACGCGCAGTTTTTTTCAACACTAGGAATTATAGCGAGCTCAATAGAAAGATTTGCAATCGAAATAAGGCACCTGCAAAGAACAGAGGTTTTGGAAGTAGAAGAATTTTTTGGAAAAAAGCAAAAGGGCTCATCAGCTATGCCACATAAAAAGAATCCAATTTTAAGTGAAAACCTTACTGGATTAGCTAGATTAATTAGATCGTCTGTAATACCAGCACTAGAGAATGTAGCTCTGTGGCATGAAAGAGATATTTCTCATTCTGCGGTTGAAAGAAATATAGGTCCTGACTCTACTATAGCTTTGGATTTCGCTCTTGTTAGATTAAGCAATTTAGTTAAAAACTTAAATGTATATCCAAAAAATATGCAAAAAAACTTAGATATAACTAATGGTATTTTTTTTTCGCAAAGAGTTCTTTTAGAACTAACTGCAGCAGGATTTACTAGGGAAGAGTCTTATAAAGTTGTTCAAAGAAATGCGATGCAGGCATGGAAAGAAAATTCTTCATTTTATGACAAAATTATCTCTGATAAAAAGATTGCAAATAAAATACCTGTTAATAAACTTAAAAAACTATTTGATTTTGGTTACCATACAAAAAAAATTAATATAATTTTTAAAAGAAGTCTGAAAATATAACCAAATGAATAAAGGCAAAAAACTATACGAAGGTAAAGCTAAAATTCTTTATGAAACAAAAGACAAAGATTTAGTAATTCAGCATTTTAAAGATGATGCAACAGCTTTTAATAATTTAAAAAAAGCTAGCGTGGAAGGTAAAGGGGTTCTTAATAATAGAATATCTGAATATATTTTAACAAATCTTGCTCAGTGTGGGATTAAAACACATTTTATTAAGAGACTAAATATGCGTGAGCAATTAATTAAAAAAGCTGAAATATTCCCTATTGAGTTTATAGTAAGAAATATTGCAACTGGCTCGCTTACTAAAAGACTTGGCATACCAGAGGGAACGGTTTTGGAACAACCGCTTTTAGAATATTGTTATAAAAAAGATGAGCTTAATGATCCTTTAATATCTAAAGAGCACATCTTTTCTTTTGGTTGGGCAACAGAAAAAGAAATTCAAACAATAGACAAGATGACTTTAAGAATTAACGATTTGTTAACTGGTCTCTTTAGAGGAATAGGTATAAAACTTGTAGATTTTAAAATTGAATATGGAAAATCATGGAATAAAGATGTTGAAGAAAAAGAAATATTGCTCGCAGATGAAATAAGTCCTGACACATGTCGACTATGGGACTCGAAAACCGAAAAAAAATTAGATAAAGACAGGTTTAGAAAAGATTTAGGCAATATTATTCAAGGATATCAAGAAGTGGCAAGAAGGTTGGGAATAATGCCTGAGGAAACAAATATTAGTGAAGTAAATTTTGGAAAAACAATTCCAATAAAATTCAAAAAAAAATAAATTGAAATTTTCTGTAACAGTTACTCTTAAAACAGACGTCTTGGATCCACAAGGAAAAGTTGTTGAAAATACATTAGTTGATATGGGAATGAAAAATTTAAAGAATGTAAGACAAGGAAAATATTTTCAAATTGATATTGATGAAAGTGATCAATCTACTGCTGAAAAAAAAATTGATGAAATGTGTTATAAACTTTTAGTTAATCTTATAATTGAAGATTATAAAATTAATAAAATATAATGAAATCATCTGTTATTGTTTTTCCAGGGTCTAATTGCGATAGAGATATAGCTGTCGCACTAGAAAAAATGCAATTTAAAAATCAAATGGTATGGCATAAAGAAACTGCATTACCAAAATCTGATTTAATAGTTTTACCGGGAGGGTTTTCTTATGGTGATTATTTAAGATCTGGTGCTATCGCAGGAAAATCTTTAATCATTGATGAGGTGGTTAAAGCAGCTAACTCTGGTTGTTTAATATTAGGAATTTGTAATGGATTTCAAATTTTAACAGAGACAGGCCTTTTAAAGGGAGTTTTATTGCGAAATAAAAATTTAAAATTTATAAATAAAGATGTTCATCTTAAAGTAGTGAATAATAATACGAAATTTTCCAATAAATATAAAAAAAACCAAATATTAAAAATTAATATTGCTCACAATGAAGGAAATTTTTTTACAGACTCTAAACATATGGAAGAATTAAATAAAGAGAATTTAATTGCATTTAAATATTGCGATAAAGAAGGAAACTTAACTGAAAAATCAAATCCTAATGGTTCTTTGGAAAACATTGCAGGAATTTTAAATGCAAAAAAAAATATTTTAGGGATGATGCCTCATCCCGAAAGAATGATTGATGAAATGATATCTAATAAAGATGGTATGAATCTATTTTCAAGCTTGCTTAATTAAAATGAAAATTACTGAACAAATAATTGAAAAACATGGTTTAAAGCCTGATGAATATAATAGTATAAAAAAACTATTAAAAAGAGAACCTAATTTATTAGAACTTGGAATTTTTTCAGCAATGTGGAATGAACATTGTTCTTATAAATCTTCAAGAATACATTTAAAAAAATTACCTACTAAAGGAAAACAGGTTATTCAGGGACCTGGGGAAAATGCTGGAGTTATTGATATAGGTGATAATGATGCGATAGTTTTTAAAATAGAAAGTCACAATCACCCATCTTATATTGAACCTTACCAAGGTGCTGCTACTGGTGTTGGAGGAATTTTAAGAGATGTATTTACTATGGGCGCAAGACCTATTGCTTTATTAAATTCTATACATTTTGGTGCTCCTGAACATCCTAAAACTAAAAACTTATTAAATGGTGTTGTCTCTGGAATTGGTGGTTATGGAAATTGCATCGGAATACCTACAGTTGCAGGAGAAACTAAATTTAATAACACTTACAATGAAAATATTTTAGTAAATGCAATGGCTGTTGGTCATGCAAAAAAAGATAAGATTTTTTATTCAAAAGCTAAAGGATTAAATAAATCCGTTGTTTATGTGGGATCAAAAACTGGTCGCGATGGAATTCATGGGGCTTCAATGGCTTCAGCAGAATTCGATGAAAATTCTGAAGAAAAAAAACCTACAGTACAAGTAGGAGACCCTTTTACTGAAAAACTTCTTATGGAAGCTTGCTTGGAATTAATGAAAGATAATTCGATTATTTCAATTCAAGATATGGGTGCTGCTGGATTAACTTCGTCTAGTGTTGAAATGGCTTCCAAAGGTTGGTATAGAGCTAGAACTCGATAAAGTTCCTTGTAGAGAGGAAAATATGACACCGTATGAATTGATGTTATCTGAAAGTCAAGAAAGGATGCTTATTATTTTAGAGGATGGAAAAGAAAAATCAGCAAAAAAAATATTTGATAAATGGGATTTGGATTTCGTCATAATTGGAAAAACAACCAACACTAACAAGCTTACACTTAAATTTAATAACAGCATTGAAGGAGAAATTCCAATTGAAGCTTTAGCGTCAAGAGCGCCTCTATATAATAGAAAGTGGATTAAAAAAAAACCGCTGAAAAAAAAAATTAATTTAAAAAAACTAAAAAAAATTAAAATTGAAGAAGCTCTAATTAAAATCTTATCTAGCCCTAATCACTCAAGTAAGAACTGGGTGACCAGTCAATATGATCAGACAGTAATGTGTGATACAGTTCAAAAATCTGGGTCAGATGCTGCAATAATTAGAATTCACAATAAAGATAAAGCAATTGCTGTCTCAGTAGATTCGTCTGCTAATTATTGCAAGTCATTTCCTATTACTGGTGGTAAACAAATTGTTTGTGAAAATTGGAGAAATTTAATAGCTGTTGGTGCAAAACCTTTAGCAATAACTAATTGTTTAAACTTTGGTAATCCTGAAAATCAAGAAGTTATGGGTGAATTTGCTGAATGTTTAGATGGTATAAAAGAAGCTTGTAAATTCTTAAACTATCCAGTGGTATCAGGAAATGTATCTTTTTATAACGGTACAAATAAAAAAAGTATCTACCCTACCCCAGTAATTGGTGGTGTTGGTCTAATAAAAAAATTATCAAAACCTTTGAGCCATAATTTTCAAAAAAATAAAAGTAATTTGATACTTTTAGGTAAAACATTTGGTCACTTGGAACAAAGCTGTTTCTTAAAAGAAAATTATTCAATAGACGAAGGCATGCCCCCGGAGGTTAATCTTTTAAACGAAAAAAATAATGGTGAAACTTTATTAAAATTAATTGATAAAAAATTAGTTTTATCTTCTCACGATGTCTCTAATGGCGGGCTAATTACCGCCCTATCTGAAATGGCTATCGGATCAGAATTTGGAGCAAAAATATTCATGCCAAAAAAATTAGCAAATTTATTTGAATATTTTTTTGGGGAAGATCAGGCAAGATATATCTTAGAAATTGAGGAAAATAATATGAAAAAAACAAAAAGCATATTAAAAGAAAATAATGTTTATTTTGAAATTATAGGATTTACTCAAAATGAATTCTTTGAAATAGAAAAAGAGTTAAAAATAAGTATAAATGATTTATTCAAAATTAATAATCAATGGTATAACAATTATTAATGCCTATACCTATAAATGAAATAAAAAAATTAATTATAGATTCTATTCCAGATGCTATAATTGAGATAAATGATTTAATGGGAGATAATAATCATTATGCAGTTATAATAAAATCCTCTCAATTTAATAATATAAACAAGATTGAGCAACATAAGCTTGTATATAAATCGTTAAAAGGAAAAATGGGTAATGAATTACACGCTTTATCAATAACAACAGAAGGAAGATAATGGAAATAAAAAAACAAATAGAAACTTTAATAAATGAAAATGAAGTTTGTTTATTTATGAAGGGCACTCCAGATTCACCTCAATGTGGATTTTCAATGGCTGTATCTAATGTTCTTAAGCATTTAAAAGTAAATTTTAAAGGCATCAATGTTCTTGAAGATGAAAAATTAAGACAAGGTATTAAGGAATTCAGTGATTGGCCGACCATACCCCAACTTTATATAAAAAAAGAATTTGTTGGTGGTTGTGATATAGTTAAAGAGATGTTTGAAAAAGGTGAACTAAAAAAACTTTTAGAAGAAAGAAAAATAATATAATTACCTAGAATAGTATTCAATAACTAAACTTGGCTCCATTATTACTGGAAAGGGCACTTCAGCAAACTTAGGAATTCTTATAAGTTTCGCAGTTTTATTTTTATCATCTAATTGTATGTATTCAGGGACATCTCTTTCTTTACTTTGTAAAGAACCATCTACTATAGTTAATTTTTTGGACTTTTCTCTAATCTCTATTACGTCAGAACTATTTACAACATAACTAGAGATGTTAACTCTTTTTTTATTTACTTTAATATGCCCGTGATTAATCATTTGTCTTGCTGCAAATACTGTGGGGGCAAATTTGGCTCTGTAAATTACTGTATCAAGTCTGCTTTCTAACAATGCTATTAAATTTTCTGTTGTATCTCCTCTTTTAGAAAAAGCTTTTCTATAAATATTTCTAAATTGTCTTTCATTTATATTTCCGTAATATGCTTTTAATTTTTGTTTAGCCTGTAACTGAATTCCATAATCTGTGGGTTTACCTTTTTTATTTTGACCATGTTGGCCTGGAGGGTATGCTCTAGAATTGAACGGGCTTTTTGGTCTACCCCATAAATTTGCCTTAAGCCTACGATCAACTTTATGTTTAGATTTAAGTCTTTTTGTCATATTTAATAATTGAGTGTTTATAAGCTTTAGAGTTAATTTGTCAATTAAGCTTTAATACTATTTCTTGCTTAATGAGCTTATAATACTAGCTAAAATCCTTAATTCTTTGTCATTTGGTTCCAATCTATAGATTAGATTGTTTATATTCATTAACATTGAATGTTTTTTTTCGATTGGAGTAAAAAAATCTTTTTTTTCTAGAAGATATACTAAGTGGTTAACAATAGAAGATATTTTTGATTTTGAAGATATTTTTAAATTATAATTAGTCTTTTTTATTTGTTTTTCATTTATTAATTTAAAAAGTTCATAACAAACAATAGTAAGAGAATGAGATAAATTTAACGATTTAAATTTAGGTACCGTAGGTATCTGTAATATATAGTTTGAATATGATAAATCTTTATTAGACAGTCCTGAAGCCTCTGGACCAAACATAAGACAAATATTTAAATTTTTCCTTTTTTTTATAATTTTTTTAAATTCCACGAGTGATATATGTTTTTTATTTATATCTCTACGTCTAGCGCTTAATGAAATAATAAGATCATAAGATTTGATTGCATCCTCAACTTCATCAAAAACTTTTGCTTTGTCTATTATATCAAAAGCTCCTACAGAAGTAGCCTTAGCTTTATGATTTGGAAAATTAATTTTTGGATTAACTATATTCAATTTTTTAAATCCAAAATTTTTCATTGAGCGTGCACATGCACCAATATTTTCTCCTAGTTGAGGTTTAACTAAAATAAACCCAAATTTATTTTTCATTAATATTTGCAGGCGCTTTTTCTTTATAAAGTTTATAATCTAAACTATCTATTAATGCTTTAAATGATGCTTCAATAATGTTAGGAGAAACTCCTATAGTAAACCAGCTCTTTCCTGATTTGTCAGTGCTTTCTATTAAAACACGAGTTGTTGCTTCTGTTCCCGTGTTTAAAATTCTTACTTTGTAATCCAACAATTTTAAGTCTGAAAAGAAATTATAATATTTTTCTACTTTGTTAAAATTTGATCTTATTGCGTTATCTAATGCATTTACTGGGCCATTCCCCTCACCGTTACATTCGATTTTCTTGCCATCAATTACAAAAACAACATTAGCTTTTGTTAAAATTTTTTCAGATTTTGAAACATTTACATTGTAGCTTTCTACTTTTAAATATTCAGGAACTTTACCTAATAAACGATTTGCTAATAGCTCAAAAGAGGCATCGGCACCATCATACGAATATCCGCTAAACTCTCTTTCTTTAACTTCATTAAGAATTTTTTGTACTTTAATATCTTTTGAGTCTATTTTAATTCCATAAGCCTCTAATCTTGATAAAATATTTGATCTTCCAGCTTGATTAGAAACAATAATATTTCTATGATTACCTACTGACTTTGGGTCAATATGTTCGTATGTTTTTGGATCCTTCTGAACAGCAGAAACATGTAAGCCACCTTTGTGGGAAAAAGCTGAAGCTCCTACGTATGGTAAACTTTTGTTTGGTTTTCTGTTTAATAATTCATCAAGTAATCTCGAGCACTCTGTTAATGAACTTAATTTTTCCTTTTTAATATTTAATTCAAATTTTTCTGTGAAAGATTTCTTTAAAGAAAGGGTTGGTATAATTGACATTAAATTAGCATTTCCACATCTTTCACCTAGCCCGTTAATAGTACCTTGAACTTGTCTCACACCAGCTTGAATAGCTGTCAAAGAGTTTGCTACTGCATTTTCTGTATCATTATGTGCGTGAATACCTAAATTTTTTCCAGGTATAACTTTTGTAACTTTAGATATTATTTCCCCAATTTCATGAGGTAAGGTTCCTCCATTTGTGTCGCAAAGAACTAGCCATCTAGCACCTTGATCAAAAGCACTTTTTAAACAATCTAATGCATAAGCAGGGTTGGCTTTAAAGCCATCAAAGAAATGTTCCGCATCGAATAAAAATTCTTTATTATTTTTAACAATGTGTTTACCTGTCTCTTTAATATTTTCTATATTATCTTCGTTGCTTATTCCTAATGCAACTTTGACATGAAAATCCCAAGCTTTTCCTACTACGCATACCGCTGGACATGCTGCGTTAATTAGTGGAGATAAAGAAGGATCATTTTCAACACTACGACCAGTTCTTTTAGTCATTCCAAATGCAGTAAAAATACTTTTATTTAGTTTTAAAG
>Ga0209630_10002461_pt1 | contig 17859 bp, 8 predicted proteins | sample COG_01_FD_184745 | JGI IMG/M metagenome (GOLD analysis project Ga0209630, IMG submission 184745) | Pelagic Microbial community sample from North Sea - COGITO 998_met_01 (SPAdes) (version 2) | ecosystem: Environmental > Aquatic > Marine > Neritic zone/Coastal water | place: Helgoland, sampling... | reverse complement strand
AACAAAGAAGAAAAAAAGCAGTCAAAAAAAACAGTCGTCAAAAAGGCAAAAGGAAAAGAGAAAAAAATCGATCGAGAGAAAAGGCGAGAGCGTTTTTAACAACAAACAACAAACAACACCGTTCGGTGTTTTCTCTTCTTAATTCATTCTGTTTTGACGGCGCTTTTCGCGCTGCGCTTTGAATATCTCACCTTCGACGACGCAGACGAAGAAGATGGCACCACCACGGAAACAACAACAGAACAATACTCGGTCGGCGTTGTCGGAACAACTCTCGAAGCTCGCGTCTGCGTTCCCGCGAGAAAATACCAGAGCTCTGAAAGGAGGCAAAGCGTCGATACTTCACACGGCGAGAGATGCGGCGGACGTTCGATTGGAAGAGATTCAAGAGAGAGCGCAAAAAGCGTTCGAGAACGTGAGGAGAAGAGATGGACGGTTCGACGCGTTCGGGAGTAAACTGTTTTATACCGCGAACACGAACGGCGTTGGGATGTTTGGAGATGACGCAGAAGGTGAAGCGTTGGAAGGGTATCAAAAGCAAAATCATCGAGAAAAACTGGACGCGAAAGAGAACGAGAAGCTGAATAAAATCATCAGGCAGTTTCTGAGGCTGTTCGCGTCCACGTGCGGGAAGATTTTTGGCGGCGACGAGGACGAAGCGACGGCGAAGGACGAGACGTTGAGAGAAGAAGCGGCGGACGGCGCGCATATTTTTGAATATCTCATACGGAGGTTTAAAGTTAACGTGTATAACGTGGACGACGTCATCGCGTCTTTGTTGCCGTATCACGGAACCAATCAGTTCGTGAAGGTGGTGCAAACGTGCAATTTCGAAAACGCGAAGAAGTTCGAGTGGATGCGAGGGGTGAAGGAAAGCGGCGCCAAGGTGCCGAGAGAGTACTTGGCGAAACGAGTGGCGAAAGACAAGGCGTTTTTAACCTACATTTGCGATAGCGCGGTGGAATGCTGCAACGGCCAAAGTAATAACGATTTTAACGCGACGAACGGTACGACTTCCGCGAGTTCGGTGAGTCATTCGTTTTACGTCGTTTTAATGATTGAAAGTCTCGATTGGATGAAACGCATTGAAAGCGCGCATTTGCAAAGATTTTTGACGTATTTAGAGCCTGGATTGCATCAAAAAGCCTCGTCTGAACACTACGCGGGGTGTTTGATGCTCATCGCGGCGTTATGCGCGAAGACGACGTTCACGGAGGCATTTTCGGTGGCGCTTTTAGAAGGCGTTTCGAAAGGTGCTCGAGCGCCGCTCGTTCGAGAGGCTATGCAAACGTTACTGGTGTTGTGTTCGAGTCAAAAAATCGAGACTATACCAGACCGGACGTTCAAGCATTTCGTAAAAATCGACAACGCGAGTTCTCACGTCGCGGAAATATGTGATAAGTATGGAACCGCGAGCGATTGTTTGGTGAATCCGTTGTTGGAAGCGCTCGGAAAGTTTTGCGGGACGCACGAAAATTACGAAAAGACTCTCATGGAAGCCTTGGAGAAGATTGAACTGACGGAACCGAGAGCGAAAAAGTTAGTTTGTAGTTTAGCGAGGAGCGATAAATCGGACGAAGTGAAAAGAAAGAGCATCGAAAGAGCGTTGCGTGCGGCGGATCAGAGGTTTCCGAAGAGCACCGCGGAAGCGGTGGATTCGTTTTTGAGAGGTTTGGAACGCAGGAAAGAAAAAAGAGCGCACGACGAGCGACGACGACGATTGCAAGAAAAACAAGAAATCGATGGAAAGGAGAAGAAGAAGAAGAAAGTAAATAACGGTAGCAGTAGTTCGGAGGAGAGCGACGAAGAGGAGGAAGACGATGAAGACGACGATGAAGACGATGACAAAACGAACGCCGAGGAAGATCGAATGATGATTGACGAAGAGACGAGGAAAAAAGAAGAGGAAAAGTTGAAAGAGGAAGAAGAACAGTTACGACTCGATTTTGAATCCGCATCTTTCCTCCGCGAGGCTTTAGCTGGTTCGGCCTCGGGGCCTATTGAGAACAAGAAGCTCGGCAATCGATCGTTGGCGGCTGCGTTAGATCATCCCACTGCGTCGATTCGAGAGAACGCGACGCAACGTCTGATTGACCTTCACGTCGAGTTCATCGAAAAGAAGGCAAAAGACAAAGACAACACTCTTCTTCCGCCACCAGGTCTGGAGAAGGGCGGTTTCCTAGCCGACGCGCTGTGCCGTCGATGCTCCGATGACGATCCAACTGTCGCCGCGTTGGCACTCGGCACTCCGTCTTTGAGCATGCTGACGAAAAACCGAACGTCGCTTTTCGAAGCTATCTCGCATCGATTAGAAACTGCGAGAGAGTTGAGCTCGAGATCGAACGAGCGAGATGCCAATAAAGTCGCGGACATTGAACGCAGAGTATGTAAGAAGGCATACGCGACACTTTTGAGGCAAATGTCAGGCGACAGAATAGACGACGACGACGACGACGAGTTAAGAACATTGCGCGATAAAGCCGCCGCTTTGGCATGTTACGGCGCAGTTTCTGCGTCGCACTCCCGCGCGGTCGCTCGATCTGTCGTAAAAGACGCCTCCAGGTGTAAGCACCCGATTTTACTTGGTTTTACGGACGAGAAGAGAGCTATCGAGCAAGCCTTCTCCTCCGCGGAAGACAGCAAGAGTAGCGGATCTAAGAAGGATGTGCGACACGAAGGCGATGCGAGAATAGCAGCGAGTGTCGTGCACGCTATTGGTTACGGATTCAATCAAGCCGCAAAGAAACCACCCGCGATAGGAGAGTTTGATATCGAATTGTGGGTTCGCGAATCGTACCGCGACGCGGACGGCGCCGGGAAGCTGACGCTTCTTTTATCGCTGAAAGCCGCCTTGGCAGAGTGTAATTCGTCTCCAATGGAAGATATCATACGCAAGAGCATCTGGACGGTATTGAAAGACGACTGGGAACAAGGATGTCTCGGATTTGGTGGTAAGTTTCGGTCCCATCACGACGAAAGACTCAAGGATGGTAAAATTCCAATCGAGTGTTGGCTCTCTCTCAGCGAAGCATCTAGTGCTCTGCCTTGGATTTCACCAGTCTCTAGAGACATTGCGAAAGATTTGTTCTCCAAAATCACAAAGAGAGATGCAAAAAGTAACGTCGCTGAAACTATTTTGATTGAGTCGTTTGATATGCTCGCCGGGAGCGAAAGTGAACAAACAAACGAATCCTTCGAAACGATAGTGCAAGATTTGTTGCGCAAGTGTTTAGATGCGTCAAGCCGACGAGGCGTTGATTCAGCGAGGTTCCTCGCCTCCAGAATAATCGCGGAGGACGGTACGAACGAACAAACTTTCGCATCGAGCACGCGAGGTAAGATTGTCGCTTTAGAGATGATTCAATCCGAAATCGAGGACGTGAAGGATTCCGACGAAATCGTAACAGCGCTCTTAGTCGCTTGTGCAAGCTCGGTGTCGTCTATTCGTCGGGCTGCAGCAGACGCGCTATACTGCGCACCAACGACGAGTGAATTTGCGCCTTTTGCTGCCGCTGCGAAAGCCAGAGCGCAAATCACCATCGATGGAGCGAGCGCTGTGAGGACGGCGATGCGAAGCGTACAAGTTTCAGTTGAAGATACGAAACGCTTGTTGAAGCCAATAACGGCGGTGAAAGTAGACGACCTTTTTAGAAGAGGAGAAGGTGATAGATCTACTAACGCGCAGTCGTCTACGTTTTGTCTGATGAATCCGCACGCCGCCCGAGTTCTTTTGTTCATTCTAAGAGGCGTTGGGGACGACCAAGTAAAGGCGGTTGAAATTGCTCGAGCGCTTGAACGCGCCACTTCTTTTGATGCCGACGAGACTGCACCCGATCAACTTGAAATTGCCGCGTTTGCTATCGAAGCAGTTCGATGTTTCGTTGGAGAAAAGCTCGCTTCTTCGGCGGAAGTGACGTCCGGTAAGTTTGCTTTCGACTCGTTTTTGAACGCCATGAAGTCTCAAATTTCGGTTTCCGTGCGCATCGCCTGTTTTGAGCAAATAGCGAGCGGGAGCTATCCGCTCATGAAAATACCACCAACTTCGCGCGCAAAGGTTTTGGACGTTTTGTTCCACGCGAATAAAAGCGACGGCGATAAGACCGCGCGTGGCGCTGCGAGAGCTGCAATCGCGTCGGTCCCCTTGGATTGCAAAGATGCCGTAGTCGCCATTTCCGGAGCGTGTAAATTTGGAGATAAGGATATCGTCGTTGGTCTCACGAAAGGTGATTCGTTAGCGAACGCGGTCGCGGCTATGGAAGTGTTTTCTTGGCGTTCCGACACAGCAGTCAATCGCGATGCGTTGATTCACCCTTGCCAAAATCTCTGCAGAGCCCTCTTTGCGCAAAACGAAATCGACGTCGAGGAAGACGCTCGTCGCCAAGCTCTCAAAGAACAAAACGCGGCAAACAATTCCAAAAAGAAAAAGAAACGCTTCTACGGCGCGGAAGATAATTCATCGTCGTCGTCGAGCGATGATAATAGCGATGGCGATGAAAGAATGAGCGAAAGTGATGACGACGATAACAACAAGAATGATTCCGAAACGAAAAAGCTCAACGAACAAATCGCTGAGCGTTCGTACGCGTTGACGTTAAGTTTGCAAACTTTAACAAAGTTAGCTGAGCTTTGTGGTCAGACCGTCAATAGTTGGGACATCGATCTCATTTGTGTTTCTGCGTCTAAAGCTTCTGAAGGGAGTTCTCGCGCGGCAGCTCTAGAGCTTCTCTCGGAGATGGCAAAGATCAAGCCAGAAATGGTTGTGAAGAAAGTTGTGGACGTTGCCACGACGCTCTCGAGAATTGCCGGCGAAAACGACGACGTTACGTTACAGAGAGCTTTAGAAAATGCTTTGAAATCTGTCGTACCCGTGTGGCTTTCCTCAGGTAAAGCTGACGTGAAGGAAGTCATTTGGACAATCGTAGAGGCGTCGACGAGAGCGCCGGAACGAAGACGCGCGCCATTGTGTGCCGCGCTCATTCGCGCCTGTCCTGAAGGCTCGAAAGGTTTGTCTGAGTTGATTTTACAAGTACTTGAGAATAGAAACAGTTTGGAAAAGTCCGCCGAAGCGCACAAAAAGAAGATGTACGCGATGCTGTATCAAAATGATGCGAAGAAGAAGACGGGTGGGAATTTAGATTTGATGGACCTCGACGATAACAACGCGGATGTTGATGATGATGTTGACGACGAGGACGACGAGCTCGAAGACGAAGAAAACAACAACAAAACAAAGTCGAACACGTGGGTCAAATCTTTGGTTATGACTTTGCTAGGTCACGAGAAACCAGTCAACGCGGTCGTAACGCTGGTAGATGCAATGAAGGTACGACTTTTTTCTCCTTCTTTCTCGTTTTTCGCGCGTGACTTTTTAAACTCGTTCGTTCGTTGCGTATGTTTCGGTGAAGAATTCGTATATGTGTCAGGATTCTGATTTTTCGTGATGAGAACTTCAAACGATCTGCTGCTTTCCTTCTGAGAAATGTACTGTCTACGACGACGATAGAAAACCTCTCTTTCTTCTTTTGTTCCTCTTCCTCTTTTCAAGACGCTCACGTGTACTTCTTTGCCTTTCTTTTTACAACACAACAGATTGCTGCCTCGAGAGGCTCGGAAGCGAGTAGAGGTGTCGTCGTCGTCGCGAACGCCGCGTCGCGATTCATATCAACTCGATCTTTTCTTCTCGCGCAGAAGAAATATAGCGCACATTCTGTGGCAAACTCGAACGTGTTACAAACCGCGTTTTCCTCGTTAGCTGAGAGAGCGTTGACGTTGCTAGATACGAAGGCGTCATGCGCGAGTGGTCCTTCCGCCTCTAAAGCGGGTAGAGATTTATTCTCTGCGTTGGATGCCGTTTTGCACCCAGGCAAGTTTCTTGAAACGTTGACGCCATTGCTATCTTGTGAAGAAACCTCGGTGCGTAAAGCGGCGTTGAATCTCCTCACGGATCGTTTGCAAAACAACGAGAACGCGCTGAGGGATTTGACGATTTCCGTCAAGAAGCAACAGAAAGAATCCAACGAGAGCATTAAGATTGCAGGTTTGAAACTCATCGACGAACTCGCAACTCTTGCCGTCAGAGATGGTACTCCAAACGCTCGTCAAGCGGCTCTTGTCGCGCTTGAAGCCGCAGCCATGCGGTTTGGTCGCGATGAAGACGCCACGCATTACGCGAATGCGTTGGTGAACGCCGCGAAACAGGTTGCAGAAAAATGTTGTTTTGCAAAAGACACGGAAGAGGAAAATGCGCTGAAAGCTATTAATTCGACCACGTCGAACGTGCTCGGTTCAGCCTCTTTGTGTCTCGCGCAAATTGCTCGAGCCACAGGGCCGAAGTTCATCGGCGCGTTGGCGCTCGCCGCGCCGGCAATGACTCGAATCGCCAAACTGGCCACTCAAATATGCTCTAAAAGCGCTGCCGCGAGAAATGGCGAAACACCAGAGAACGCTTTGGTTGTTTTATCAGCAACGCTTTCCGCGATCGACGCGTTTTGTGAAGACCAGCTAGCGAAGTTTATGAGTCCATACCTCTTGGACATTTTGACCGTCGCGACGCATCCGGCGTTGTGCGCAAAGACAGAGACAGACGATGAAGAGGAGGAAGAGGACAGAGACGACGAAGGTGTGTCTGGTAAAAAGAAGAAAAAGAAGAGCAGAGATAGCGTAAAAACAAATCTTACATCTCTCATAGCCGCCAAAGAAGCTGCTGCCGAATTACGCTCGGAACGCTTAGCGACCTCGTTCGAATGCCGTGTGCTCATGCCTCCTCTGGAAGAGTGTTGGGTAACGTTCATTCGTGAGAGCGAATCCGCACGCACGGCAAACGAGGCATTGCGTTCGAGACTGGCATTTTTGGAAGTTTCAAACAAGGTAGCCGATCGTAAGGATGCTACGTCTGCGCACAGAGCTTCGCTGTTTTCGATTGCTTTGGAAGCCATGGACGTACGACGACAGTTCGCGGAGGAAGACGACGCGAGCGTTTCGGAGATGGAAGAAGTAGAAACGTTAGCCGTGAACGCGGTGGCGAATTTAGCAGTAAAATGTACCGAGAAAGAGTTCACGCCGTTTTACGCGAAATGCGTGGAGTGGGCTAAAGCGAGAGCTGGAGAGAAAGATGCCGCGAGATGGCGATTATCGGCGTTGTTTCGATTGACGAGTGCTTTGGCGGACCAGTTGAGAGCTGTTTTTGTGCCGTTTTACAGACACGTTCTGGACTTGACAGCGGCATGCTTAGACGACGAAGCCTTGGATATGTTAGAATCGAACAAGAAAAAGAAGAAAAAGAAGACGGATGATGAGAAGAGCAACAAAAACAACGACGATGTGATGGACGAGTGGCGCATGAAGGCGTTCGCGCTCGCCGCTTTGCGTCGGTGTTTCGCATACGATTCGGTCAATTTTCTCACGCAAGAACGATTTAACCAGTTTGCGCCTTTAGTTGCGAAGCACTTGTCTAAAGAACCGCCAAAGAAGAGTCGAGAATACGCAATGAGCACCCTGGATGAACTACTGGACGAAGGTGACGATGGAGCAAAGGACTTGAATGAAAACGACTCCGTCGGAGTAAAATTCAATCTCGGCGCCGAGTGTGTCGGCTGTTGTGCCGCTCTTTTCGCCGCTGCGCCCGACGAAGCGTTGTGGAAAACGTTACACCGAAACATCCTGAATGTTTCCAGAAATTACGAACATTCCAGAGCAAAGCTTCTCGTTATTGCCACGCTCGCTAAAATTATCGAGAATACCCAAGAAGAATACTTAGTCTTGCTTCCCGAAGCCATTCCATTTCTCAGCGAACTTCTCGAGGACGACGATTTAGAGGTGGAGATTTCGACGCAGGATTTGTTGGATAAGTTGACAAAGTTAAGTGGGGAGGACTTAGCGAGCTTAATGGAGCACGGATATGGCGACATGAGACACCAAAGTGGACGAGATAAGGATATTGTCAAGCACGAGAGCTACGTGTGATTTTAAAGCTAAACGCCTTGTGTAATAATACATTTTCACGAAAAGAGCTCTAACTAAACTAAGTAATAACTAAAACGGAAATACCCGGACGACACTCCCGATGAACTCACCTCGCAAACCGTTTGTCGTGCTGATAAACACCGCGTTAAGTAAAAGCGCATTCGGATCTGCATCGTTATACGCGTTGAACGTTTGCTGAGCAAACAAATGAATATTTCGAAAACCCTGTTCTATGACCTTTCTCGCCCTGGCAAAATCCTTCGACGAGAACGAAGCCGCCACACACGCATTTAACCACTTTGCAAGCATTGCCTTTGCATCGTTTGCATCGATTTCAGTGGACAACGCGTTCATTGACGAAATCAATACGTCCGTCGCGTGCCGGATATTTTCTCCGCACGATCTTTCAAGATGCGTCGCGAACCGCTCCAACTCAAACAACTGCTCTTGGAAACTTCGTAATCGTCTTCTCAAAACGGTCGCTTCCTTCGAAGCGTGGTCTAATTTCCGTGCGTTATCGTGAACGTACGTGGCGCGGTCGAGATCGTTCGAAATTTTTCGTAAATTTTGGAGCATCGCGCGAATGGATTTCAATCTCAAAACAAACTCCGAAACCGCTTCAATTTTTTCTTCAAAGTCGATACCAAACAGATTCGAACGCTTCAGTTGTTCCGGAAGCGCGTACGACAGACACTTGATAGATTTCGTATTCCTTGACGACGTGCTCTCGTTCGAGTAGACGATTCTAAATCGATCTTTAACGACATTCGAAGAAATATTTGCGCGTTCTAACGCATCTCGCAACTCATCGTTCGTGAAGTAGGTGATTTCAAAAGAAGAAGAGACGAAAGCATCATCATACGAATCATCATCTCTCCTCTCGCACAGCGTTTCTATGACATCGCCACTCAAGCCGAAGATGATTTCGGCGATATATTTCGCGTGACTCGCAACTTCATGATCTTTGAGAAGATACGAAACGTGCACTCTAGAAACTTTTTCGTGAAGAAAATCGAGAAACGCCCAAAGGTTACTCGCGGTGACGTCCACGAGCGATCGTTTACACATGACGACGCGTGAGGGAAGGGATGAATAAGTCACCGATGAAGCACGCGGTGGCAGATCCGTTTCCATCGTGTCGTCGGCAGCCAAGATGGTCTTCTCTGCCAACTTCTCCGCGTCTTTCGAGTCTTCTTCTTCTGCTGCTGCTGCTGCTTCGTGATTTTCTTCAACCGCGACAACAACGTCGAGGAAAACATCCCCAGTTGTATCTGCATTTGGGTCCGTTGTCGTGTCCTCTTCCCCGGTTCGATTCATTTGACTTTCCAACAGTCGCACACGCTTTTTCACAGCACTTCCGCTAAACGTCCCTAATCTTTCTAAATCTTCAGTCAACTCGTTCACTTTTGCCTCTTTTTTCCTCTCTGCGCGTTCAAACATTTCCAAGCGTCTGGCATCCCCTAATTCTTTCTTCTTGGCCTTGGCTTTCTGACGAATTTCTTCTCGCTCGAGCTCGTGTTTGCGCACGCGCGCCTCAAATATCTCCCGTTGTACGCGCACGCGTTCTCTGTGTTCAAATTCGATTGAGTCTTTTTCTTGCGTGCGAAGAGTATCCGTCGTATCAATAGCTTCATCCAACGTTCGAGAAACTTCTCGAAAGATTTCTTCTCGAGCGACACCCATTTCTTTGGTGAAGAAGTGAACGATAGAAGTTGCATCTGAATCGATATTCGCCATATTGGACGTCGATGAGAAGAGCAGCAATTTACACGCGCGCATGCCCGCACTAAATTGAGCAAGCTTCTGCTCTCGGTGAATATCCCGCGTGGAATTTTTTATGCTTCTCAGTTTTCGAATCGCGTCGGATTTATTCTGAAGCAACACATCGCACGCCTTCTTTAAGCATTCACCGTCATTAGATAACGAAGAATTATTCGACGAAAAGCACGCGTTGACGATGCCTTCAACTAGCACAGGTTTTGCCGTGGAAATGAATAAAATTTCAAAGAGCTTCAGTACGCTCCTTTGCTCGAGCTCGATGTCTACGTAGTCGTTGTAGTGTAAATCTTGAATCTCCCGAGAGAGCACATCTAGAGCTACGCTGCCGTAGGAATAGTGAGAAGCAGTACTTTTATTACCATTTTGACGATACCGATGAGGCGATACCGATGGCAACAAAAGAGCGCGAGACTTGCGGTGCTTCATCGCGCGCCACCGTTTTTGTACCTTGTCGACCAAAGCCGCCAACGAGGCAATCTGTTTCCGTATATCCCGCGTGTGGAATGCAAACTCGAGAAGCGTCGTTGATGCATCGTTTCGATTTGCATTTCGTTCGTGTTCATCTTCATTCTCGTATTCTTCCCCCTCGTCGGCTCTGCGTAGAATGCACGCTTCCGCGAACGCGCTCAATGACGCATCTATAGCCTGGAGTATTTTCAAAACGCACTTTTGAAATGCATTTGCAGTCGAATCGCCGCTCTCGTTTTCCATTTGTTTTGTCGCAAACGCACGCGCGCGGTTTTGCAGACGAGACGTTTCGTAAAACTGCGACAGTACGTTTTTGGTCGCTCCAACGCTCGCCCCGCGAAAACGCACGGAAAGGCTTCCGCTGTCGTCGAGAGAATCCAACGATATAGCTCTCAGTAAGCGTCTCGAAGACACGTCTCCCATGACGGCGCGGATACACATCGTCACTAAATTCGACTCGTCTGCGCAAATGCATTTCGTGGCGTTTCCATGCTTGCCGCTGTTAAAATTAAAATCTTTCGCGCCGATGAACGCGCGCTCGTACAGGAAGTCGAAATCCACCGCGGAACGCCGCGCGCTCGCAGAATACAACGACGAAGGCATCAAAAGCGTAAATCTGTTCTCGTCCTCACGCACGGCATCCCACGCGAGCAACTCGTTTTCTTTTTCTTCAACACGTCCGCTCTTGTTCCTCGCGCCGGTACTTTTGTCGTTCCCATCGATAACATCAGGACGTAGCCATACCAACGCGTTTCTGTCGAAAGTCGTCCTCGCAACGTCGCGCTCTTCTTCTTCTTCTTGTTCTTTTTCTTCTTCCTCTTCTTCTCCTTCGATGTCGAAAATGGTTTTGTCGTCGTATTCGAGTTCGTCAAAGTCTGATAAGAGCGCATCCTCATCACCATCATCATCACTTGAATAATACTGGTAGTCATACCGCCGTCGTTCCAGCCTTTCTTCTTCCCTTTCATCTCCCAAAAGGTGGTGGTCGAGAAGAGAAGATTCAGGAGAAGAAGAAGAAGAAGAAGAAGAGGAGAGTGCAAACGTCGCCAGTCCTTTTCCTTTTCCTCGTTCACTCATCTTCTTCAAACAGATGAGAGAAAAATCTCTTCTTCTTTGTCGTCGTCCTTCATCCCAAAAGGTAGGTGAATAATCTCGTTTCTGTCAAAAAAAGAAGCCACTCTCTCGCTCTCTCTCTTCTGTGCTAAAAATACGCCATAAAGAGACTGACAACGACCGCGAGAAGAGAGCAGCAGCTTCTTCAAACGCTGAATCTAAAGAGAGAAAGATTGTAAAAATGGAGAGAGAGAAAAAGAGCAGAAAAGAGGAAAAAATTTTGAAAAAATTTTGACTTTTTTTTCTCCTTTTTCAACAGTTTTTTTTGTTTTTTCAATGTGTGGGGGTTCTTTTTCGACGAAGGAATCACATCGTGGATTCATTTTTTAAAATCATCACAACAAATACTTTATTATAATAAAAGTGGTTTGTATTCGCGCAAAAGATGAGGAGTTTTGGAACGACTCCGACGACGAACGAAAAGAACGAGAACAGGAAGAACGAAAGTTTTAAGAACCATCCTTTTTTCTTGGAAAGAAGAAGAAGAAGAAGCGATGATGATTTTGCGAAGAAGCATTACCCAAAGTCTCGTCTGTGTTTTGATTTGAGCGAAAACAACAACACCAAGAACAAGAACAACAACAGCGCATCTTCTCCTCCACCACCACCGTTTCCTTCTCCTCAGATGCCGTTATCCTCCCCCGTCGATAGGAGTGGTAATGATGGGGGTAATTTCGTGCCCGTTTTGATTCCTTCTTTATCTTTATCTTCGTCTTCGTCTTCCGCGAATGGTGATGGTGATGGTGTTGGAACAACACCAACGAGAACAACCGCTGCTTCCTCCTCCTCCTCCTCCTCTCAAACTGCGACGTCTTCGCAGGTGGTTTCGCTACAAGCCGGGGGAGGGAACGCGAAGAAACGAAAATTACATTCTCCGCACAAACGCATCCTCGCGTTCAGTCGGTTTCGCAGAGAGAAGTTGAAAGAAGCCATGGCGATGTATCGCGGGAACGAAGGCGACCGGATGCTTTCTTTCCTGGTGCAAACGATCGACCACGTGGCGCGAGAGACGGGCAAATTTTTACGGTTATCACCGGCGAAGATGGTATTTTTGTTTTTTCGACAGTGCGGGAAGGTTTCCGTGCACGCGATTGCGTGCGCGTTTGCGAGGTGTTGGATGGGTAGATACGCGTACGAAGGCGCGCGGGTGATGGTTTTCGCGTTAGCGATGGTGAAAATGAGAGACGCGGAGGATATTCAGCAAGCGCTCACGGGAGCAGGGAAGAGAATTAAGAAGAAGATGTCTCCTTCTTCGTTGAAAAAAGCGGGGCAGCGAAAGAGAAAAGCAGCCGCCGGAGCTGGAAAAGGCACGAGTAGCAATGGTAGTATTAGTAGCAAAAGAGGAGGAGGATCGGGGGTTCCGTTCTTGCCGAGTTTGAAATCGATATCACACGTCGTCGCCAACGCGCACAAGTCGTTGAAGCCAATGTGCGTGGATCTCGCTGTTACGCACGCGCAGGTTTTAGCCGTGCGACTGGTTCTTAAACTCGTCGCTCCGAGGAAGAAACGGTCGATTGAGTATTCTTTGCGCGTTGCGCCGGTGATGACGTCGTATATTTTACTCAAGCAAAAGCACAAACTTCTCTACGCGGACAAACCGGGCAAAAGAGCTTTGAGTTGGGACCAACAACACGAGTGGGGCGCGGAACAAATGACAGAAATCATCGCCGATTTTGGAGGATTTTATAGAAAGGTTGGCCAAATTGCCGGCACGGCGTCGCAAATGATGCCGAGACCGTACGTGGAGAAATTTTCGAAAACGATGGACGATAATCCGCCGACGCCGTTTTATATAGTCCGGAAAATTTTAGAAACTGAGTTGGGAGGGCCGCTGGGCAGTCACTTCTCCGAACTTTCGAGAAACGCGTGCGCGACGGCTTCGATCGCGCAGGTGCACTTTGGACGCTTATTAGACGGAAGAGAAGTCGCGGTGAAAGTACAAACGGCGAATTACGAGAATGTCATTGCCGATTTGAAAGCGCTTTTACGAACGGCGCGAACGATGAAAAAATTACGTTTGGATAACGGCATGGATTTACCGACGATTTTTGAGGCGTATTTGGACGTCATCGACGAAGAATTTAATTTCAAAATAGAGCACGAGAAGATTGATTATTTCGGTAAGTTGTTCGAGCAGACGCCGGAGATTTGTGACAAGGTGTGCGCGCCTCGCGTCGTCGCGTCGACGAGAAAAGTTTTAGTCATGCGACGCGTTCGAGGCGCAAAATTGTTGACTATTTTCAATCGAGCGCGGCAAAACGGGAAACGTCCGCGGTGTCCGCAACAAGTTTCTAGAACGCACTCGTATTACGGCGGCGACGGTTGGAACGGTGTCTTCTTTTCCATTTTCCGAGCGTGGGGGGAGATGATGCTCACGTGTGGTCATTTTCATTCCGATCCGCACCCGGGGAATTTTATTTTGAGAGGCGATGGGAAGTTGTGCATTCTCGATTGGGGACAAACAAAACGAGTTGATGATAAGGAGCGTTTGCACATGTGTAGATTGGCGTTGAGAATGTCCACGGAAGATTACAACGGCATCGCTTCGGAAGTTCGCGCCCACGGTTCCGTACTCGTGGAGAAACCAACCAACGAAGCGTTAGTCGCGTTATCCTACGCGTACTTTGACACCAGACCGTCCGCGTTAGCCGAAATGAACATGCTGGATTTAGAAAATTCGCCGTTCACGAAGAATAAAATCACGCAAAACACTCGCGAAGGCTTCTTTGCCATCCGAGGGGTGTTTTTACTCCGCGGCATGTTGGCCACGTGCGGGGAACAAATGAGTATGGTCGAGCACTGGCAAGACGTGGCTATTGCAAACTTACGAGACGCCGGAGAATGGTACCCTGGAAGATTTCGAAGAATCACGACTCGGATAGTAAACAAAGCCGCGTTACAAACGCAACGCACGTTTAACTTTGGCTCTGGAGCGAAAATGAACGAAGTCGAAGCGTACGCGCAAGAGCGCAAATCAAAAGAGACTTCCTCTTCCAAACCGGCGTACACGAGCTTTTCCAGTTTATGGTAGTTATTATATAATACTGTTGACGATACTAATGAAATTCTATTCTACTAAAACTAACGATAACGCATCCCCTCGTCTTCATCCTCCTCGTACGTCGCTCGCCAGATTACACTTCTTCAAAAGCTCTCGCACCTCCTCTTTCCTATACGGCCTCAGCGCCACGCACGTCACGTAATCTTCCGGTTGTTCTCGCCACGCGTAATAGTCGATGTTGTTCTCCGTTAACTTTTCGCTTAATGTCATTAATTGTGCTTCTCCTTTCACCTCTAAAACCACTTTCGTCATGGACGATAACTTCTCCTTTGCAACGTACTTAATTGAATCTTCGTTCGTTTTGAACGTCTCCAAAGCCGCCACGGAGGCGTGCGCGACTTGCGCGGCGATCGACCCCAACGGCCACGCTTTTTCTCGCCACAAGTCTCTTCTCAGGATGATGTATTGCGTCAAAACATCTTCGTCGTTCACATCGCCATTCGTCGCAGACGTCGTCATCGTTCTCAAAGTTCTCGTTGTCTTTGGGGAATACCTACTAAAGTTGGTACACGAAGCAGCAGGTTTTGATGCTCTGCGCGTTAAAGTTTGCCGCCGCGAAAAGACCACAGATGACGATGAAAAAAAGCGCCTCGCAACCACCACCGTCGGCTTTGAGAGCATCACAGTATTTTGAGCGATTATGTTATCAGTAGAGTATTACGCGCGCGAATACAGTGGAGCTTTCGTTCTTCTTTATTTTTAGGGGAAAAAGGTTGAGTCGTCCACGTGCTTCAAAAGAAGAGAAGACGCTCCATGTTGTACCGGTACTGCGCGCAAAGAGCTTTTGGACGGTGGTCTTTGTCTTCTTCTATTATTACGAGCAGCAGTAGCAGCACTTCTTCTTTCTGTTCTTCTTCTTTGAGGCGGTCTCGGAGGTACTTTGCGATTTCGCCGTCCTCGTCAGGAGGAGAAGAAGAACAACAACGACGACAACGAGAACAACGACATCATCATCATCATCGTCCTCAAAAGCCTTCTTTAAAATCGATCGAAAAAGCGACGCTGAAATGGCTGGACCAGTTTATCATCGAGAAAAACGTCTGCCCGTTCGCCAAAAACGTTCGAGGAGGAGAAGGAGGAGGAGAAGAAGAAGAAGTTTTAGAGGCGAAGAAGAAGAAGAAGAAGAAACAGACGGGCATAAAAATAGTCGTCTCCGAGCGGGAACAGATAGAAGACGTTTTGGAAGATTTCATGAGAGAGTTAAAAGAGATTGAATACGATTCGGACGAGGAAGGGATAACGAAGACGGTGTTGTTCGTCATCTCTCCGACGTGCGAGTTCGTGAACGACTTTGATTCCTTTCTCGATTTCGCGAACGTTATCGACGACGCGGCGTTGCAAAACGGCGACTATAGAGGCGAGTCGGTTCTCGACCAGCTCGATTTGAGAGGGAAAGTGCAAGTGGTCGCGTTTCATCCGGACTTTGTGTTCGCCGGCGAGAAATTGGGAGATCCCGGAGCGTTTACGAATAAGTCACCGTATCCTTTGTTGCACATATTGCGAGAGAAGGACGTGACCGAAGCGGTTCGGTCGCATCCGGACGTGAAGAGTATACCGAAAGCGAACGTGGAGAGGATGAGAGAAATTGGCAACGAAAGTTTAAAGAAGATGTTAGACGGGTTGAGAAGTTTATAACAATAGAAAAGGAGAGAGAAAGGGAGAAAGGGGAATGAATATTTGTACAGTATGCGCGTATGTTTTTAGTAGTGCTGCTGCGTTTCACTGATTTTCTTTTCCTCTATTCCTTGTTATTTTCTTTGTTCGTGACTGCTGCTTCTTCTTTGTCATCCTCTTCGATGCGCGTCTTCGAGAGCTGCTCCTGAGCTGCGTCCAATCCCGCATCTTTCTCTTTCTTGTTTTCTTCTTCTTTATTACCACCACCAGAGGACTCCGAGGACGATGTGTACGATTGCCACATCGAAATGTTATCTTTGATCAACTTCAAAATCAACGCGGCGTCTTTGTACGCTCTCGCATTATCGGTCAGGGCGTCTAAATCCTCCAATCCTTCGTCCAACGCAGTTTGCGCGATTTCCAACGCCGATTTCGTATCTTCGCGAATCTCGTGGTGAAAGACGGAGTAGTTTAGAGAAAGGCCGAGACGAACCGGGTGCGTCGTCGCCACTCCGGCTTTCGGGTCGCGAGCGATTTCCAAAGCCTTCTCGTACGCGTCTTGCGAACGCATCGCGTGAGGAATCCTCGCCTCGCCTCTTTGAATCTCTGCTAGATACCGATAATAATCTCCAATCATTTTCAAGTAGAAAATTTTCTGGTCTGATTTATATCGAGGCGAGTGTTCCTTTGAAGCTTCCGAGAGTAACGCGGTGACTGTTTTTGGCGACTCGTGATGTTGTTGTTGTTGTTGTGCTTCTTGTTCTCCTTGTTCTCCTTGTTCTCCTTGTTCTCCTTGTTTTTGCTCTTCTTGATGTTGTTGTTCGTAATGTTCCGTCCCACCCAACAACCTCGGCAATAACACGCCTTCCACCAAATCGATCGTCTCTTTACAAATCTCTTTCAATTCGTCCTCGATTTTCTCTTGATACTCCCGCGCGATGTTCAAAAAATCCTCCCCCATATTTTCCCTCTTGATTTGCCCAATATTCGTTTGCACGCACACCCACTGTTGTCGTCTTCTGGTCGTTTCGTTTTTCGAGGCGACGGAGAGCATGTTCCGTTCTTGCGGCTGTTTTTATTTTTACGCGGACGAAAAGTCGTTGTTTTTAAATAAATAATGCCACGTGGCATTGAGAAGAAATATCTAAAGTCAGGAACGACGAGACAAGAAGAAGGGGAAAAAAAGGAAAAAAAAAGAATAATATTAATGCGCCTTACGTCTAGATCTTCGTCGATGGTCACGACTAACTCTTTCATGATCTGTCGCATGTCTGTTTTAAAGATGGTGAGAGTGTGTGTGTAATAATTGTGAGTCTTTTGTTACATCGCAGAACAAAAGCGCACAAAGCGCGCGCATCTCATCATAAAAAATGTATATCTAAAACGCGTTGACTTTTCACGCGACGAAGGGAAAAAAGAAAAAAGGTAATACATTTCGTACCGACCCAACGCGAACATAACTCGGCGAGCTGCGCTTTTTGACGCAGTTTCACTCGCGCGTCTAACATCAATAAACTCCTTTGAATCTTCTTTAACTTCTTTAACTTCTTTTTCGTGAAAGAGAGATAAAGTCGCTCCTCGATGATGTGTGATGCAGAGAGAGAAAGATGCTTGTTTTTATATGGAGGGAAAGAGATATTTTTTCCTTTTTCTCGGAAAAACAAACTTTTCACATCTAGAAAGTATTACTAACTCGTATTATATGACATAACTTACTTCTTCTTCTCTCTGCTTCGGAACGGCGACCGGAGCTTTGATTTCTTCTTCTTTTGTTGTTCTTGTTGCGGTGTTGGCGTCGTCGCTTCCTCTTCTTTGTGTTCTTCTTTCGCGTTGTTCGTTTCGTCTTTATTCTTTTCTTTTTC
>Ga0209630_10002459_pt1 | contig 17863 bp, 17 predicted proteins | sample COG_01_FD_184745 | JGI IMG/M metagenome (GOLD analysis project Ga0209630, IMG submission 184745) | Pelagic Microbial community sample from North Sea - COGITO 998_met_01 (SPAdes) (version 2) | ecosystem: Environmental > Aquatic > Marine > Neritic zone/Coastal water | place: Helgoland, sampling... | reverse complement strand
TCCTCTTCTCGAAGAAGAAGAAGAAGAAGAACAAAGACGTCGAAAATCTCGATCGGTGAAATTCTCGTTTCCAATACAAGAGCGACGACGATGATGATGATGATTTTCGCGCATCATCTTTCGCCCCTTCCTAATGCTCTCGTCGTTTCCGCGCAAAGACGCCACCGCAAAAGTAGCGCGCGAGCACGTAAAGGTCGCACTCATCATGCTACCGCGTCGTTTCCTCGCCTTCTTACTTCGGAAAAGATTTTTGAGCACAGAAAAGAAAAGAAAAGAGAGAGAGAGAGAGAGAGAGAGAGAGATGTGTGTGCAGTGTGTCCGACTTTTGAGAATTTGTGTAAGAGCGAATTTTGGCTGAAATTTAATTGGCCAAAAATAAGGCTGTTGGTGTATTCAATTTTTGGCCAATTAAGCACGCATATTCTTTCGAATCTTCGTTACCTTTGGAAGTGTATACACACACACACATATACGCGTAACGATCGATCACAATATAAGCTTGAACAATACTCGCTTGTAATCATGTCCAAGCCTGACGCGTTCTACCACGCCGTCGTGAATGCGACCATCCCAATCTCGTGGTTTAGTTTTAAAAAGTTATTGGCCTCCGGCGATGTTGAATTAAAAGCGAACGAGCGGCGACTGTCCTCGTATCTTCTTCTTACGTACACCCTCTGCGCGGCAACTGTTGTCGGTCAAGTTATGTACTATTACAGTTTGACCTCGACCGATTTTATCGTGTCGCAGGAGTGGAATTTGACCGGGCACTCGTGCCGGCCTTTGCAAAAGGACCCCTCGTATGGATTGGAAATCACCTACGACGAATGCATGGCGAGTTACGAGCCGGTGACGAATGAGGGAATGATGCGGAAGGGAACTTTTGATCCATATGGTTATATAGTTGACAAACGCACGGGAGAATATATCTCTATGAACAACGGACCGTGGAATTACTCGTCGAACTTCGGTTATAATCGATCTCCTTTATTCGATGGGATAGCGAGCGCGATTTTCAACACGCCGACGACGTATTTCCACAAGCCTCTTCCAAAGTTATCTCAACAGGCTTACACGTATTCAGAGAACTGCGTGATTCCTAACTATCCTGGTTTTGAAAAAACTCCTGATTATGCATCCTTTAAAGGATCTGTCCTGGAAAATTCACTGTTGTTCGCTTACGAGATAGCTTCTGAAAATGAGGATGGGCACGGGTACGGTCCCTATGCTCTGTGTAATAAGGATCCCAGTCTAGTAGGTATCCAGCAGGACGATTATTATTATAATGGTTCGTATCGGCTCGAAGATCACAACTTTCATCCTATGGCTGGAACAGATTTCGTTTCACAGTGCTCGGGAACTTTCACGACTGAGATGCAATCCGACCTCTACGTGAACGGCGGGTATGTCGCACCACACCTTTACGGCACAACTTTAAGTTGGTTCCAGTGGTTTATTGATGCTGATGGTGAAACAGTGAGGGAAGTCGTGAAGACTAATCATCGCTCAGTTGGTATGACTCCAATGTATCCGAAATCGTCTTGGGATCAATTGAACCTCCCCCCGATGTCAGTAGGCACGTTCTTTGGCATCCCGAGGTGTGATTTTTACGAGAGACAAATGTCGAAAGAGGCGTATGAATTTGTTTACTCGCACGAGAATTGCCATCCGTGCGACGGTTTTAAATTCAACACGCCATTTTATTGCGAGAAACAAGTTCGCAAAACAGCGGGTGAAATCATCGCTCTCAGCGTTTCCAATACGCTGGCGCTTTTTGGTTTCCTGCTCGCCGTCGGTCCAGCTTTGCTCAAACTCGGCGACAAAGGTGCGAAAGAAACGAGAGAAACGAACGAGAACAACGAGAATGCTTAGATCGAAAAAACTATGAGGCTGGTGACGAAGGCGACGTAGATTTGGAACACAACATTAAACGTCAACGTATGATAAACGAACTGGGGCAGCAGGAGCTCCAGACGATAAATCTTCAAATCGAATTAGAAGATGCGTTTCATGACACAAGACGCTGATGTTGTTAAATTTATGACAGACATGAAATTTGACTACAAAGATTTACACATGGTTAATAATTATTTTGAGAAGTCCTCATAAAAAATTTTCGACTTTAAATATACCTCTCAAATTTTAATAAGTCTTCACCGACAAGGCTGTTGGTGTATTCAAGATGGCATTTTCCACACAAGTCATAGTCGTCCTTATTCGTACACTTATACCTCGCACCACGAATTGGAAGCACGTCACATTTATCGCAACCAATGCCTACATGTATGATTTGCTGTATGTTTGCGTCGTCATCAATATAGGATTTTGCTTTCTCAATAAACTCCTTCAGCTTCCTATTTTCTTCTTTAAGTATGTCGACATTGAACCTCTTCTCATTCTCTTGCCGACTTCTTGTTATAGCTTCCATTTCCTCGTGTAAATTCTCTTCGTGTGAAAACGCACACGTGTCGCCTTTCTTACATTCACCTTTCGAGAAGTCTTCACATACTCCGTCCTGTTTTGTTTGTTGATATTTGCTTGGAGTGTATGGAGTCCCAATTTTTTTATCAAGTCTGTAACGAGTTGTAACAAACTTATCATTTTTTCGTATCTGTGCTCAAAAGATAGTGATTTGAGGAGAGGCACTAAACTTGCCTTTGTAAAGCTTTAGACATTGTGAGAAAGACTGAACATCACACACCTGAAGCAACGAAAGGGACACTGTCAATCGAGCAAAAGGTTCAAAACGAATACGTAGAAAAAGGGTATTCTACAATAAGTTAAATACTCAGAACACATTGCAATCGACAGTGGACTTAGCGCGAATTGTTCCCGTGCGAAATCATATTCAAGATGGAGAAGTCGTGCTTCGGATTTTCCTTTGGGAGGAGAACGTACGGACAGGAGACAACGGATATGGCTACCAAAACCGGTACGACTATAAGCGGAGTTAAATACGCAGAAGGAATTGTTCTCGGAGCAGATACTCGCTCTACAAGCGGCGCCACCGTAGCTGATAAAAATTGTGAAAAAATCCACTATATTGCTCCTAATATTTATTGTTGCGGGGCAGGAACAGCTGCAGATACCGAAGCTCTTACAGGTAAAACCTTATGCATAACGATAAGAAATATAAATTCTTTCTCAGGTTTAATAGCTTCTAATTTAAAATTACATCAACTTGCATCGCGGCGGGAGAGTCGTACTGTAACTGCACTAACAATGCTTAAAACGCATTTGTTCAAATACCAAGGTCACATTGGAGCTGCCCTAGTTCTTGGTGGTTTTGATGAAGGTGGCGCACACTTATATACTGTGTATCCCCATGGATCATCGGACTCTTTACCATTTGCTACGATGGGGAGTGGCTCTTTGGCGGCTATGTCTGTATTTGAGAGTGACTACAACGATAATATGAATGAAGAAGAGGCGAAGTTATTAGTAGCTAGATCAATAAGAGCAGGAATATTCAACGATCTTGGATCAGGCTCGAATGTGGATTTGTGCGTAATAAATAAGGAAGGAACCAAATATTTTAGGAACTATATGACACCAAACAATCGAACTTACTCGAGAACAAAAGGATATGATCATCCGCCGGGTACAACTGTGTTAAATAGTAGGAATTTCACCACAGGTACCGCGGCAACAGTGCCAGTCACAGCACTAAAGTAGAATAGGAAATGTATTACTTAAAAAGTTTTTGTTCTTACAAGAGAAAGTACTATTTTCTAAAATAATTTCCACTGCTTCCCCCTCTCTTTTCGACAAGATGCACCCGTTCAATCACAATATCTTTCGATACAGCTTTACACATATCATATATTTGTAAACTACTGACAGCTGCTGCAGTGAGAGCCTCCATTTCGACTCCCGTTTGACCAGTGGCTCTAGCTGTTGCTCGCACTTCTACAGCAAAATTGGTCGAGTCAAATGAAACGTCGACATCCAGCGAAGAAAGCGATATTGAGTGACATAAAGGAATCAAAGAATGGGTTTGTTTTGCAGCTACAATCCCAGCTAATTTTGCAGTGGACACAAGATCTCCCTTTTTCAGTTTGTTTTCAAGCGCAAGTTGATATGCAACCTCTCCCAGTATCACTCGTGAGCTAGCAACTGCAACACGAGAAGTCACACTTTTCATTCCTACATCAACCATTTTAGCCTGCCCTGAAGCATCCGTATGCGTGAGGGTACTACTAGAACGGATTCTATCAGTCGCGTTTTTCAAAACAGGATTACTTATATTGAATGTTGGCTGCAAACCTGTACAGCGTGAACGTGATTCTATGTCGCGCAATACTACTGGATTGGTTCTGCACTTCAGCAAACTATCTAGAAACATGCGACTAGTATTCATGATAACACTTTAAGTTTGTTAACTTTGAAAGGCTGAGAAACCGTGGCAAACCACATAATCTATATTCTCGTCCAGTTCTGTGATTATAATCTACTGTAGTACCAGACTGCCAGAAGGAATAGAGAGGTTATAACCAAAATTAGAGACTGACTTCAAGACTTCACATTTTTATCAGGGAATCCCCTTTTTCCCTAGGCTAGATGAAAGGCCTAAAACGAAAAAAAGGACTTAAAAGCAGCACTCTCCGACTGTGTATCATAAGTAAACCATTTTTCTTTTGGTAGAAAGTATAAAATCAATTCAGGGAACACGCGTAACTTTCGAAGTTTCAATATTATGGAATTGTTATCAGCTTCTTCTTCTATATGTTCTTCACTCGATACTTTATCTGAGTTAATTCGTGAACCAACGAGAAGCGTTCAAAAAGATGTGAATTTCTCTGGGCGAATGAGAATTTTAATAACCTCACTATTTTCTTTTCTTTCATCACATGCTCTTTGCGTTGACTTCTGCAAGAGGGAGGTGATTCTTTTAGACGAGCTAGTTACTGATGATTTGGCTTTAGAGCAGATATGGCAACAAGCTGATATGCAACTCAAATATTTCTTAGCTGATTCCAGGGAACGTCTTGAACAATTTGAAAAGAGAAGAGTTTTATACGTAACAAGCTTTGAGTCCCCGCACAAAATACGAAAAAGGGATGATGCATCTAGCTACCATGTACCTTCCGATACAAATATTGAATCATATAAGAAAGGAGTTGTGAAGAAGAAACTCGAAGCTTTACAAGCTTCCAAAATTGAGAGAAATTCTAGCATCAAAAGTCTCAAGTCTCCCGAACCTTGGAAGGACACCGTCGTCGAACCTACTGTCAATCCCGGCTCGTCATTATTTCAAAATGCGCAAGTACGAGTTATTAAGCAAATTAAACTTCTTGAGACTGAAGCGATTGCAAAAAAAAAGTGGACCAATCTTGGGGAAAGTTCAGGTCCGGAAAGACCAAAGAACAGTGTACTGGAGACAGAACTTGAGTTTGATCAGAAAATACAACAAAATCCGAATCTCTCCATTCAAGCTAGTACACTTCTCGAGGAAATTATCAAAGATCGAGTTTTATCTGGATCTTGGGACGATGTTGAATTATGTAAATCATTGAAGCAAGCATCTTCCGTGGCTCAAGCTGTTGTTCTTCAAGAAGAAAAAAATAAAAATGGACTTGGAGAAGTTTACGCTGAAGAATATATAAAGCGAAGCCAACAAACCGTGAACGAGATCAAGCATAACCCTTCTTTACTTGTGAGTCAAGCTCAAAGGATCCTAGAATCCCTCATGGTGAAATTGGAACTCCTGACTTCGTCTGGGAGTGCACAGGGTTGTGAAATTGAAAATTTTGCGGTTTCTACTCAGGATGCAAAAAAAATGGGAATATCCATGTCTCCAGAAGAATTGTACGCATCGATGGGTATGAGGTTAGGGAAAAGTAGTATAGTTGCCTCACGTCATGAAGACAGCTGGACCAAACAGCAAGAAATGCAAAGAAGAAGCAAACGAAAAACTAAGGAAGAAACAATATTGACTGCAGGCTCTACTGAGCATACTCATAAACAAGAAATGTTAAATAAAAAGAAGGAGCGTAAAAATGGATCTAAGCACAATAGTGATATTAGAACGGGCTTCAATAAATCAAGCAAAATATTTGGTCTTTTGCAAGAAAGAGTTGATCAAAAAAAGAGTCTAGAAACTATCACTTCCGCACCTAAAATGATGATTAAGTTGTAAAATAGAAAATTTGTTGATGTATTTGTACATTTCATAGGTACCAGACAGTATACGGACACGTTCCAGTATGTACATCTGTATGAAATCAAATACTTTGCATCTTGGCTCCGTCTTTGTTGCGGTCTTCACCCCCTCTTGAATTTCTAAAATATGCCCATATGGACCATACATATGGCCCATATGGTACTTGAATGTTGAATTTTTTTTTTGAATGTTGAAATCTTGAAAAGCACCATGGGTACCAAGTACTGAAGTACAGTACCAGTAGTTCAGGTAGAACACGTAACACAAAAAAACATCATAAGTATATAAGTATCAGGTATATATTATTCATACGATAACAGCAACGGACCAGAAGAAAATAAATCTTTTACGAGAAGAGAAACAAGCCGCTACTTGGCTGACGTAGCGTTTCCGGCAAGTGCAACGTATATAAGACCTTCCTTTCGACAGGTTAGTTCACACTTTTTCAATTTTACTTGTGAAGAAAAGTTCCTTTCCAAGATACAACACGACGGAGAAAATATTGTCGAGCTAAATTTTAACTATTCACGGTTACCTGAGCTCGTGGTGAGAGGCATACCTCTATAAATTACTCAATATATATACGATACGCATTCCAGAAAGAATGCTATAAGAGGAAAAGACAACATTACTCAATTGACTTCTGTAAAAAATGCCAAGTTCGGAGTTAAAAGAAGAAGGTAATAGACTCTTTAAAGAAAAGAAATTTAAGAAGGCCCTAGATGCTTATGGTGAGGCTCTTTTGCTTTCGAATCAAGATTATGCTTTACTGACCAACAGAGCATTTGCACATCTTAAGCTTGAAAACTATGCAAGTGCAGTAAAAGATGCTTCTGCAGCAGTCGATATAAATCCTAACATAGCCAAAGGTTACTATAGGAGAGGAGCCGCATATTTTTCCATGGGAACTTTTGCAAAAGCTGTTAGAGATTTTAAGTTTGCAGCACGACTTGAACCGAAAAGCCTTGAGATAAGGAAAAGGCTGAAAGAGTCCGAGATCCAACTTCGTAAGCATAAGTTTGAATTAGCTATTGCAGTCGAGGATGATGCCGTCATCTCAAAGATCTCAGAATCAATTAATTTAAGTGAAATTTCTGTTGAGGAAAGCTACACTGGACCAAGAATGAAAAACGATTTTTTGGTTACGAAAGAATTCATAGATGCTATGGTATCTGAATTTAAACAGCAACGTAAAATTCATAAACGTTTTGCTTTTGCTATATTGCTACTAACAAAGCAATATTTAATAGATATCTCAAATATTTATGATTTTACAATAAGTGATGGATGTAGAATTACTTTATGTGGCGATATACATGGACAATTCTATGACCTCTGCAACATATTTGAATTGAATGGAGAGCCGTCGGAGGAAAATCCGTACTTATTTAATGGAGATTTTGTTGATCGTGGCTCTTTTTCAGCGGAGGTGATTTTTACACTATTTGCTTACAAATGTGCTTATCCATCATGGGTGCATCTCAATCGTGGTAACCACGAAACAAAGGACATGAATTCTATGTATGGGTTTAGTGGAGAGATATGTGATAAGTATGGGAAGGAGATGATGTACCTTTTCGATGAAATCTTTTGTTATTTGCCATTAGGTTGCGTTTTGAATAAAAAGATTTTCATCATTCATGGCGGTCTTTTTTCGAGAGATGGAATCACAATAGATGATATCAACAATGTGAATAGATTTTGCGAACCGTCAAAAGATGGAGTATTTTGCGAATTGTTATGGAGTGATCCTTGTGAGATCAAGGGTCGAAGCCCAAGTAAGAGGGGGATAGGGATTTCGTTTGGGCCAGATGTCACCGAAGAATTTCTAGAGAAGAACGCTTTAAGCCTCGTAGTTCGAAGTCACGAAGTCAAAGACGACGGATATGAAGTAACTCATAATGGCAAATTAATCACAGTATTTAGTGCGCCGAATTATTGCGATCAAATGCAGAATAAGGGCGCATACATTGTCGTAGACTCTTCTTTGACCCCTAAATTTCATACGTTTGATTCTGTATGGCACCCAAACTTAAAACCCATGATTTATGCCAATCCTCTCTTGCAAAGTTTCTAGGGATCTGTCACCCTGGGATTTTCATGTACGAGAACAATTTTTTTCGTTACGTTCTCAGGGTCGCAAAGTGCATTTAACATTCTTGTATAGTAATGCTTTACTAAATGTACTTCAATAAAAGTATATAGACCTACACATTCATTTATCCAGCGTTGAAAAAGAAGGAGAGTATTACCTTTAAAAAGTAAAATAAAAAACTGGTCTTGGTGAAGGTCCGTGGTACAAGAGTTGAAGCCAAGCATTTCTTTGCAGACTTTACTCTACAGCACAATTTTTCTCGTACAGTATTCAATCTTTTGCAACCTCACTTAAGTACGCTAAAGTAGAATTATTTGATTCCACACAGATACTGACTTGATCTCTTTTTGTGGCCAGAATTGTATGTATGCTCTCACTCTGAGTTACTTCTGACAAATCTTCATGATTCCGAGCAAGTAGAAAATGTAACCAGTACAGCAGATATTGAATATGTGACCCATCCTCAACAAATCGGCTCAGAATGATTTTGAGCAATCTCTCTTTCAATTTATCGGGAACAGCATGTACTACTTCACGTACTTGTGAAATTGGGATACAATTTATGATTGCCATCGTAAAGTTAACATCTGTCTTCACTCTGAGTATCATCAACAGAGCTGCAGTATAATTTCTTGCTTCAATTGCAATAAGAACTGACTTAGTGTTTACATTTTCTTCATAGAATGAGTTTTCAAAACTTGGAAAAATGGTTTTCATAACTTTCTGGTAAGTTGCAACACCCATTGGAGTAGACACAGATAGGGTACTCCCATCGGGAGAAAGGCTCAAACTTTTAACAATTTGAGTTTCCGCTTGTCCTCTCAAAATAATATGATTGTACTGAAGCCCTAGTCTTCGTATCACGCTCCGGCTAACTACATCAAAAATGATAATGCACAATCCAATCCCTGCTGCATATATCAGGGTCCCGTCTGAATTGTAGATAATGGACTGGAATGCATTCTCTTTATCTTGCACTTCTCCTCTTCGATATTTCAATTCTTCTGTCGTGTTCTCAAGAGTACCAACTATTTCTGCATTTCTTTTATTCCATAAAACAATATGACCATCACCCGTGGCTACAGCAATCTGTTCACTATCGAATCGCGTAGCTATAGAAAGAATGTCGCTCGTATGCTCAAGCATTTCAGTCTGTTTTCCCTTAAAAATATCCCAGAGGCGGACAGTTTTGTCCCAAGATCCAGATATCAAAAGTGAGCCACCACTGAGACAAATGGTGCTGATTGGAGCCTCGTGGCCTGCGAATATTTCAAGTAATCGCCCACTTCTGATTGACCACATATATATATTAAAAGTATCAAGTGATCCAGCACAAACCATATCTGAGATCGAGTCGACAGCAAGGTTTCCAAGTTGACATTTTTCATTTGTTGCAAGAACCCGGAAGTTTCGACTACGAAACAAATCATAAGCGCGAACCGTTCCATCCTTGCTTGCAGAAAGTATAACCTTATCCGAGTACATAAAACATACAGCTGTTACCGGCATGCTATGATAATCGAACATTTTGACACACTCCCCAGAGCAAGTGTTCCACACTCTAACTTTGTTGTCATGTGACCCTGTTACAATTATTGATGAATCAGATGAAAAAGTACTTGAACTCACTGAAACTTCATGACCTCCGCGTCTACATATGCAAACCTCGTCAACCCAATCCCAAACTAGGAGCCTACCAGATTTATCGTCCGCCAAGGTAATCCAATCACTATGATCGCCTAGCTTACACATATTGAGAGAAAAATTCGAAACATTAATAATTTTCTTTTGCTCAAAAAGCTGCACATCAAACATAACGAGAAAACCAGCTTCAAACCCTATTGCTAGTAATTTACCGTTTAAGGTGAAACTGGCACTTTGTAATTTACCATGTTTATTGAAAGCAAAATTTTTGGACGTATTCCAATCAGAGTTTACACTACGAACTTCTTCCCATTCCAAAAGAAGACCATGACGTGACAACGTATATAGAAGGCATTCCGCCGCTCCCCAGAATGCAACCACTAAAAGTTCATTTCCAATGAATAGTTCTGATCCACTTTTACCCTCTACAGTATATATTCTACAGCTAGGTCCCTCTATTGATACCAAAATTCTCCGTGAGCAAGGACTCCACGCGATGCTTCTAACTGCGGCACCAAATCCACTGATTTTTCTGAGAAGTTGAAGACTCCCATTTGCATACTTCCCAGATAAGGGAACTCTCCAAATCTGAACGACATGTTCAAGTGCTACACTAATAAAGTCGCCACACATACTAAATGCTGCATCTTTTACAGGACCTCCAAATTGTACGTGCGTAATGCACTTTCTTGAATTCAAATTAAACAAATACCCATTTCCTGTAGAATCTACTGCTAAAAGAAGTGTTCCTGACGCGTTCACGGATAACTTTTCAAGCAAACTCGCATTAGTACACGGGAGAACGCAACATTTTGACTTTTCCAAATCGATTATGGTGATATAATTGCTTAAAATGGTGAACAGAGAATTTTTGCGGAGCTGGATATCACCTCCGCTGTATGAACCACCGATGAAGTTGCTGAATTGGTACTCCATATTCGACTCTACAATAGCTTAACGTTCTTTAAAGCTGGGAAAGGTGGAAAAGAGGTCGTTTATAATTTTCGTCTAGTTCATAAGCGTGACTATTCTATATTCACGGGTTTCTTGAGAGCAGAGCTGGCTTTTGTTGCACAAGCTTTTGCAGTCGTGAAGTCCTCCTGTCCTCGTCAACACTTGCTTTTCCTTTTCCCTTTTTGATTTTATATTACCACTCGTATTTTACCATACATCATGAAAAAACAACCGGTACTCGTACAGAAAATAATAAAACAAGAAATATAAGTGGGATACGCTATAGCGAACCTTTGGTTTTCAATACTTTAGAGGGCAAGTAATACTTGCCTTTTGAACACGGTAAAAACTATCGTACTATCGTACTGGGTGCACCGTATTCATCGCATCCTAAGTATTAAAAACGTGCAAACGTCGTGAATCAACATAGCTGGATTTTTTCTCCAAATCAGTAAAAAAATGTTGTCTGTGAAAATTTACTCTGCGGAGTGTTCGTACGTACCATGTAAACGAGGGAAAGTTATCAGAAATTGGGCAAAACGTGTAGATACGCGTATAATGAGTGCTGGAGTGGATGGCAAGGATTTTCTTCGACCACATATCCTTGACCTTGACCCTTACACACCCATTCTACCTATCAATATTATAGCAGGTTCGATATAGCCACTTTATCTCTATTTTCTGACTCTTGTAAATATTCTAGAACAGCTCGGGATGAATATGGACGATATTGCGAAATTAGACGCGAACGAAAATCCATATGGACCGTCCACAGGTGTCAAGCTTAATTTGAATACTATCATTTTCAATTTTGTATTTCAGGTGTCCTGGAAGCCTTAAGTGAAATGAAATTCCAGCATATATACCCAGACCCAGAATCTCGTCGCTTACGGAATGCGTTGGTGAAGTTTTTTATAGATTTTATTCTTCTTTGAATGCTCACCTTTTCATCATACATAGGCACTTGAATGCAACATCCCTCCTGAACATTTGTTAGTCGGTTGTGGGGCAGATGAGGTAATCTTCCGATAATCCGATAATACACTGCACTACTTACGAATTATCTAGCTTATCGACCTTATTTTAAGAGCTGTTTTGGATCCAAAGGACTGCATTATAAATACTCCACCTACATTCGGTATGTATTCATTTGACTGCAGCGTCAACGGTAAGCGGATTGATATTTCGAAATAAATTAATTTAAATTATAACTCTCAATAGATGGAGTTGTGATAGATGTTCCTCGAAGTGGACCTCCACACTTCAAAATAGATCTGGATCAAATTAAGGAAAAGGTTGCTTTGCATCACCCAAAGGTTATTTTCATTACCTCTCCAAACAATCCGGACGGAAGCATTATCAGCCAAGAAGAGTTTGAACATATCATCGATTTACCAGTATTAGTTGTACTTGACGAAGCTTACATCGAATTCAGTACAAAAAGTCAAAGCAGAATTTCTGACGTTACTAAACACAATAACTTGATTGTTCTTCGAACCTTCAGCAAGAGAGCTGCACTTGCTGGTAAAGGATATTCCTTATTGTTACACTTGTAAAGATAAAATTTTATTTTTTTAAGGATTGCGAATCGGTTATGGAGCTTTTCCACTGAGTATTATTGAATACATGTGGCGGATAAAGCAGCCATATAATGTATCTGTTGCTGCAGAGAGTGCCGCTTTAGCAGCCATAAACGATTCTGAATACTACAAGGTAAGAAGTAAATTGAATACTTTTATTCTTCTTATTTTGATTCAAGAGGGTTGAAAAATTAATAATTCAAGAAAAGGAGCGTTTATTTGATATGCTGAACGAATTTGATTTCTTAGAACCATTTCCCTCTGAGTCTAATTTCATATTATGTCGGTAAAATACCTAATTTTTTGTCACTTTTACTTTTTACGAAAATCTTATAGAGTGAACCAATTTAATGCTAAAGAATTGAAAGATTTCTTGTATGAGAACGGAGTGATTGTTCGATATTACTCAAAACCTGAAGAACTCGCTTCTTGTTTCAGAGTATCTGTTGGGAAGCCAGAGCATACAATGAAGCTGCAGACTCTATTGACTGCGTTTGAGAAGGAAAACAGTAACGATTGAATAGTCGATTAGTAAATTCAGAATAAATTCAGAATATGTTTTTTTGCAAAATTACAATACTTGAAATTAACCTGACAATCTTTGCACTCAATAAAGTAACATGCACGACGTATTATCATTCATAGTTTTGATTTCGCATTATATTTTTGCTGTTTGTAATGAATTTCAGTTTGTACTTCATATAATAGAAACGGACCTTAAAATCGGACTGGCGCAGTTTGAGAATGCTGCCTGGTATTTTATGGCACGGATTTTTCAAAAGTTTGTTACGGTGGAACTGAATATGCTCGATTACGATCAATATTCAATGTCCGAAAGGGTATAGAGCGTCAAAATATGCCGGAATATATTTAAAAAGGAATTACCTGAAAATGTTCGTAGCTTCCGTCTGATTTACGAATTATTTCCTTCATGTGATCAGTCAGACTGTCCAAACTTTTTATCTAAAAAGTTGAAAATAAATTTCGATGATTAACAGTTTCGATTGATTCAAACCTGGCGATATGGCCATCTTTTGACACCAAATTTGCGACATTTCTTTTTCAGAGCAGTAACACCCATGCCAAGCTCCTTTGCTGCATCGTTCAAAGTACTACTGACAAATAAACGGATGATCTACAGTTTGAGTGGAAACTTTTAATTGATGTTGGGAAAGAGGGTAATAATTTCCTACATGCTGCTTTTGTATTGTATGTTCAACCCTGCATACAATCTCATCAGTTGAAGAAAATCAATTAATCAAACATTTAGTAATCATGGCAGTTCTTTGTCGACAAATTAGACAAAAAATATCCAATACGAGAAAATGCATACGCACCTATCATTCTCTTTCGACATGTGAAATGTTCAATCAAAATGAAGATTTTAGGTGGGAGGATAAAATAATCTTGATTAAGATCCACGACTTTCTGCAAATTTCTAATCAGCGTCTTTATTTTTGCGACTTGTCTTCGTACAGAATGGAATGATTCAAAAGAAGACGGAAGAAGTGCGTATTCACAGCTATTTAAAAAAAGAAATCCTGATTGCCCGATGACGTGGGTCCTGTTGCAGTCTCTGAAAGTGTGAGAGTCTGGGTCACGACAAATATTTGAAACAAAAGCGTAGAATCTTTGTGAGCTAGAGAGGACTTTGACGCGAATAAAGCACCTGGACGTAGTCCGTTCGACGCTTTCTTGATGTCTTTCACGATACCTATCCTCCTAATACTGAAGACTGGGGGACAAGAAGGTCACAGGAAAATAGAAAGCAAAAAAAAGGAAAAAAGGTATGGTCAGATGGAAACGTACCTGGTACGTAAAAGGAAAAAATTTGCCAACGGAATCGTTTAGGAACAGGCACACCGATTTTTAGGCAGTGCAACCCATTGGAGAAAATTTTCATACAACGATGATGAGGAAACTTCTTATACATTTAAGCATATTTTTAAGACGACATAGAAAACATATCAGCTTCGGAAATTTGTGCTACTGGATCGATGCTTTCGTGTTGTAAAACTTTCTCTTTGAGGTGCATATCTATACATACTTGGAAATGCTGAGAACATAGAAATAAGTCCATAGAATACTGAAAATAAAAAACAGATACAATGCACACATCAATATCGTATTGTACTGTAGAGTAGATATGTGTGTTAACCTTGTTTTCTATCGCACCAAGTTTATAGAATAATATTCTTCTGTCATACTTTTGAAGAGATGATACATAATTTACGGGTTGCTTGCAACATAGAAAGCTAGTTCTTCTTGTTTGCTTTCCAACCATGCAAAATATTTGGATGGATTAACGCAATAAATTCCTCGAAATCTGTTCCCTAGCACTAGCAAATGCTTGGGTAAAAGATTGCTCTGTGATGGGCACCTCTCCTTCAACACCTCGCATAGATACTCGACTCGCTATAATATTCGGATCTGTTTCTAGTATTACACCACCATCGACAATTTCATCAATAGAAAGAAGGATGAGATCTAAATTTTCCAGAGCCGTCCGCTTCTCTACAATGCCGCGAAGTAGCAGCGAAATTGATTCGAATAAAGCTTGCAAGACCGTGCCAACAATTATTTCGTTCTCCTCTTCACCAGACGAAACAAAAAAAAGTAAATCCGATGTAAATTTATAAACCACGATATCGCTTTCGAACAAAATTATTTCTTGCTCGCTCCGTGCATTAGTTCTTATCGTTTTTTGAAATATAGAGCGCTCAAACGAGAGCTGTGTTTGAATCGAATTCCTAGAAAAATGAAATTAAGACGTGAAACGAATCAAAAAAAACACCCACAGTTCGGGATCAAAATATTTCACAGCAATTCGTTTGCCTTCACCATCTAAGACAAGTATACTTTTAATAAGAGGACAGGAGGCGACAGATTTCATTGCTACTTTTATCGTACTCGTATTTTAATGTCGGCTTTCCACGAAAATTTTCCGTAGCCGCGACCCTTAACAACAGCTCAACAGGTTGAAGTGAGGCAAAAGAAAAATAGAATCCAAAAGAACCCCACAAAAACAGACTGACGAAGCACAAAAAAAAATTTGGCACCAAAAGAGAATAATGGGTCACCCACCCATCCAACAACAGCGAAAAAATGTTTAAGGTTTTCTAGGAACGCGGACTTTTTACTTGCTTACCGCCGCGGCACTCCACTTGCCTCATTGTTAAAAAATTGAAAGTATGATACTAGCAAATAAATCGCAATTGTATTCACGCTACAAGAAGGTTGGAAGCGGGAAAAGTCTTAGAAAGGGCACACAGGTAACGCGTAGTCTTTTAGTGTAATCCAATTTTCTTGATTTTCGCATCGTTATCCAGAGTCGGGCAAAAACTGATGCGACGAGTGGGGCAGCAGTGAAAGAAGTAGAGAAAGTGAATGGAGTCAGAATCTGTCAAAGCAGGGTTGGAAGACCAACTCTACAATTTTTGGTGAAACTGAAAGATAATGACGACGAGAACATCTGGTGACACTTCAAAAATTTTCCCTGACTTTTGTTTCATTTTACAAACGAAGGATTCCGGCTAAGAATGTTTCGGAGGACATAAGAAAGAAATTCAATAGCGCTTGGTGGCGCATTTGTAAGGAGGTGAAAGATTGCGATCTTCATGCATCGATTTTGAAATTTTAGGTAGGGAAACGAAAATGAAGTTCAAAAATATCTTGCACTAGGAGGGGAGACACTTACATATACACGAGATATGAATTCACGCAGGTATTTTTTCAAGCTTCTATTTTAACTGACCACACTTCTATTTTACTGCTTTACATAAATAGCGCACTACATTTTGCAGCCGGTATAGGTTCCACTAGTTCCGTCAAAGCAATAATAGAGAGCGGTGCCGAAATTGATTCAGAGGTCATAGTGTGAATACTGTTTTCTCCAAATTTTTAGTTTATTTTACAGGACAAGGACGGCTACACTCCACTTCACATTGCTTCAGGCTATCTTCATCAAGAAATTGTGAAAATTCTATTGGAGGCTGGAGCTAACCCTGAACTACAGGATTACTCCGGTCGCTCGGTATGTACAGCTTGTTTCCAGCTTTTTTTCACAACTTAGCAAGACAAAAGGCACTCGACTTAGTAGAAATGCTCAAAGCAAATACACCAGCAACAACAGTTACATATTCAAGAAGGAGAGCACTTGAGGATGTTGCGCAATGTTTAGAATCTTTTGTTTACGAAGAAATGTTACCTCTAAGTCTACAAGCTTCTCGAGTTAGCACCAATGGGAATACTGAATATTTAATAGAGTGGCCTGATGGTATGTATTTTTTTGAAAAGCCCAACCCTTTTCATGAGTCAGCTTTTAACAGAATATGAGAGTCTTTGGGTTTCAGAAAAGCAAGTTGCAGATGATCTCATTTCGGATTTTCAAGAAGGCCTGAGCTCCGAACCATTTCAGTGCATTCTAAGCTCAAAAGGATCAGAAAAAAACGGTAAAGAATACTTAGTTCAGGTAAATTCATACGAGATTTTTCGAAATCATGACTTCAAAACCTTTCAGTGGCAGGACTCAGATATTCCAAGTTGGGAAAGTGATATGACAAACTATAACTTTAGAGAATAGAATGCTGTAAAATATACTAATGAAAAATACCAGAAAGAATGTATAAAATGAACTCTATCTTAACTGTTACACACCTCTGAGTTTTAGGAGTTCCTCAACAACACCTTTATCTGCTAGCGTGGATATATCACCCAAAGAATCATCTTTGCACGCAATTTTGCGCAGAATCCTTCTAAGTATTTTACCGCTTCGAGTTTTAGGCAAGCTAGGTGCCCAATGTATTGTGTCAGGGGCTGCAAACGGACCAATCGTGCTTCGTACACATGCTATAAGTTCTTTTTTAAGCTCCATAGTATACTCAACACCATCAAGTATTGTAACATATGCATAAATCCCCTGTCCCTTTATGGCGTGCTCGATTCCTACCACTGCAGCTTCCGTACATAGAGAATGTGAAACCAGCGCACTTTCAACCTCAGCAGAACCTATTCTGTGACCGGAGACATTAATGACATCATCAACACGTCCTGTAATCCAATAATAACCATCTTTATCTCGTCGCGCTCCGTCACCCGTAAAATAATAACCAGGGAAAGGCTTAAAATATGCAGTTTCGTAACGAGGATGGTCGCCATATACCGTTCGCATCATGGACGGCCAGGGAGATTTGATACAAAGGAGTCCTTCGCATTCTCCTAAAAGTTCTTTTCCCTGCTCATTCAAAATTACAGGTTCGACACCAAAAAAGGGTAAAGCCGCAGAGCCAGGCTTTGAAGGAAACGCTGCAGGTAATGGGGTAATAAGATGCCCTCCTGTTTCAGTTTGCCACCAGGTATCAACTATAGGACACTTACCGTTTCCAACAACTTTATGATACCATTTCCATGCTTCTGGATTTATCGGCTCTC
>Ga0209630_10002456_pt1 | contig 17878 bp, 8 predicted proteins | sample COG_01_FD_184745 | JGI IMG/M metagenome (GOLD analysis project Ga0209630, IMG submission 184745) | Pelagic Microbial community sample from North Sea - COGITO 998_met_01 (SPAdes) (version 2) | ecosystem: Environmental > Aquatic > Marine > Neritic zone/Coastal water | place: Helgoland, sampling... | reverse complement strand
CCGCTCGGTTTCGTCACCTGTGATATACACACACGCGCGCGCGTAAAAGAGAGCGTCAGAGAGCGTCATTCGCGACAGTCAGAGAGAGATAAACGATGTCTCGAAAGGTTGTTACACACCGGGGAAAAACAAGATACAAATATACACCCGTCGTACCTCAATCACGTTCCCGCCTTTCACGTCTTCGACTCGGCACACCACGTCGCCTTCCTTTTCGTGAATCTCCACGTCCAAGTCGTGGACGTGCGCGCGGACGTGTTTCCGTCTCGCGCTCATTTATTTATATCTACACAGAGAGAGAGAAAACAAGCGCACATCGAGGTGGTTTCCACGCGTGTTTTTCTGTCCAAATTGGCTCGACATTCGACACATTTTACGGAACAAACTTACACACTCTCGAGCGACGTTTGATCGTTTCAGATACACACACGTAACACACAAAAGATGAATCCAGTGGAACGATCGGGCGAATCTGGCATTTTCTTCGACACGCAAGAGCCGCAGTTTTTAAACCTAAAGTGCGTCGTCGTCGGCGACGGCGCGGTCGGGAAAACCTCCATGCTGCTCTGTTACACGACGAACACGTTCCCGACCGATCACATGCCGACGATTTTCGATAACTACAGCAAGAACGTGACCATGCGAGATGGGCGCGTGGTGAATTTAGGGTTGTGGGATACGGCAGGGCAAGACGAGTACGCGGACTTTCGACCGCTGAGTTATTCCGCGGCGGATTGTTTTATCGTCGCGTTTTCCTTGTGCGATCGGGAGAGTTTTCGGAACGTGGAGCAAAAGTGGTTGAACGAGTTGCGGTCGAAAGCGCCGAAGACGCCGATTGTTTTAGTGGGGACAAAGTTAGATTTACGAGGAGGTGGGGGAGGAGGAAATTCGTATAATAGCAAGAGAGGTGGAGGTAGTATGGGTGATAGGCTTAGCAACGATATGCGAGCCGGCGGAGGAGGCTCGAACGGAGAAGAGGAATCCGAACCGATAAGCGAGGCGGAAGGGCAAGCGTTGGCGAGACGGATCAAAGCGGTCAGTTACGTCGAGTGTTCGAGTTTAGTGCAAACGAATTTGAGTTTAGTGTTCGAGGAGGTCATCGAGGCGCACGTCAATCCGGCGGTTGTGAAAATCGAAGAGCAAAAGTCGTGCTGCGCTATTCAGTAAAAATAGAGCAGTTTTGAGAATATTGTACACAGCCGCACGCGGGAAACGAGAGAGAGAGAGAGAGAGAGAAAGAGAGAGAGAAGGAGGGCGACTCCGCGCTTTTGCCGCGCTCATAATAATAGTAATGCGCACTCGTTTAGGGACGCGCGCGCACTTGTAATGTAACATGTATAAAGATGTATTAAAGCGCGTTTGTTGTTAAAACTTCTTTGAACGAAGCCTCACAAATATTTCGCCGCCACCCACGACAGACAGACAGAGGAAGAATACGAAGAAAAAATGTCACCAGCTTCGGCGAGGAAAAGAGAGGAAGAACCTGGTGGTCACGACGAGGAGGAGGATGAGACGACGACGAAGAGTAAGAAGCGAACTTTAGTGGTGGTAAACGAGGACTCGGGCGGTCTCGACCCCGAGCTCGCGACAAAACTTCCCCGTCGACACCAAATCAAAACGGACGAAGATTTCCTTCTCAAGTCCGGCTGCGCGCGCATACACCCCGCGAATCAGTTCCAGCACGGGTGTTTGCACGATATGGTCTGCCCGGAGAACTACCAACCGTCGAAGAAGAAAATGCCGAAAGTACCGGCGAAGAAATATCCGTTCGAATTGGACACGTTTCAGGAGCAATCCGTGCTCTGCTTGGAAAGGCAAGAGTCGGTGTTGGTGTCGGCGCACACATCGGCCGGGAAAACGGTCGTCGCGGAATACGCCATCGCGATGGCAAAAAGAGACGGGCAGAGAGTGGTGTACACGAGTCCTCTGAAAGCGTTATCGAATCAGAAGTATCGAGAGTTGAAGGAGGAGTTTTCGGACGTCGGGTTGATGACGGGAGATACGGTTATAAATCCCAACGCGAGTTGTTTGGTGATGACGACGGAGGTGTTAAGGAGCATGTTGTATAAAGGCGGGGAGGTCACCAGAGAGGTTGGGTGGGTGATTTACGACGAAATTCATTACATGAGAGATAAGGAGAGAGGGGTTGTGTGGGAAGAAAGCATCGTGTTGTTGCCGGATACGGTGAAGTACGTGTTTTTATCGGCGACGATTCCAAACGCGAGAGAGTTTAGCGAGTGGGTGTGTAAAGTGCACGATATTCCGTGTCACATCGTGTATACTGATTTTCGGCCGACGCCGTTGGAACACTACATTTACCCGAGCGGCGGAGATGGGATATTTTTGATCGTGGATAAAACGAGCGCGTTTAAGGAGGATAATTTTTTGAAAGCGATTTCAATCGCCAACGAGAAAGGCGCGGAGGTGGCGCAAGCGAGGACGGCGGCGAGGAAAGCGAGCGAGATGAACGGTGGAGATGGAACGCAGGCAAAGTTAGCGCAAAACACGGACGTTTTTAAGATTATTAAGATGATTGTAGATAGGAATTACGATCCAGTGATTGTGTTTGCTTTTAATAAAGGCGAGTGCGAATCGTTTGCAAACGCGTTGCACAAGGTGGACTTGTGCGACGAGAACGAGAAAGAGATGATCGATGCGATTTATTGGAACGCGATGGATGCGTTGAGTGAGAGCGATAAGAAGTTACCGCAGGTTGCGTCGATGCCAAACTTGTTGAGGAGAGGGTTAGGAGTTCACCACAGCGGGTTGTTGCCAATTTTGAAAGAAGTGATTGAAATTTTGTTTCAGGAGGGTCTGATTAAAGTTTTGTTCGCCACGGAGACCATGTCGGTTGGTTTAAACATGCCGGCGAGAACTTGCGTATTCGCGTCGCCGAGAAAGTTTGATGGCACCGGGTTTCGTTGGATTACGAGTGGAGAGTACACGCAAATGAGTGGCAGAGCCGGGAGAAGAGGAAAAGACGATCGCGGTTTGGTCGTGCTCATGGTAGATGAAAAAATGGACGCGCCGACGGCAAAAGATATGTTGAGAGGCCGATCAGATCCGTTGGATTCGGCGTTTCACGTGAGTTACGCGACGTTGTTGAATTTGATGCGCGTGGAAGGCGCGGAACCGGAAGATATGATTATGAATTCGTTTGCGCAGTTTCAAAACATGCGACGAGTGCCGCAGTTGGAAGCGAAAGTTGCGCTTTTGGAGAAGAAGAGAGACGAGATTAAGATTGAACACGAAGAGCAGGTGAATGAATATGTGAAGCTGAGAGATGGTTTAGATGCGTTGACGAGTGAACGACGCGCGATCACGAATTTACCGACCCATAGCGTACCGTTTTTACAACCCGGTCGATTGGTGCGCGTTTGCGTGGACGCGCCTGGTTCGTCTCTATTTTCAAGCTCCGATACAGAGGCTTTGACGCGGATGACTGTAGATGCAGACGACCAATACGACGACGAAGTTCGTAATCCGCTATCGTTCGACGAAACGCTGCTAAGAAAATCGGTCGAAGACGGTAACGATAGCGTCTGGGGCGTCATCGTCCATTTTGAAAAAGTCGGGAGCAAGAAACATTCAAAGCATCAAAAGTATTTGGTGGACGTTCTCGTGAAATGCGCGGAAAAGTTGAAACTTTCGGATGCCGATCGCGAAACTTTAAAACTTAATGACCCGGTGTTTTCGCTGTTGAACAGCTCAGAGCGACACAGTTTGTTGCAATGCGAAGAAAATAGAGTGGTGGACGAACTTCCCGCGGTTGAGTTTCGCGTAGTTCGCGTTCCTTTAGAGCAACTCGATTGCATGTCTTCGATACGCGTATACTTACCGAAAGATTTATACCCGATCGAAGCACGAACACGTTGTGGAGCGTCTATTAGAGAAGTTTTGAAACGGTTCGAGGAAAGAAGTAAAGAGGAACGAGAACGAAAAGAACAAAAAGAGGAAGAGGAAGAAGATGAAATTGTCATTCCGATGCTCGACGCCGAGAAAGATATGAAAGTTACCGATAAAGCCTACGCAAAAACTGTCCAAAAGATTCAAATGCTTTCAAAAATGATGAAAGATCATGGTTTCAAAACGTCCGAAAATGCCATCGAAAGACTTAGAAAGCACGTCGAGAAAAGGCGCTTGGAGTACTTGGTCAAACACGCCAAAAAAGAAGTCACCGTGGCGTCTGGGATGATCAAAGCGGACGTCCTCAAACGCATGCGACGCGTGTTGAGACGACTCGGGTACGTTTCCGAAGACGGCGTCGTCACTCAAAAAGGTAGGTGCGCGTGTGAGCTTGCCGGGGCGGACGAACTCGTCGCCACGGAGTTGATTTTCAACGGTACGTTTAAAGCGTTGCCGTTACACATGCTTGTCGCTACGGTTTCGTGTCTCGTTTGGAAAGAAAAAACGGGAGGAAAAGGAGGTAAAGATGTCAACGGTAAGAAGCAAGGCATGAACGTGAGCGAAGATGTGTTCAGCGCGCACTCTAACGTGAAAGATGCGGCTCGAAAAGTGTTCAAGCAGCAGTTGGAGTGCAAGTTAAAAGTCGACGTCGAAGACTCGATCGAGCGTTTGCGTTGGGACTTGATGGAAGTCATGCTTGCGTGGTGTAAAGGCAACACGTTTAGCGAGATCATGAAAATGACCGAAGCATTCGAAGGATCAATTGTGCGCGCGATCAGGAGGATTGAAGAGTTGATGCGACAGCTCGCGTCGGCGTGTAAAGTCATCGGAGAGTCGGATTTGGAGAAGAAGTTTCTGGACGCCTGCGAGCTCGTGAAAAGAGACATCGTCTTCACGCCGTCGCTCTTCGTGTAAAGAAAAAATATATGCAGCGATTAATATTAGTAAAGTAGCAATCAATCTAGCGAGTAGACGATGCGGCGCGATATTAGTTATTCTAGGTGGTGTAATTAGTGTAAAAACACGGTTAAGTCAACCATATTAAATTATTAAAGTTCTGCTAATGTCTACAATTTTTATGAAAGTCACCCTCTTTTGCTTTTCTCGCTCTGTTCTATGAAAACTATACAATGCTCTCCCGTCTCTCTCTCTCTCTTCCAACTTAGTTGGATTTGATACCGGATCGGAGCTTTGCTTGTTGTCTTCTAGTGTATTTCTTCGGTTCTTCCGCTCTCGCTACCGGTTCTTCCTTTTCCTCCAACATAAGCTCGACGTGGCACGGCGAAGACATGTACGGGTTGATGCGACCGTGCGCTCTGTACGTTCGTCTTCTTTGCGGGATGGCCTTATTGACTTGGATGTGCGTGATGTAGAGATTGTCGATGTCCAACCCCTTAACCTCGGCATTCGATTCCGCGTTCTTGAGCAAGTTGATCAAGATCTCCGCGCACTTCTTCGGCCATCTGCCTTGGCCGTTCGTGGAGCCTTCTTGCTTGGCTTGGGCCGTTCTCCCGACGCCACCGCAAAATCTGCGAAAGACGACGCATCGCTCCATCTTCATAACAGAGTTCAAGAAACCTGTTGTATGTGGTAGTATTGATTGAAAAAGAAGCGTTGGTGAAGGGTCAGCGTGATGATGATGGTGACGATACATACAGACGACGACGCGTAGAAAGATACGTCGACTCTCAAATCGTTTGGAGTAGTTTGTAGTCCTAAAATTTCGAGGACCTAAAGAAGAGGGCGACACCCTGCTGCGAACGAACGCACAAAAGAACCATCGAACGAGTCGCTCTCGGATAAAACCCGCGCGAAACGAGCGGATAAAACGTTCGCACGTTCAATTCCACTCGTCCTTTGCGAATTCAACCTTCGCGAAAGGGTTGGTGTAACCCTCCTTCTCGCCCAAAAATTACGCGTTAAAAGCCTCCTCTCTCTCCGCAGGCAAAATCGATTGCGCACTTAAAAAAAAATACAAAATGCGTACCTTGCGCGTCGCTCAAACTTCGCCCCTTGATGTTCATCGCCGTTTCTCTCATGTTCTTAAAATGAACTCTCAAATCCGTGCCTCGAGCTTTGCACGATTTCGTCGCGTCGTTGGACTCTCGCGCGTATTTCACCATGGCTGTTTTCCGAGAGAATTTGTTCTTGTGTTTTATCACGCCAAAGCAGTCTCTCGAAGAAAGAAAGAGAAAAAAAAAAGGGACATGACCAATTAGGGTTGAATACCCTAAACATTTTCCTTCTCGTTTCTCTTTTCAAAACGTCGCGCAAACGCGAGAGAAAAAGGAGAAGAAGAAGCGTAAGAAGAAGAAGACCAAGAAGGATGACGAGCGAAAACCTCTCGGTGTGCACGCGCTACCAAACCTTACTCCTGCACTTGAAATCCTTGCAATCGTACGAGTATCTTTTAATAAGAAGCAAGAAAAGAGAAGAAGAACCTTTAAACGATGACGGAGAGGAAATCAACAACTTTGCAACGGCGCTCGAATCGACGTTCCCGATTTTGAACAAATACGCTTTGTGTTTACAACGACCGATGGAAATTTCCGGTAAAAACGCGCGCGAGAGAAACGAAGTGATGCAGTCTCGCGTGGCGGTGATCCCTTCGACCGGTGTGACCGTGCCTTTAGGGGATATCGACGTCGAGAATGCGATTTTGATTTCAGACCAGTTCAACGTCTCGGAGTTTCACGCGATAGAGGCGTTGGCGGGAAGCGCGGGGAGAATCGCCCCGGCGAGAGGAGGCGACGAAGACGACGCAGAAACAACGAGACTGTTTGCCGCCGGGAACATCTTTCAGGAACGCGCGAGCTGTTTGGAAAGTTTGAGCGTTTTGTTGAGGGCGAGGCAAACGGTGAGAGCGTTGGAGAGAGACTCGAACTATCGAGGCGCGAACGAGGCGAGTCGAAACGCGTTTCGAGAGTTTTCAGGGTTCGTGGACGAGGTTGTTTTGATGGGTAAACGCTTTGATGGTGGTCGCGATGGGAACGCGGCGGCGGCTTCTTTGGACGAGCAGAGTTTAGCGAATAGATTGGCAAAGTTGATTCGAGCGGCGCCGACGGGCGGGCCGTTGGGCGGTCAGCCGGCGCAAAGGACCGGGCAGCCTCCAGCGATCGGGGGTGGTCTTTTCGGTGGATTTGGATCGCAGCAACAAAACCAACAAGTGCAGATAATGCAAGCGGACAAGTTTGAAATTATATATGATTCGCGCAACCGGGCAAACTTGCGCTCGGATGTTTTAGCCAAGGAAAAGACGCAAGTCGCGGAGTTATTATTTTTAGCGGCATCCTTGTCGCCGCCGTTATCGCAAGGCGACGCGGTAGAAGTATTCTCACTCGCCGGTTGGGCCGCAGAGCAAATGCGGTTTCCTTCGCAAACGCCGCCGGATTATTTGCCGACGTGTTATTCGACGTTATTCGCCTCGGTAACGGCGTTGATGTCTCCGTTGGAAGACGTGCGGAACGTTTTAGACCAAGTGCACGACCCGAAAAGAAAAAAGTTGGAAGCGTTTTTGAAGTCCATCGAGACGACGGTAAAATCACCAAATCCTCCCGCGCCGTTTGCGATCGTTCGCTTGGCGTGGTCTTGCGTTGCCATGCGTCTTGGGTTTGAGAGCGGCGAGGAGGTCGCGAAGAGCGCGATACGAGACGGCGCTTTCGACGCGATGACGGCCATTTTACAAACTGGCGCGTTTCAAGACGATCGGGAAGATAACAGAAGAAATTACTTGCATCTCGTCGCGAACGCTGTGTTAGGTGAGTTCACGAGTTTAGCTTTAGATAGACCGACGCTATCGATTTCGTTAACGGACGGGACGTGTACGCCGACGTTTATGGAACTCGAAGCCGCGAATAGGATTTCAAACGGGGACCTCGGCGACAGTGAATTCGAAGAACCGTGTCCTACCAGCGCGTTGGCGTCTTTGATGATTGCTTTGGCAGAAACGTGTTCGCAAGATCCTTCGTTGGTTGGTGACGAAGAGTCTGCGGCTGCTTTCAACGCCGCGACGACGTCGCCGGATTACGACCCAGAACAGGACGATTACGAGATGAGTAAACAATCACCGGCTTTACGATTGGTAGACGCGTGCATCGATCTCGAGCACTCCGTAGTTTCTCTCATGGCGCTTCTCGATTTGTGTGCTGCGGTTTCCAAGCACGATATTGGATCTAAAATTGCCTTCAAAGTTTTAGCGAGAGGCGCCGGCGGGTGTAATTGGGACGAATTGTTAAAAGGGATCACCGGCTACATAGCGAGGTACGATTTATCGCGAGGCTTGGAAGAAAACATCGCGGACGGATCGATGCGATCGCTAGTGAGCGAAGAAATTGAAGGCTTGGGTGAAAATCAACAGTACGATCCACGAATGGGCGAACCAGAAATGAACGACGCCGACGTGAAAGCTTTAGAAAAGTATTTGAAAGCATTAGCTGCGTGCTTTTCTACGCAAGCTCGCGAATACGAGGAAAGTAGAGGTGAGACCGGCGTGAAAGCATCATCGTCTGGGCGAGAGCAACACAAACAACACAAACAAAACGATTCGAATGACAACAACGACGGCAATAATACCATCGGGACATCCTCTAGAGGCGGTTCGTTTGATCAAGTCGGCGCGGCTGCCTTGGAGGCTGCCAGAGGCGAAGATCCGAGACGAAGATGGATTCGGTACCTTGAGGAACGCATGGATATGGATTTGTGCGAAGCTCTTTTGAATCTGTACGTCGACCCGGTTCCGCCAAAAATGAAAGCAGCGCTCTTGAATTGCATCCAGTCGCTTTGCGAAGGGTGCGTCCAGAAAACGAACGATGCTTGGGGATTTCTCGAAATGAAAGGCGCTTTACACGTTCCCACGCCAGTGGACGCGAGAGTTGATCTCAAAGACGTTTCTTCTGCCTTGACCATTGTGCCCACACTTCCAGGCTCAAACATGGACGTGGCTTATCATTACTATCAAACGGAACGAAACCATAGTCAATACGAGGGAACTTTAGCGTATGCGAGGTTTTTTAACTTTGCGTTGGAGACGACAAAAGATGCGGGATATTTGGACGGTGCTCTCGATATGGATTCGGCGGGCGCGTGCTCGTTTAATGGACGATCAGCGTGGCATCACGCGAGGTTTTTGAGATTTGATGTCTTTGGACAGCTCCAAAGCAGACGACACTTGGAAGATTCAGAACGATGGATGTTAGCTGGCGAGTGCTTGCGCGCATTTCAGTCGTGCTTAGAACTCTACGACGTCGCCAACGAAGAAGAGAAGATCATTCCGATTAAAACGAGTTCAAACAGGGGACAATTCAACGATCATGACAGGCAGCCGTTAGAGATTGGATTCAACGTATCTTTGCCTTTAGCAGCGGCGGGTGAGATGCGCGACCGTCTCGAGCTCATAGCTCGAGACTCCGTACCACCCGGCCGCGATTTGATTCTCGATTTTCTTCACGATGGAATCACGTTTCGAGGTATCTTGGACGTCATCTCTGTCGGCGCAGAGCGCTTGAGTCGAGAGCGATCAAAACCGTACGGTGAATCCCTCGAAAACGCCGTGTTACGATCTTTGAACGTCCTTTCCACGGCTTTAACTATGGATCTCGAGCACTTGGAGCGTTTACACGATGCCAAGCGCGATGTTGGATTTAAAGCGTTGGACGTCTATTTAGTTTTCAGGGAGGACGGTCAACGCTTTGCGGATATTGTGTCTTATTGTCAATACCCCTTTAATCCTTCACTCGCGCTCGCGGCTTTGGAGATTGCCACGGAAATCTCTCGTCGCGTCGACGGTTTACCGAGGATGCTTCGACCGGAAGTGCGAGCGGGATTGATCGAAGGCTGTTCGACGTTGTTGGAACAATCCTTTTCCTTACAACCTCCTGCAACTAACGATATGTATGAAAGTGGTGACACGTATCGATCCGATCGCGAACTCTTCGCAGAAGCATGTGGCGAAAGCGTTTTGAATTTGATCGACGAAAGCATCGCGTCGCATCCTTCACCGAACATGGCGGAGTTACTGCTCGGATTTGACATCACTGGTGCCTGTAGAACGACGCCTTTGCGACCGGATCTCGAGTTTACGTGCTCGACCGTACTCCTTGAATGTCTCGAATCGAGTCCGCCATCGATGGCGGCTTCGTTCGTGGTTCCGTTGCGGGCACCTGAAATAGGGATGAAGATTTTGTTCGAGTGTTCTCGACGGTTCGAGACGGCACCGAGTACGCTCGATTTTCTTCGATCATGGAACGCTTTTCCAGTGTTGGTAGACGATGCATGTCGCGCTGCGATGGCGAGTAATGACACGAATCAAATCGCAAGCTGCAAAGTACTCGAAAAACGCATCTCCGTCGCCGCTCACAAGGCGTGGATTTTCGAATTGGCGACGAATATGCTCATCGCGGATTCTCCGTCGCGCAAAAACCAACGAAGTGAAGGCGAGGTTCCAACGTGGGTTGTGGATATCGTCGACGCTATGTTGGCGTTGCGTCGACGCGATCAGTACGAGCAAGACGCGATCGACGGTCGTGTACCTGCGCTCGATGCGGCGTTGACTCTCGGTGAATCCATCGACAACGTTTTGGTCTCTCGGACCATCTCTCGAATCTCGTCCGAGGTAAAGCAAACTATCGACGAGTTGGACTGCGAAAAGTATTTGAAACCAGGCGGAGGCTGTGAAAGAACTTCGAGTCGAGGCGATATCGTTACGGATGTTGGGAAACTCAAGCGCAAATTACTCGCGGAAGCCGTTGCGCGCGACAATGACGGATCCAACAGACAAGGGAGATCATCGCGAATGACGAATAGTCCAGGTGACGGACTTTCGGGAGTATCTTTAGCGCTCATCGACGAGAGCGATGCGTACGCTCAAAGCGTCCCAAGACTCGTTTCGCGAAATCGAGAACGAGCTATATTAGCTGCAGCGGAAATTGCTATAGCGAAAAATCTAGAGATTGAAGACTCGAATGCGCGACGTCGCGCTTTTGAGGCGTGGGAGACGTGCGTCTCGACGGCTATTTGTCGCGCGTTGCCGTCGGCGGAGTTTGTGCAAGCTATGAACGGTACTTACGATCAACTCATAAACATCGAAGGCGGCAGTGGAGAAGACCAGATGACCGCGTTGCGAAGCCGTCCGAGAACCGATCGCGCGTTTCTCGCGTACGAAGTTTTGGATGGTTGCATGCGCCTTTTGAACGATTCGAACCGGGGCGGCGGCTCGGATTCTCCCAAATCTATCGCGTGCTGCGCGCTCGCTGCAAAGATCATGAAGAAATTGACATACTTTGCGAAGGAGAAGCTTGAAGATGCCGCACCGCTATCGGTGTCCGCGTGTCGCACGACTTTGCGCGGTATCTTTGGATCCTTAACGCATAGATTTCGCGTCAATGCGGCTTCGAGGATGCGGTTGATCGATTGCTTGAGAGAATACTTGGAATACTGCAGAAGGATTCGCGAGGACCCGAGGTCTTCGAGCTTCCTAGAGAGCAAGAAAGCACGAGAGAGCTCCGAGTTTCAAAACGGAACAATGGGTTATCCAGACTCCGTACTTCTCGATGGCGACGTGGAGAAGGCAAACGCGGATATAATTCGTCGCGAAGCCGGTTTGATTTTGGAACAACTCTCCAGAGACGTTTCTCACGGCAGCGAAGAGGCTCGAGCGGCAGCGGCTGATGCTTTGGAAGCTATACTCACGGCGGTTTGCGTCACGACGACGACGACGACGACGTCGTCAAGTAGTGAACCGTCCTCTTCGAATTTTGGTTTCGCGAGCAGTGCGAACATTTCCACGTCTTCTTCGACAAACTTGGAAAGGGAGTACGTGCGACTCGGGATATTCTCTCGAGCGTGCGATATCATTGCCAGTTCGAAGATGTCCGAACTCGCGCTCGAAACGAGTTACGCGGAAAGTCGCTTTAAAACGACGCTGAGTTCAATTAAATTACTCTTGACTGCATCTATCGCGTGTCCAAACGCAATTGCGTTCAGTGAACCAAACAATAACATCCTTGGCGCGTTTGATGCCTTGATACATTGCGATACTTTGGACGCTTACGCAGACGTGAACGGAGCGGCGTGCGCGGAGTCGAGCGCGAAAGCCGGTACGCCGATTGCGCCCTTACCGCTCTCGAGAAGACGGCATCACGAAATTTTCGTCAACGCGTTGAGAGTGATTCATTCTTTGTTGAAGTCTGCGCAAGTTGAAGACGATGAAGACGTCAAGAATGCTAAATACGACATCCTCGCCGGCGAAAATATTGACGGAAAGAATCAAACGTACGAGCAAAAGCAAAGGAAGCGGGAAGAATTTTTCAAGCACGTTCAGCAGAGAAGAGAAGCGGTGTACGCCGCCGTGGTCCAAAAGACTGAACAGTTCATCGATAGACACAGAGACGTTATCGCGCGAGCACTCGCCGATCGCGCGTTGGTGCCTCACGTGGCTGATTTGAGCGAGCTCGAGGCATCTTTGTGCGTCGTCTCTTCGCTCTTGAAGATTTCTCCGAACGATTCGCCCAAATTGCGAGAGACGCTCGATCACGTGACGGTTCGATTTTGCGGACCAGAGTCGCCGATGGATAAGTATTGGAAGTATTGCAGAGACGCAGAAACAAGAGAATTGACTGGGAAAGGGAACCGTATTTATGATGATGATGATGATGATAAAGAGGACGATTACAATAACATCAACGAACAGGATTATTACGGCGTTCGCGAGGCGCGAAGGCAAGAAAAGATTGCGATGCATGCAAAGCAAACGCGAATCATTCGCGAATCTGCAGAAAATCTTTTGCGAGGTTCGCGCATTGTTCGCTCGACGACGTGTAAAGCGCAGCGAGATTTACTCGTACGCAATAAACGTCCGTCGTTACAAGTGTCCTCGATAACTTCTTCTTCGATGAACGCCGGCGCCGCGCCAACGTTGTCGATGTTTGCGAGCTTAGCTTCGGATGTTGGAAGAGAGTTACTCGTCGAGCTTCGCGCGAGGGACGAGATTATTAGAGAAGCGAAACGTGCCGATGGCATTTACGAAGAAGAAGAAGAAGACGGAGATGAGAATAATAATGAAGAAGACGATGGAGAAGATGCGTTGTACGATGAAAACGAAAACATCCACGGCGCGCTTCTGGAAAAGAATTCTTTCGTACCTTCCGACGCCGAAACACGATCGGTTCTGGCTACAAAAGACGGTGCGATTGCAATCCTCCTCGAAACTTTCGAGGCGAGTCTAGAAATCGTTCTCTTACACGCTAAAGCGAGCCGATTGGAGGATTCGAGCGCGTCTTCCGCCTTTGCTCGAGAAAAGAAGGACGCGAACTTCCTCTCGACGAGTCGTCGCCACCACAACGTTCTAAACAACGTCCTCGTGCGCGAATCGCACGAATACGTCCGCACGTCCGCTTTTAGCCGCCACGACATCGAACAGCTCTCCCATCTCTCCTCCGCTGCGTTAGCTTCTATCGACAAAGCCACCAAGAGAAGGCGCAAGTACATCTTCTCTTCCAACGCTCGCTCGTTTCTTCGCGCGAAACGACTCGCCGAAAACATCAAAGTCGTCTTATCCGTCACCAGCGAAATGAGGTCCATTTTGCAGCAACAACAAAATCAACAATACCAAAGAGGTGTTCTCGGTGGTAGCACGAATACCACGCGCACGTGGTAGAGTATATAATAAACTATTGATAGATAACTCAAACCACAAACTGGTACTTTCCTGTTATTTTTCGCTTGCAAAAAATCCATGCACGGAAGATTTTTTTTTTGAAGTTTTGAGAGTTGATTAATTAATTAATCAATCAACCTCGCGCGAATATCATCGTGCGTCACTTTTGTTCCCTCCAACGCGCCAATAACAAAACGTCGCGTTCGTTTGCTCGGCACGAAAGTAACGATGTCAAAGAAAACCGGCGTTGGTACGTTGAAATCAATTTCGCATCGGTCTTTGTTTGCACATTTCGCGTCATCTCGTATTCCCTTTTTCGTTCGCTTTTTACCTTTTTCTCGACGATTTGTAACTGACGAGGACTAAAAATCCGAACGATCATTCACGTCATCCTCTTTCTCTCTTCCGTCTCTGTCTCTTTCGCGCGACTCCAAAATGAAATAAAAAACAGTCAAATGGTTCAACGCGAGTAAAGGGTTCGGGTTTATCATCCCGGACGACGGGAGCGAGGAAATCTTCGTCCACCAGTCGCACTTGAAAGCGGAAGGATTTCGCAGTTTACGAGAGGTACGAGATGGCTTTTTGGCTTCTTCCCCGAAAAAAGGGCGGGCGTTTTTTTTTCCACGCGCTTTCCCTCTTCAAAGGTCCACGTGGAAAACAGGAGGAGGACTTTTTCCTTTTCCTCATTCCTTGTCTCGTTCTTTGTCCATCAGCAATTAGTATTCTCCTCGCGAACGGAGGGGAAAGGACGGGAGGAAACCCCCAAGAAGAGTCGTTTTATTGTTTGCTGCGGTGGCATTTTTCTTTTTTTGAGATACGAGGCACTGACACACTTTGGCGCTCCTCAAACGAATACAACTATACAGAGCGAAAAGGTAGAATACGACGTGGACGCGACCGAAGGCGAAAAGACGAAAGCAATCAACGTGACTGGACCAGACGGGTCGAACGTGTTAGGTTCAAAACGGCTGTATCGCAAGCATAAAGGAGGAGGGAGTGGAGGGCCGGACGGCGAGGAGGCTCCGGGAGAACCGGAAGCGCATTGACGCGACGATACCGCAATAGCTACTATATATAAAAGGACGACAAGAACAACAACAACAACAACAACAACGAAGGAACTCCGAGAATAATGCATATATTCAAATAAGAGAAGAGGAGAGAAAGAACAGAGAGAGATTTAAATAGACGTCATCACCATGTACATCATCAAAGCGCGTGAGAGAAAATTTGCGCATATTAACTCACGCCTCAGTGTTGAAATTTAAAAATCCTTATAGTAAGAGTTGACATGAACGCACACAACAAAAGTACTCCTTTACACGCATTTACCACCATAATAATGTTCAATAATGAGTAACGACGACGATTCTTCCGTCGCTGCTTTGCAAAAGTGGAAAGAAACGTTCAAACGTGTCCGCCGCGTTTGCATCGATTCGTATCTTTCCCGAGGTGAATTGGAAAAAGTGAGAGAGGAGTACGAACGCGTTCGAGAGAGACATCGTCGTCTTCAAATCCCGGGGTGTCATGTAGGAAGGGGCGAAGAAGACGACGAGCAATGGATCGTGCGCGAGAATGGATGCGTGCTCTCTTCCTTCGTGTGTGATTGCGCTTTTTACAACAACGACGAGAGAAGAAACAGTTGTTGGACAAATACGAGAAAGAAAGAGAAGGAGAAGGCGGAGGAGGAGGAGGAGAACGCGAAAAGAATCATCGCAAAAGCGGTCGCGCACGAGACGTGGAACCATCGAGAGTGCTCGAAATATACTCACTCGGGGAGCATTTTTGGGAAAGAAGTGAGCGAGTTGGCGATGACGGGGAAGATTGGACACGCGGCGGAGTTTCTGTTGAGAGCGATCGAGGAGGAGGAGGAGAAGGAAGAAGAAGAAGAAGAAGAAGAAGAAGAAGAAAGAGAAGAGAAGCGCTTGAAAGCGACGCGAAAACGAAGAAGGGTCGTTGGCGATGCGCGCAAAGAAAGCGATAGAGCTTACATGTTTAACGACCAGTACATCGTGAAACCACCGCACGTGCGCGGCGTGGAGTTTCCGTGGCACCGGGACGGGCAATACGAGACGTGGAAAACTCCCGAAACATCCGTCGCGTTGCCGTACCTTTCTGCGTGGGTGGCCTTAGACGACGTGAGCGAAGAGAATGGCGCGTTGAGGTTTAAGAAGAATGAAAAAGAAAGGTTCGGTCCCGATGTCGATGTTGCGTCGATTCGAGACGAAGAAGACGATACCATAGCGACCATGAACGCCGGCTCGGTTGTCTTTTTTATGAGCGACGTTTTACACGCGAGCGGGAAAAACATGTCGGAAGAGACGCGGCGCGCGTGGATGCCGCAATTTAGTTTAGGATTGCCGAAAGAACAGGAGGATAGCAGTAGAAATAGCGATAGCTTAAGATGTTTGCGGACAGCACTTTCTGATTTTTGATAAATACGGGTGTTGCTATGTACAATCATGCGATAAAAAAAGTTGACTGCACGCATTGTTCTCTACTCGCTCATAAGCGCTCGCCTGTACTATCTTCACGCCGCCGTATGCTGAGGTGCAGCTCCAGCACCAGCAAGCTCAGAAGCGGCCAGTTTTGCCTTACTTCTTTGCCGCTCTTTTTTACCTTTCCGTTTAAATACTTGTGGGTGTTGTTGCTGCTGTTGCTGTTGCTGCGGAGGACCTTGAATCATCCCGATTTGTTGCATGACGTTCAAGGCGTTATTCGTCGTAGGCGCGACGATACGATGGTCGTAAGCAGCGTTTGCTTGTTGGTGATGATGACGATTATGATCTTGTGCGGGTGATGGAGGGAGACTGACTGCGTTTTGAAATATCACGTGCAATGGATCTGCAACCGAGTTGTTGTTATTATTGTTGTTGTAGTTATTCGACGACGGTTCTCCTCCTTGCATCATCGTCGGCTCTTTCCGAACGATGTTCTTTTTCGAATTACGCTTCTTCTTTGGCGGTGAATCTGATCGCTGCTTTTCGTCGTCTCCGTCGTCGTCCCCCCCGGCGTTCTTTTTATTCTTGTTCGGCTTTTTCTGATGCTGAGCCGGCGGGGGAATGCTCATCGTTGGCAACGGCGGAGGAATGCTCATCGGCGCGCGCGGTAGAACCCCAGTAGTATCATTGTTGTTCGGATCCTTCTTCTTGATGTTCTTGATGTTCTTGTTGTTCTCTTTCTTCGTTTTTGCATTCTTTTGTACTCCAACATCTTCTCTCGTCAAAGTCGTCGCCGCGGTTTTCTTGTTCTTCTTATTTTCAGCGTTATTCTTATTCTTACTTTTATTCTTCGCGTTCTTCGGTACAACCTCTTCAAACATCATCGCCTCTTCCTTTTCCTTCCTTTTCTTCTCTTCCAACGCGATCCGTTCTCTCGCCAATCGCTCTCTTTCCATTTCAATCTCCCTTTGTTTTTCCATCGCAATCTTCTCTAAAATCTCTTTCCGGATTTTTTCGTTCCTCTCGCTCGGAAGTTCGTCGTACTCGTCTGGATCTCTGTTCCCTTTCGCGGCTAAAGGCCAAAACGGTCTTGGACTCGCCTCGTCGCTATTATTGCTCGGTCCGCAACCCACGAACGGGTGCGCTTTCACGTCCTCGTCGTCGTCGTGGTAATCTAAATCTACAACAACAACGGTCACGTCGTCTCGATTATCAAACTTGGCTTTTTGCGACAACTTCACCAACGCCGCGGCCGCGTTTTGACAGTTCATCTTCCTCGTCTCCGCACTGACCATCTTTGGCGTCGCCGCATCCCACAAGCCATCGCTCGCGACGACAATCCTACACGCCATGACCCCTCCCGAAGAAGAATTCGCTCCTCTTTCCAACAAAACTCTGCTCACGTCCGGAGTCGCGATGACCCCGCCTTTCTTCCCGTCCCGATCGCCGATACTTCTGGAAACCGCTAACCCGCCCGGCCAAACTCTCAGCGGCCCAACTCCTCGTCTCTCCCCATTTGGTCCATCCTCAAACTCCGTCGGTCGCACTTCACCGCCGCTCTCTACAATCCGCTTCCTCTCTCCGTCCGAACAATCCAACCGGTGTTCGTTGCTCAATCTCGACGTCCCTTTCCTATTCGGCACGTCCAAAGTTGCCAACGAATCTCCAACCGCCGCCGTCGTCACGTTCCTCCCGTTCACGATAACGACCGTCGCCGTGCACCCGGAGTGTATGTCTTTCCGTAAAAATTTTTCGTCTAGATTTTCAAACGCCAACTTCAACGCCTGCGGGAGAAGATACTCGAACACGTCTTCCGGATTCTGTTGTCAAACACACACACACACACACACACAGATAGAGAGAGAGAGAGAGAGTAAAG
>Ga0209630_10002452_pt1 | contig 17901 bp, 17 predicted proteins | sample COG_01_FD_184745 | JGI IMG/M metagenome (GOLD analysis project Ga0209630, IMG submission 184745) | Pelagic Microbial community sample from North Sea - COGITO 998_met_01 (SPAdes) (version 2) | ecosystem: Environmental > Aquatic > Marine > Neritic zone/Coastal water | place: Helgoland, sampling... | reverse complement strand
CCTCCACAACATAGTATGTCAGGTCTATTTGGCAGCCCCCCCCCTGCAGGGACAGGTCTATTTGGTTCAGATTACATCACAAAATCCTCAAGATGAATTAGTAAACCGGTATAGGACAGATATTATTATAACTGCTTATATTAAATTATTTCAATAAAAATTGGACAATGATCACTACCTTTTATGTCATCACATATTTCAACATTTTTTATTTTTTTTCCATCTTCTGTTCTTACTAGGAAATGATCTATACGCCATCCAATATTTCTATCACGACCTTTTACACGTGGATTCCACCATGTATATTTTATTATATTTGGATTTCTATGTCTATATATATCTAAATATCCAGCCTCTAAAAATTTACTAAACATAATACGTTCACTTCTAAGCAATCCGGGTAATGATTCATTATAATATGGTCTTTTATCATATATATCATAATCTTTATGAACTACATTCATATCACCACCATATATTACCATTTTATCTTGTAATTTCATTTTCATTAAATAATCTAATACCATTATGTCCCAATCAATTCTGTAATCTGCTTTTGCTCCACTATTTGGTGTGTATACATAGATTAATATACAATCTGGAAATTCTACAATTCTACTTCGTCCTTCTATATCATTATCATGTATAGGTAAACTTCCATGGTCAATAAATTCTATATTACTCATTATACATACACCTGAATAACCCTTACGTGCTTGACTACAAATCCATGTTTGATATTTAAATGGTAAGCACTTAAACATTTCTGTATGCATATATTGACATTTTGTTTCTCCAAAACATACTACATCTGGTTGATATTTTTCTATACAGCGTCCCAATTCACATTTTTTATTAAATTCTTTTTTATTTAATAGATCCATAGATTTTCCTCGAGCTCCATTAATATTCCAACCAATTATTTTCATAATACTTTTATTATTATTTTTATTTAATCAATTTTACATAAAAAAAAATTAAAATTTAATTATTTTATAATTTAATAATTTATTTTTAATAATTTATTTTTTAACTGTTTTCTTCTTCTTAACAGGTTTTTTAACTTCATTAACTTCCTTCTTAACTTCTTCATTAACTTCTTCTTCATTAACTTCTTCTTCATTAACTTCTTCGTCATTAACTTCTTCGTTAACTTCTTCATTAACTTCTTCATTAACTTCTTCTTCGTTAACTTCTTTCTTAACTTCTTCATTATTAAGTTGTTCAGCAAGGTCAACATATTTTTGTTTATCTTGTGCACTCATAGTTTTCCATTCAGCAATCATTAATTTATTAATTTCCATCATACTTAATTTTTCTTTAGAAGAATTCTTATGTTTTTCTCGCACATCTTTATCTGCTAGAAAAACATTATATGAGGTCTTTTTCTTAGTTTTCTTAACTTTATTTTTTACTGGATTTTGTTCATGTGCCATTTGTTCATAAACTTTCTTTTCTTCATCTGAAAGTGATTTCCACTTTTCTGATACAAGTTTAGACATTTCACCTAATGTTAGTTCATCACTATTTTCATTCTTAATATTAGTTCGTACAATTTTATCTGAACTAAAAATACTATATGCTGTTTTTGAACGTTTTTTTTTCTTAGACGTAGATTTTTTTAATTCTTCATATGTTTTTTCTGATACAATACACCATAATTCTTCTGTAGATTTATCAGTGTTTTCAGAGAAAAGTGAAATTGCATTATTCATAATATCAATAAAGTCCGGATTGGTTTGAAATTGCTTTGTAAGTGCCATTTTTATTTAGTGTTAAATATTTATGTAGATAAATCAATTTTAAAAATTTATAAAAAATATTTATATTTTTTCAAACATATTTTTATCAGATTTATTTTCTACAATATTAACTAAATCAAATAAATCTTCATATACTCTACTTTTTAAAATATAGTCTTTATTATTTTTACTACTCATATCTGGTCCTTTATTTAATTCAAGTAGGTATACATCTAGTTCTTTAGAGAAAATATAATCTAAACCAAACAATTGAAAATATGTATTATTATTGTTATTTATATTTAATTTTAATAAAATATTCTTATAACAATTTTCAAGACTTTTTAAATTATTTTTTAAATTATTTAATAATATTAAATATTTATAATCTCCTAAATATTTACATAACTCAAATAAATCAAAAGGATTTTTTTTATAGATTTTTACATCCATATTTAAACTTGTTATATTTGCCTCAAGTTCTAATGAATTATTATAATCCTTATTTGTATATATACATTTACCATTTTTATAATAATAACTTGTTAATTTATTATTTTTAACTACTATTAATAAATATATTCTTAAATTAAGTTTTCTTTTATTTATCATAAATGTATTTTTCATATATTTTTGAACTATTCTAAATTTATCATCATTATTATTAGTTATTAAATCATAATCATTTGTAAGTAATAATCCTTGTTTTCGTTGAATATTTTTTTTCATAATATACACTTTATTTGGATTATAATCTTGTTTAAATAAGTTCATATGTTCACTATTAGTTAATATATAGGTTTCTGGCATAATATTTATAGCATTATTACGTCCATATTTATTTTCTAATAATTTCCATATATTATTTTTACTTACAATAAGATCACAACCATGAACTCCAAATAATAATTTATTATTTAAATTTTTTACATTATTAAGTTCTATTTCTATATTATTATAAGTACATGGCATAAATAATAACCAATTATCATTGTATTTATATGTTCGTTTTATATTATTTTTTATTAAAATTTGTTTTAATATTTTATTAATTACAAAGTTATCACACTTATAAAATAAGATTTCAGATTTATTTGTTGTTTTATTTTTTTTTACTTTATTTTTTTTTAAATTTTCAATATTATTATTATTATTATTATTATTATTATTATTACTATTATTATTATTAGTATTATTATTTTTATTATTATTTTTATTAAATATTTTTATAAAGTGATTAATAATTAATAATAATATAATAACACTTAAATAAATTTTAATATTATTATTCATATAAAATTATATAATATTTTAAAATTGATATTATATTTAAAAATCTAAATAAAATGAATCTAGTAATTGTAGAATCTCCAGCAAAATGTAAAAAAATTAAGGGATTTTTAGGAAAAGATTATTTAGTTGAATCTAGTTATGGTCATTTTAGAGATCTTGAAAAGAAAAAACTAGGTATTGATATTGAGAATAATTTTACTCCTAGTTATGATATTATTCCAGATAAAAAAAAAACTATTACACATTTAAAATCATGTTTTAAAAAATGTAAAACATTATATTTAGCTGCAGATAATGACCGTGAAGGAGAAGCTATTGCATGGCATCTTAATACTGTATTAAATAAAGGTAAAAATACAAGTAAGCGTATTTTATTTAATGAAATTACAAAAACGGCCATTGTAAATGCAGTTGATAATCCTGGATTAATTAATGATAATATGTTTTATGCTCAACAAGCACGTAGAATAATTGATAGATTAGTAGGATTTTTAATTAGTCCATGTTTATGGAAAAATGTTCAGTCATCATATAAAGAAGGTCAAGGTTTATCTGCGGGTAGAGTTCAATCTGTTGTTAATAAATTAATTATTGAGCGTGAAAATAACATTAATAATTTTGATAAAAAAACATATTTTAATTTAATAGGTAATTGTAATTTTAAAAATAACATTATTCCAATTAAATATAGTAAACCTAAAACACTAGATACACCTGAAAAACTTTTAGAAATATTTGAGTTAACTAAAACAGAACAATTTATTGTTTCAGATTTGAAAAATAAGAAAAAGAAAGAAAGTGCTAAACCGCCTTTTACAACTAGCACTTTACAACAAGAATCACATAATAAATTAAATATGAGTTCTAAACAAACTATGAGTGTTGCACAAAAATTATATGAATCTGGTCATATTACATATATGAGAACAGATAGTACTATTATTTCAAATGATGCTCATGAAGAAATAAAAAATGAAATACTTAAATTATATGGTGAAAAATATTATAAAAAAAATACTTTTAAAACTAAAACAAAAAATGCACAAGAAGCCCATGAATGTTGTCGTGTTACTAAAATAGACTTACATAAACTATCAGAAAACAATAATCATGATGAAAAAAGATTATATGAATTAATTTGGAAGCGAACTATTAGTTCTCAAATGGCACAAATGATTAAGGATGTATTAGATGTAATTATAAATCTAAATAAGTATGTGTTTAATTCAACATATGAAAAAATTGATTTTGATGGTTATATGATAGTTTATAATACTAAAAAGGATGCAAAAAATACAGCATTATTAGAATTAAAAATTAATTCAGTATTAGATTTTGAAGATTTTAGTGCTGAACAAAAATTTACTACATCAGAACCACGATTTAATGATAGTATGTTAGTCAAAAAACTTGAAGAATTAGGTATTGGTAGACCATCCACATATGCTAATATGGTAAATTCTGTATTAGATAAGAATTATGCTATAATTAAGGATAATCCTGGTATAGAAACAGAAGTAAATAATTATTATCTTAAAAAAAATAATACATATACTAGTAAAAATGATACTATTATGTATGGTAGTGATAAAAGTAAAATTAATCCTACACAAATAGGTATTATTGTTAATGATTATTTAACTAAATATTTTGACCAATTAATTAATTATGAGTTTACAGCACAAATGGAAAATGATTTAGATAAAGTTTCATCGGGTGATTGTGTATGGCAATCTATAGTTCAATTAACATATGATAAAATTAAAGCAAGTATTAATAACTCACCTAAAACAGTAATTAAAAATGACTATACACGTGTATTAGGAGTTAATCATAATAATAATAAAACTCTTAGTGTATATATTGGTCAATATGGTCCAGTTTTAAAAGAAGAAAATAACAGTCCTGGTTGCAAGCATAGATTTATTAGTTTAAAAGATGAATTATTAGATGATATAACATTAGAACAGGCAATAAGTATGTTAAGTTATCCAAGATTAATTGGAACATATAATAATATTGATATTTTACTAGATAAGGGACGATATGGTCTATATATTAAATACAATAATAAAAATTATTCATATAATATTAATGATGAAACAAATATAGATATTGATAGTTTAACTACATTTATTGATATTAAATCAGAAACACAAACTAAATATGGCGAATTTAAAAAAATTAATGCTAAAATTAAAATTATGAAAGGTCAATATGGTCCATATATTAATTATGATAATAAAACAAATTATAAAATTACTATTGATAAAGCATTCAATGAAGAAGAAATAGAAGATTATTTAAAAAATTTAACAGTAAAAGATTGTAATGAAATAATTACAGAACAAAAATCAAAACCAAAGAAAAAATATATCAAGAAGAATAAAAAATAAAAATAAAAATAATAAAAATAATAAAAATAATAAAAATAATAAAAATAATAAAAATAATAAAAATAATAAAAATAATAAAAATAATAAAAATAAAAATACAAATTATTATTTAAACAAAAGTCTATTTAAAATTAATTTTTTATAATAATATACTATGAGTTTTCCTTATTTAAAATGGTATCAAGATGATGAGTATATATTTATATATATATTAAATACGGTAGGTGAGAGTACCGTAAATATAAAAAATAATTTTTTAGAATATATTGATGCTAAATATTATTTTAATCTTGAACTTTTTAGTTTTTTTACTTTGAAAAAACATGAAGTTGAATGTAACAATTATTTAATTATATTAAATAAAACATTAGATTTGTGTATATGGGATTCATTACTAAAAGAACGTACTAAATATAAATACTTTATTAATCTAGATTGGGATAAATATAATAACTATTTAAGATTAAAAGAAGTTGAAGAACCATGTGACGAAGATAATATGTATAACGAAGAAGAATTTAAGAGATTAATGGAAAGTGGTGTGTTAGATGAAATTTCTAGCGATGAAGATAATTAAAATTTACTATTAATTTACTATTAATTTACTATTAATTTACTATTAATTTACTATTAATTTACTATTAATTTACTATTAATTTACTATTAATTTACTATTAGTAATTAATTAAAAAAATATACATATATATATATGAAAAAAGAAATAATATACTTTACTTCAGGATTTGGACTTATGCTTGCAATTGGTTCATTTTTAAATATTTCAATTAAAAAAAATATAGATAAAATTATATTATTTTGGTTATGGTTTGGTATTTTAGCACAATTAGTTCATTTATTAATGAATTATAATCGTATGTATAGAGATACAATAGGAAATAGTAATTTACTTATTATGTGTACTATTTCTCAAATAGTTACAATATTTTTATATATAAAAACTAGAGACCATTTCAAGTATTTTAAAATTATAACGGATTTTGCTATGTTACAAATTGTTACAATAATGATTGCAAGAGCAATAGCACTATTTAATAATACTAATTTATATTATGAATCATAATTTTACTATTTATTTAAAGTATTTCTTTTATTTTTATATAATTAATATATAAATGGATGCTGGTATTATTGTTGCTATAGTAACAGGTGCATTTGGTTTAACTACTTTAATAGTGCAAAAATTATTTGATATTAGTTGTACTAAAAATGAAAATGAAGATGGTAGTGTTAAAAGTTTTCATTGTATTCCTAGATGTAAGAATCTTATATATCCTATACCTGATGAAAATATTGAATGTATATTTACACGCTATAGAGAACCACCTAATAATTGGGAATTTAGTACATCATGTAAATATACAAAAAAAATAACTAATACTAATAATTATTTAGTTATAATGCCTAAACAACCTGAAAATAATAATGTTATATGGTATAAAGAATTTAGTAAAAAATCTGATACAAAAATTTGGTTTCTTGAAGCAGATTTAGATTATATTAAAAATAGAAAATCTGTAAAATTATTTATTAGAAGATTTTATGTAAAAGATAATATATGGCACTTATTATGCAATAATAGTGAATATATTAGTGCATGTAATGGTAGAAACTCATTTGAAGCTAATTCATATATTGGTGATATATTAGTAGAAAATACAGTAGTTTTTGATGATGATGGTAATGCTAAAAAAGAGAAAAAAAAATATCTTTGTACACATGAGCAAATAGGATTAATTATTTATTCAAAAACAGATAATGATATAATTACACCAGTTATAGGTTATTGTCCTAATAAAACACATATGGTACTATTAAATGATAAAATAAAAGAGACTGCACAAAAGTGTGATTTTAATAGTGATATGATTAATTCTATAGAGTTATGTAGTACAACTACATGTAGAATAAATTCCGTTTATGTAGGAGATATTTCATTATATGTATGTGATAATAATACATTACTATCTTAATAGTTTATTAACTTAATATTCGTATCGTAATTATTTTTTTTGTTTTTCATGTTTTTCATGTTTTTTATGTTTTTCATAGTGTTGACTATTAAAATTCTTATAATATTGTAATAAGTTTGTTAGTCTTTTTTTAAATATTTCTAAAAATTTTATTAATAAACTTGTAGATAATAAATAAAATGCACTATCAAATACAATATTTTTATCGAATTCATCAAAAGTATTTGTTCCAAATATTGGATTAAATCTAATAAGTAAGAATATAGATATAAATAATTGTATGATTGTATTTATTTCATCTAAATATTCCGGTGCATATTTACTTGTAGTAAAAATAGTAAAAATTAAAAATATATAAAATATATATTTTAAATAAGTATAAAAATTTTTACTAGTATTTAATATATTATTTGTATCTAATACATTATTTAATACACTCATAATATTTATATTATATAATATAAAATAAATATTTAAAAATAGATTTTTATTACTATATAATGACTACTAAACCTATATATTGCAAAAATACGGATTGTGCCGAATATTCTAAAGATCCTGATGCATTATGTGATGATTGTAACTTAGATTATGTTAGTGACGTGTTAGAACCATATATTATTGGATATAAAGTAAGAAAAGATAATAAAAAAAAATTAAAAGAAACAGTTAATAAACTAAAAGCAACCATTAAAATGAAACAAACTAAAAATATGGAATATTTAACTGATGATAATTGTGTTCAAAAATATATACTACAGAAAGGAAATAACATATACCCTGTAAATCAGCAAATGGTCAAGGTTCATTATACGGGTAGTTTGATGGATAATACTAAATTTGATAGTTCATATGATCGTAATGAACCGTTCGAATTTATCTTAGGTTCAGAAAATATAATTGAATTATGGAATATAGTAGTTCCATATATGTCTAAGGGTGAAAAAGCAGTTATAATTGGTACTGGTAAATATTGTTATAAAGATCTTAATATGCCTAGTATACCTCCTAATTCTACATTAAAATTCACTATTGAGTTACTAGATTTTTATGATAAACCTAAAACTATAGATGAACTATCTGAAAATGAAAAAATTGACTTATTAGAAGAAAATACTAATAATGGTAAAAATGCATTTCTAAATAATGATTTAATCAAAGCTTATGAATTTTATACTAAGGCACAACCATATGCGGAAAATTTAAATAGTTCTATTAAAATAAATATTTATAATAATTTAAGTTTAATTACATATAAATTAGAGGATTTTCTTAATAGTTTACATTATGCCGATTTAGCATATAATGTTGATAATACTAATATTAAGACACTATTTAGATTAGCAAGTGTATATTTACAAATGTATGATTATGATTTAGCAAATAAATATGCTAATGAGTTACTAGAAATTGATGATAAAAATGTAAATGCAAAACAATTATTAAAAGATTGTAAACATAAAAAAAAAAGTGATACTGAAAAATCAAAACTTTTATTTAAAAAAATGTTTGCATAAATTCTAATAATAATAACAATTATCATTATAACTTAATTGTCTAATATGTGCCATAAATTTTAACATTCCACAAATAATAATAAAATAATTATTAATTGAATAACCTTCATATATTAATATATATCCTAATATTAATCCTATATACTCCGTAAAACAAGGCCATTTTTTTAAATTTGTAATATCTTTATATAGATGAGCTATAAATATTATAAGTCCTACATAGTTTATATATTTAGAATTCTCAGTGAATATAAAATATAATGCTATTAAGTACACCGTTAATCTAAATAAAATATCATTTATCATCTATTATTTAAATCATTTTTTTATTAAATTCTTATAAATACATATTATTGATATTATTGATATTATTGATAATATTGATAATATTGATAATATAATAAATTAACAACCACGATGACATGAATTATATTGGTAATGTTCGTATTCAATTATTTGATTTATTTTTTTCTTTGCAAATATTACATAATTTATCTATTGAAACAAAAGTATAATTAATTCGTTTATGTATTTTATTTTTTTCTATTTTTTTCTATACAATACATTTAGTTATGTATATACACCTATATATTTTAAATGTTTTATATTTATTATTAAATAATATTATATTCACTAGATTCATTAATAATATTATTTAATGATATAATACTCCAATTATTATTTATAAAATTTTTATTTTTTAATTTATTTGAAATATCTGCTAATACTCTAAATTCATCATTTGTACTTAATATATAAATGTGTGTATATTCACCATCATAATAATTTTTACATATATGTAAAAGTAAATTAATAAATTGACTATATATTGTATTATTATAATTATTAAATTCATAGGTATTATCTATTTCATAATAAGCATCAAATAAACAATCTAAATTATTAATGTTTTTTAAATTAGTATTATTATAAATATTTATATTTTTTCTATAAGAATAAAATCTATTATTGCTAAATTCTGTTTTATGTTTAAATATTATATCTTCAACTATATCTTTATAATAATCAAGATATTCTATGTTTTCATTTACTAATAACCCAATATGTTCTTGTTTATTATATTCATAAAACTTATCTTTTTTACTAAAAATATTTTTTTCAATATATGAATTATTCGTAATTAATCTAAAAACACTATATTTTTTATTATTTGTAATTTGTTTTAATCTATTTTTAAAATATATTGTTGTATTTAAAAAATCTATATTTATAAATGCTTTATTATTTTTATAATTATTTTCTATTTTAACACACATTTGACGAGAATATATTATAATATTACCCTTATATATATCTATATAACCCCAAATTATATTATTATTATAATTATTTTCTATATTTATTTTTTTAGAGATCAGTTTGTTTAATAACATTTATATTATATATAGTTAATTTATTAACAAAAATTACGCATACATAACAAAATTAGTTTAAATACTTAAATATTTAAATATTTAAATATTTAAGTATGTTTTTTTTATTTATTTTTATTTATTTTTTATGATTATTTTTTATGATTATATATTATATTATGATTGATTACAAACAACAATATTTAAAATACAAAAGCAAGTATTTAAAAGCTAAAAATGAGACATTTGAGAATTTAAAAGGAGGCAAAATAGAACCTTATTTGTTTAAATCACAGAAATTCATAAGTGTATTACATGAACTAAATAATACATTTTTAACATATTTTGTTAGAAATTATAAACACCATCAAGGTGATGATGTATCGGATCATGGAATATGGACTGCACTAGTAGTAATTGATTGGTTAAATTCAAGTAATAATTGGATTAAGGGTATAGATTCTAAATATCATGAGTTGCTAGTATTTTCAGCATTTATTCATGATATTGGTAAAACAGGTGACGGTGATTATACAAGTCTAATCAGTTCATCAAAACCAACTCATCATGACGATGGTATTGATATATTAATGGGTAAAAAAAGATTTATAACATATAGTAATGATGTAGATGCTGCAACAAAGTCCACATATAAGAATCCTCTTTATACCGATAATAGAACTGTAGAAAGTACTACAGAAAATGCTTTACAAAACATTCGAGAATATAGTACTAATGTTGAAACTATGTTTAAAAATGCTGGTTTTACTAAGGATGAATTATTAATTCTTACTATGATTGTTGGAATGGTAGATGTATTTCAAGAGATTATATTAGATAATATTGATATTGAAAAAATGAAAAGTAGTAATACTAAAGATTGTGAAAAATATAATGTATTTTATAAAAAATACAAGATAAGATTTGATACATTATTAAATAAATTAAAAGCATATCACAATCTTAATAATAATGATATATTAAATAATAATGTTTTAGTTCGTATGTGTTTAGCAATAAGTGCAGCAAACATGAAGGGTAATATACCGGTTAAAGGTCAATTACATGATTTACCGATTCCTAGTACAGTATATGATGCTTCATTAACACAAGATAAATTTAAAGATTATGATAAATATTATAAACATGTTGGATCTATTGTAAGTTTGTTTAAAAATAGTACAACCAAACCAACAAATAATTCAAAAAATAAAAAAAATAATAGTAGTTGTGGTATTCAATAATTTACTAGTCTAAACACATTTTTATTTCTTCTATATTTTTTTTTTCATTTTGAAGTTTTATACGTTTTTCATATATTGTATTATCTTCTTTTAATAACTCAAGTAAGTTATTATTATCAATATTTTCAGTTAGTGTATAACTGAGATTTTTCATAACATTATTTATTAAATGTAGCATAATTGTTTTTGGTACTATGTTTTTAAAAGTGTTTTTTACTGTTGTAAAATATATATTTATAATATTTTTTATATTTTGCACTACATTTTGTTCCATTAATTGTACTTTTTCATCACCTATTAATTCTTTATAAGTTTTATGAAATATTTCACAATCAGTCCATATGTATGCTATTTCTATTTGTATACATTCTTCTATTTTTTCATTTACAATAACTTTATGATTATTTATTAATTCTAAACATTTTTCATAAACACAATCACGCATTTTTGGATATTTACTAAAATTATCGTTTAATAATATGTCTTTTATAATCTGTATTAGTAAATTATATATATTTTCTACACATGTGTAACTTGGTTCTTTTAATTTATCTATACATTTTACATCCTTATCATTTATACATTTTTCTACTATTTGAATTGTAGATGTCTGAAAATACATATGATTGCCTTCGCTTGTTTTTATTATAGACATTAGTTTTGAATCATTATCAGAACTATTAAAAGCATTTAAATTATTTAAATCACTTCTATATAATGTAAATATATCTTTTATTAAATTACCATAATTTACTTGGTGTGATATATTATTTATTGACTCATTAAATGTTTTTACAAATTCACTTATGTAATAATTAAACATAAAACCTTTATTATTATCATCTACAATTATAGTATTACCTATTTTATTTAATTCATTATTAACACTCAATAATTGACATTCCAATTGACTTTTTATTGATGGCATTAAACTTTGAATTTGATTTAATAGTATATTACTCAAATATATACTTAAATTTGTTATACCCATATATGATTTATCCATAGTTCCATATACACTATGATTATTAAAAAACTCTTTTTCTACACTATTATGTTCTTTGTAAGTAATTTCATCACTATTTTTATTTTTAATAGCAAAGTATCCATAGTGTAATTTTAAGTCATTTGATATATTTCCTGTTAAATAAGAACCAATATCAGTGTTTAAATTCATTAAATCTATTTTTGTTAGTATTCCTATTGTTCTTTCACCTTTAGGATCATAACTTTTAATTAATTCTAATGCTGAATCTACTTCAATATCACAACGTGCTGGCAATATTCCCATTATTATTGTATTAGATTGAGTTATATAATGTTTTATTAAATCCTTAATTTGATTTTTAATATCTTCTGGTTGTCCTTGATCTGTACAAGCAACCATTACAAGACCCGGTAAATCAACTAATGTTAAATTAGGTACTTCGGGACTAAGAATTTTTATTACTATTTCCTTATAACTAATATTTTTTTCAGTTCCAGCATATTTATGTGTAAATTCTTCAATTTGTGTTCTAATTATTTCTTCATCATTACTAGATAAGGTTTTTCTATTAAAATTAGCTTGAGATTTAAATACACCATTACTATAATATCCAAATTGTATATTTATTTGTTGATTTGTTGTATTTAATAACTCTAACTTTATAGGTGTTCGTGTAACCATATTTTTACCTGTGGGCAATATATCCATTTGAGTTATTGCATTTAATAAAGAACTTTTTCCAGATGATTGTGTACCTACTACAACAAGTTGTGGTATTTTGATAAAATCACTATTATAAAATGCAGATAGTTTATTAGCAATATTAATTAATTTTTTATTTTGTAATATATTTTCTGGATATGTATGTAAGTAGTCAGATAATGAACTATATAATTTGTCTAGCATATACATTTTAGATAGAAAAAAAAACATCATAATTATTGTAAAAAAAACTTCCAACCACCTATTTTACTAGAAAAATTATTTTTTACTAAATAAATCAAAATTTTATAAAGGTTTTTCTTTAGATTTTTTTTTCAAAAAAAGTTTTTTTTTAGGGCTTGCCCCCCCCCCCCTCAAAATAGCACCCACATAAATTATCCGAAATTATCCGAAATTATACAAAAATTATACGAAATTATACAAAATAAATTATACAAAAATTATACGAAATTATACAAAATTATACGAAATTATACGAAATTATACGAAAACATAATTATTTAAAAATATTATATTTTATAAATATATATGGTAGTTTATACCTGTAAACGTTGTGGTTATAATACACAACATAAATCCAGTTTTAAAAATCACTTAAATCGTAAAAATATATGTGCTCCACTACTGGATAATATTAGTATAGATTATATTAAAAATCTATATAATTTAAATATTGTAAAACATATAGCACCCAAACAGCACCTAAACAGCACCCAAATAGCACCTTTTGACACCTTTTCCGAAAATTTGGGTGTTATGCAAACAGCACCCAAAAGTCAGCTTTTAGCACCCAAAATGAAAAATACTAGCACCCAAATAGCACCCAAAATTATACAAAATTTAACTCATTTATGCGAATTTTGTCAAAAAACATTCACTAGAAAAACAGGACTAAATAAACACATGAAATGTTGTAAAATTAAAAAATTAAATGAAAATAAAATGGATTTAAAATATAAAAAATTAGAAAAATCTTATGAAGAATTAAAAGATCAAGTAGAGGATTTATTAATAAATCTTAGTAAATCTACACGTCATACCACAAATAATACAAATAATACAAATAATACACATAATACACATAATGATAATAGTAATAATACAATTCATAATACAATTAATATTAATAATTATGGTTCAGAAAATTTAGAATATTTAAATAAGGATTATTTAACTAACTTACTAAATACTGCTTTTACAGCAATACCTAAATTAATAGAAAAAATTCATTTTAATCCTAAACATCCAGAAAATCATAATATTAAAATAACAAATAAAAAACAACCATATGTAAAAGTACGAAAAAATGATAAGTGGGAATTAAAAGATAAAAAAGAAACTTTAGAAAATTTAGTAGATGACAAGTATAATATACTAGAAGACCATTATGTAGAAAAAACAGAGGAAATAAATGTTATGGACAATTTTATAGATAAATATCAAAGTAATTATGATTTACAAAAAGAATTACAAAAAAAAACTGAAATAGTTATATTAAATAATTCATAAAACTTTTTTCCTAAAAAGTTTATTTTTGATAAAACTTTTTTCCTAAAAAGTTTATTTTTGATAAAACTTTTTTCCTAAAAAGTTTATTTTTGATAAAACTTTTTTCCTAAAAAGTTTATTTTTGATAAAACTTTTTTCCTAAAAAGTTTATTTAAACATTTGTCCATTTTTTACCAAATTCAGTTGTTTTGATCTTATTATCTTCATATATTTTTTTATCTATTTTTCTAGCATTTTTATTAATATCTGATACAACCATACGTTTTCCATTTTCAAAATCAACTGTTATGTATTTTCCTATATTTTTACTTAAAGCACTTCTTAGTTCATCCATAGTTGTTACACAAATATCATTTATATGAGTAATAACACCAATTTCCCCATTTTTTAATATATGTGATTTATATGTATCACTAGTAGGAAATATATGAGTTAAGGCTATCCATTTTTTTTCTCTATTTTTATCTGTAAGAAAATAGTGTAAATCTTCTATACTAGAATGTGCACTTTTTATGCCAGAAATTTTTACTAAATCTATATTTAATGGTGTAAAACAACATCCTAAACATATTTCCCAATCTATTTGTTTGTACATAGGTAGTATAGATACTACGCCTGTATTTTCATGATTATTTGCCTGTGTTTTATAAGTTATTATTTTATTTTTTCGTGAAATAGTTATTTCTAATTCAGAATGATTTGTAATAGCATCTAATAATTCATTTATATTTAATTTTTTTTTATTTTTTGACCAACTTGTTTCATTATTTTTACTGTCATATACTTTAACAATACCAAAATTATCTATTACTCCAGTTAATTTATTAGCTTGTTTATATAATCTACCAGTATTTTTTTCTGATTTTTGTATTAGTGTATCCCATATTTTAGGTATAGTACATACATCATAAAATTGTATTTTATGTAATATGTCACCTACATTTAGTTTTAATACATTTTGTTTATTTATTTTATTAATATATATTCCTGTTAAATCACAATTATTTGTATATTTTTTTAATAATTCCATACTTGTGTTATTCCAATCAAATCCATAATTAAATGAAGATATAATTCTTTCAGGTGTATTTAATAAATCATTTAATACAGAAACTATTATATGGGTAGGTATTGCATATGCTATATTTTGACTAAATATAATACCTGCAGAATTTACTCCTATTAATTCACCTTCTGAATTAAATAATGGTCCACCACTATTTCCTGGATTTACCGCCGCAGTTATTTGTAAATAGGATACATATCGGTCAAATCTAATATCATAGTGATTTTGATTACCAGATAATACACCAGTTGTAAATTTTAGATTTTCTTTTCCTAATGGATATCCTGCAACCATTACTGGAATACTATCCATATAAATACGATCATCACAGAATTTTAATGCAGGTGGTAAGGGTTTTAATTTTTTTATATCATCTTTATCAATTGTTATAAGTGCTAAATCCTTTGAAGGACATATACCAATTACTTTTGCTTTTAAATCTTCTTTTTGTGTTTGTTCAGTTCGTATAAATACTGTTTTTGCTTCTTCTACAACATGTGAATTAGTCATAATTAATACTTGATCTGAACTTGAATAAATAACAAAACCTGAACCACGTGCTAATTCATTTGCAGGTAATATGTATGGGTTTTCCGGGTCAATAGTATAACTAATTGAATATATTTGAACTACAGAAGCACGAACTTTATTACTAATACTTGGCCAATCAGGTGTATTATTATTGTTAATTTCTGAATCATCTTGCAATTTATCAATTTTTGTAACTACGTAGGTATTATTTTTTCTTGTTAGTAGTAAATACTTAGATTTATATTTAGTATATAATTTTTCGTAATCACGTTCGACCATATATTTATATTATATAATAAAAATTTAAAATTGATTTTTATAAATTATTTGTTAAGAAACATCTAAATAATAAATGCCACCAAAAATTGCATCCCCACTACACGAATCTTTTATTAATAACACATTTATTCTTCATCCAAATGGTAGTGATGATTATGTAATAATTACTTGTAATATTACTATTAAAGAAACCACATATGTATTAGATTATAAATATACTTTTCCAGAAAAAATTAATAATATTCAAAAAAAAATAAGTATATTAAAAAATTTAGAATTATATGATAATGATACACAAGCACCATACAAAGGAGATATTGTATATAAAAACGGTTTAACAGAACAACTAATTAAATACATATGTATGAGTGACGATGATTTATCAAAAGTTAGTGGTAATGTACACAGTGAAAATTATCGATTAAGTATTATTAAAAGCATTCAATTATTTTGGGATTAAATATTAATTTTTGATAATTATAAAATGTATGTATATATGTATATATGTATATATGTATATATGTATATAAATTATGTAAAAAGACTATAACTATGTTATGAATGGATTCAAAAAGTAAATTAAGATTTTGTGCAATATTATATACTTTTTTAATTATATTAATTATTATTTTAGTATTCTATTTTAGAACATATGATACATATTTTAGATGGGGTGTTCCTACAAAACAAGAAACTCCTTTAATTATATTATCAGTTAAAATAGATAATTATTATAAATATACACTATTATTATGTCTTATTACAGTTGTACGAATTGTTAAAGTATTAGTAAGTGAAATAGCAGATGCTATATTAGAATTTACAATTTATAATCCTGATAAAAAAGTTATAAAAGATTTTACAAAATGTGAGTTACAGTTTTATGGTAATTATATATATTTTATTGATAGTTTAAGATATGTATTTACTTTAATGATCACTATTACTCAAATAGACTTAGCAGTATTTGGAGTAATTATTGACCAAATTACAACTTTATTTACTATAAGACTTTTACTAAATGAAAAGTCTTTTAATAATTATGAAGGTTTAGATGAAGCTACCGATTTAAATAATAATACTATTTTAGAAATAGATTTAGATAATGATAAAATAATTTAAAATAATTTTTCCTAAAAAGTTTGTTTTTGATAAAACTTTTTCCTAAAAAGTTTGTTTTTGATAAAACTTTTTCCTAAAAAGTTTGTTTTTGATAAAACTTTTTCCTAAAAAGTTTGTTTTTGATAAA
>Ga0209630_10002450_pt1 | contig 17926 bp, 8 predicted proteins | sample COG_01_FD_184745 | JGI IMG/M metagenome (GOLD analysis project Ga0209630, IMG submission 184745) | Pelagic Microbial community sample from North Sea - COGITO 998_met_01 (SPAdes) (version 2) | ecosystem: Environmental > Aquatic > Marine > Neritic zone/Coastal water | place: Helgoland, sampling... | reverse complement strand
CTGATCAAATTATACGTTGTCCTGCTGTAGACATTCACGACCAGGCGGACGTGCAGTCAGTGGATGCGGCAATTATTATGAGCCACAACATAATTATGGATGCTCAAGCTTTAAGAAGCATGCAGTCATTGGACCTCGGCTATATTGGTCTTTTAGGGCCGATTCATCGTCGTGCTGAGGTTCTAGAGAAGGCCGGACTGACAGAAGATACCCTGAGAACCCATGTGTCTGGACCCGCAGGCATAAATATTCAAGGTGAGTTTCCTGAAGAGATAGCACTGTCAATTCTTACAGAATGCCACATGGTACTCTATAAACGACGAGAATTAGATTGCGCTAAAGCTTCCAGATGTTAAGAAAAGCTATTCTTATTTTGGCTGCTGGCGCCTCCTCAAGATTTGGATCACCGAAGCAACTGGCTAGGATTAGATCAAAGACTCTAATTCAGCGAGCCTATGACTGTGCTACACAGCTTTTTCCTGATGATACTTTTGTGGTACTTGGTGCGCATCGTAATACGATCTTAGAAGAGCTAACCGCCGCCAATAGTATCCCTCAGTCAAGGATTCTCTATAATCGGAATTGGGCCTTTGGTATCGGTGAGTCAATTAATTTTGGGATTCAGGTCTTGGAGAATCAATACGATGAGATCATGATTATTTTGGCAGACCAGGTACAGATCACTCCTAGAGATATTCAGAGCCTTTTAGATTTATGTGTTGGAGATTCCATAATCTGTGCGGATTACAACGGAAGTAGGGGTGTACCTGCTATTTTTCCAAAAAGGTACTTTGAACACCTGACTGAACTATCGGGAGATACAGGCGCTAAAGCTTTGTTGCAGCGCGAAGATATTAAGATAATAGCCGTACCAATGCCCAATGCGGCAATCGACGTTGATTATCCAGATGACTTAGTAAATATCGAATAAATCGCTGTATTAAAGTCAGATAATATCGGCCAATGCATTAATTAGGCGCCCGATCTCCTCTTTGCTGGTGTAATGGACAAACGACAGCCTCACGACTCCTTGCTCAGGGGGTATACCAAGTGCTTCCATAAGACGGTAGGCATAGCAATTTCCATTGGCGATTCCGATGCACTGTTTTGCTAGCTTCTCAGCAATAATCTCTGGATCAACGCCATCCACAGTAAAGGAAACCGTTGGTGCTCTATTATCAGTTGTGGGTTTACCGATTAAATTAATACCTTTGCGTTGCTTCAAAAAGTCTAGCAGCGGTTCTAAGTTCTCTGTTTCAGCACGATGGAGGAGAGCCCCAACACGACTGGTTTTAGTTGAATCAGCGCTAGCGTCAAAATGGTGGGCATCTATTGCCTCAAAGTAATCAATCACACCATTGACTGAGGCAATCTGGGCATGATCCGGTCCTGCAGGCGTAAATCGGCTCGTAGCGTGATCTACATTGAAAAAATGGCCTTGGTTAGGCAGTAATTCGTTGACTGCTTGGCGCATTACCATGACCCCAAGGTGCGGACCATAGACTTTATAAAGCGAGAAAAAATAGATGTCAGCGCCTAACGCATCGACATCGGGTAGCCCATGACCCGCATAAGAAACCCCGTCAACAAATGCAAGCGCGCCGACAGCATGGATTTTATCGGTCCACTCACGCACTGGGTTAATACTGCCTACAATATTGGAGCAATGCGTAAAAGCGACAATGCGGGTGTTTTCATTTAGTAATGCATCTAGCCCTTCGATTTCAAGTTCAGCAGTTTCGGGGTTAATTTGCCATTCTCTAATGACAATACCCTGTGCCTCCAGCTTTCTCCAAACACCAATATTGGCCTCGTGGTCTTGATTGGTAACAATGATTTCATCGCCGACTTTGAGGTGATCTCGCAGAGCTTGAGCGACAACATAGCTATTTTGTGAGGTAGAGGCACTGAAGTGTACTTCCTCAGCATCAACATTGAGCCAAGACGCCATGCGTTCGCGTCCTCGGGTCATTTCCATACCCGCACCATGGGAGGGTTCAAAACCATAATAGGGTTGAACTTTAGTTGCCGAGTAGTAGTGATGTAGAGCGTTTATCATCTGACTACAGGCGTAGGAGCCTCCAGCATTCTCAAAATGTGCAAAGCCTTCAAGCGTGGGTTCACTAAACGCTGGAAATTGATTTCTAACAAACTCTATATCTAATGTGGTCATAAATTGTCTCTTTAGTTGTGCTTAATGCATAGTCTCATTCCGTTTGTGCATTGGCAACCTCAGGCTGTTCAGAGTTTGATTAGATAAATTATTCAGCTATGATTATGAAAACACAGGAATCTGATATGCAGGAATCACAACCCAATAATATTCGTAAAGTCGCGCTCACCTCACTCGCTGGTACTAGTATCGAATGGTATGACTTTTTCCTTTACGGCACCGCTGCCGCTATCATTTTTCCTAAGGCTTTCTTTCCTGCAGATATGCCAGCAATGGTCGCGCTTATCGCTTCGTTTAGCACTTTTGCGGTAGGTTTCTTAGCTCGGCCGTTAGGTGGAATTGTTTTTGGCCATTTTGGAGATCGTGTTGGGCGCAAACAAACCTTAGTCATTGCCTTAATGATAATGGGTGCTTCAACTACGTTAATTGGGCTACTTCCCACCTATCAAACCATTGGCTATTTAGCCCCTCTCATACTGGTGTTTCTTCGTTTCGTCCAGGGGTTAGCTATTGGCGGGCAGTGGGGAGGCGCAATGCTTTTGGTAACCGAAAGCGCACCTCCAGAGAAACGTGGTTGGTACGGAGCCTACGCTCAAGCGGGCGCACCTATTGGAGTTATTCTAGCTAATTTGGCGTTTCTTGGTGTGAGTGGTGGGTTGAGTGAGGAAGCCTTCATGGATTGGGGTTGGCGGATCCCGTTCATCGCTAGCATTCTATTGATTCTTGTAAGCTTGTATGTCCAATTAAATCTTGAAGACACAGAGGCATTTAAAAAATTAGCAGCTAGCCAAGATAAAGATTCGAGCACAGATAAAGTGGTTGAGAGGTCACCGATTATCGAGGTGCTATCCCGTCATCCTGGTCGAATCTTTCTTGCCGCAGGGGCGTTTCTTTCTATTCAGGTGACATTCTATATCTTAATAGCTTTCATTATGGCCTATGGTGTCAACTCACCCTCAGTGATGCTGTCTCGAGACACGATGCTCGCCTCTGTACTTATTGCGGCTCTTATCATGGTTCCCGCTCAGTTTTGGGCGGCTGGGTTATCGGACAGAATAGGACGTAAGCGAGTTTATCTCTGGGGTGCAGCTCTATCAGGTATCTGGGCCTTCGCTTTGTTCCCACTAGTAGATACTGGTAATGTCTACATTGTTACGGGGGCGATTAGTCTGGGCCTTATTTTTATCGGTCTTCAATATGGTCCTCAGGCTGCTTTTTTTACTGAACTCTTTAGTACCGAGGTCCGTTATTCAGGAGCATCTTTGGGGTATCAGATAGGTGCCATTCTCGGAGGAGCACTTGCTCCTACCATCGCTGTAATGCTGTGGAATACCTATGGTATTTTTTACGTTTCCGTTTATATGGCAGTAGCGGCAGTGGCGACGATAGTTTGTGTCTCATTACTCTCAGAAACATCAGGTAGTGATTTAGAGTAAGTAAATTCAGGAAGCCTACGTATGGAGCCTTATGGTTTGGTTACCGCGGAGAAGATTTGTCTTGTTGCGCTTCATAATGCCTCAGAAGGGCTTTTCCAGAGCTCGCGATAACGACCGCAACTACAAAAGGAGCCCAACTCTCACCGTAAAATGAGGCTTGGAAAAATAAGACAACGCCCACAAACGACCCAATTATCCACATTGAGCCAAACACACTATCTGCAGATTTAATATTCATTAATTTTGTTATTATTTTCATAACTTTATCCTCTGCATCGTTTCGTCTGTTTGGAACTGCATGATACCAACTATTAAATCAGAAATGGCTAGAAGCGCAAGCTGAGCTGAGGGCAGCAAAAATGGGCTAAGGATGGTTGATACCGCACTGATGCTGCTCTAATAGAGCCAAAATGGCTGACAACCGAGGCGTCTTGGTCAAGCGTATATCCTGATCATGATCTACACTATATCCATAATCCACTTTGTTTCGTGGGGTACACGAAATCATTTGAGTTAATGGTGAAATAGATGCTCTGACAGATGGCTTGCTCACTCTACGTTATCTGTTCGGTTTAGAGGGAGAGACCTTGGTTGCAGGGGTTGTCGCAGACGATGCAACAAGAACTACCAGTGAAATTGAAGCTCACTTAAAAATGTTGATGCCTTAAATATTGGTTACATTTCCTTGTCAAAAATTTATCAGGAGCGATGGAGTCCATCGCTCCTGATCCGCAGATCACTCAGCCGTATAAAATTGCTCGCAGACCTCGAACTGATCATTAACCACTTCATCAATCAATGCTGTGGCTTGGGCATAGGCATTGCCCCATGCCGCCCCAGCAAGGTAGTCATCTATGACTGCTCCGTGAGTTGTAACATCAGAGGTTATGGATTTCAGGTATAGGGTACCTGCCTCTTGAGTTCCACCACCGATCGCCACAAAGAGGCCATTCATAAACGTGTCATGGCCTGCATCCTGTATCTCTTTTTCTAGTTGAGTTAGAGCAGCAACAAGAGCGGGTACGTTGGCAGGTGCAACCTTAATTCTCATAGCTCTCTCATAGCCCGGGTCAAGCCTCGGAAATCCCTTGAGAGGTGCCCAAGTTGCTCCGTACTTAAACTCTCGCATATTAGACATTGTTCGTGGTGCTTTAGTGGGGTCATATTTGCTAGAGCCCTCTAATGCTGCTGTCACATTGGGGAATGCAGTCCACATCATCAATTGGCCTGAGTAGTCTTGGCCAGATTTAGTTTCGCAATAGCCTCCGGCGTCAGCGCCAATTGCTTTATAAAGCGCAGGATTTGATTTAACTGCTTTAAGGTATTTCTCAGTATCTTTTGCTGCAACCATTAAGGTCGTGAAGGCGCCTCTATTTTGCTCGGCTGCGGCATGTCCATCCGCTGTAGCATTTAGACACAGTAAGGCTGAGAGAAGTCCGATTGTTATAATTAGGTTTTTCATAGTTTTCTCCAAGTTTATTGAGGGACACCTCCAATCATAACTGAATACCCCATCCAGTCAAATCAGGGCTAGATTAAGTTGATTCTGCTATAACTTTGCGAGTAGGCTAATGCAAGGCATGCTTTGCAATCGATAGGAGATGAACGTGAGTTTAAAAAGTTTAGTGCTTTTATGCAGTTTTTATCTTTTTTTTAGCAGTAATGTACTGTCTTCATCTTTCGATCTTGATATAGATGACGACGGGAACACGGATGCACTAACCGATGGGTTATTAGCTTTAAGATATATGTTTGGTTTATCTGATGCTCCTCTAATTACTGGAGTTATTGGGCAGGATGCGTCAAGAGCTACATCTTTGGAGATAGAGTCTTATTTGAATGAAAACCGATCTAGTCTCGATATAGATGGAAACGGAGATATATCTGCTCTAACTGACGGTTTGCTAATACTTAGAAATCTATTTGGGTTGGAAGGCGAGACTTTAATTTCTGATGTTATAGGCGATCAATCCACCAGAAGTTCAGCTAACGCCATTATTGATTATATTAATAGTATTAAGGACTCAGATAACGATGGCTATTTAGACTCTAGTGATGCCTTCCCGTTCGACAATACCGAGTGGTTTGATGTTGATGACGATGGAATCGGGGATAATGTTGATGATGATGTAAAGTTACCGCAATTTAAAGAAGACCCTATTATTCTTACCGATCTTGGTCTCTATCCTGCTGTTTGCAATTCAGGTTACTCATCACCAGATACGGGCTTTCAATTTGTTATACCTGTCAACATTAATAATGATGAGTGGCAAGACTTCATCGTCCATCAATGGTGCGATATTGATAGAGATATGAGTGGCGAAGTTATTCAAGGACCCACGCCTGATGTATTGAGTGTTCAATTATCTAATGGCGATGGGACGTATCGTGATGGCAATCAAGAAGTGTTTGGTGAGCTTGCTCCAAGCCTAGGTGGAGCCAGTCGAAAGTATGATACAGGTGATTTGAATGGTGATGGCAGGGTCGATTTTGCCTTTGCCATGAACTGGGAGGATGGCAGGAGTGGCAGCCCTTGGGAATATTCCAGAGCATCTCCAGCAGTCATTCTTTCTAAGAACGAAGCAGAATACGAGGTAGTGAAAATTGGTACTCCAGATTGGGGGCATGCTGTTGCAATAGTTGAGCACCAGAATGGAAGTGTAGATGCATTATTTGCCGGCTTTACAAATATAGGGCTTCAGGCATATAGATATAGCTCGGAAGGATGGCAAGATGTAATTGACGAATATCCTCCTGAAGACATTAAAAATACTGCAGGCATTACCACCTCTAGAGGAACTGCAACTTGGGCTGGTGAGTTCAAATACCAAGATGGTCATATTATTGCCGGAGATTCCTCTGCTGATGGGAGTGAAAATGGCCTAGCTTTATGGTTTAGAGAAAATGGGATTTGGAGCAAAACCGATCAGCAATTAGTTCCTGTTGCGTTCAATGTTGGTTGGATCTCCTGGCAAGGAAACGAGGGAACTATTCCGGTTTACTCAGTTAATGGTGAGTATGTCATTGGCTATGCTCCTCAAACCATGTGTTTCTTTGAGGATAAGTTTGATGATAGCGGCAATATAACTTTTGCAGTTTTATTTCAATCTACACTTCCTAACGATGGGAGCGCAGTGGTTGAAGGAGGATCCTACATTGAGAATGAACAATATAATATTCAAGGCATAACAGTGTTTCAAATTCAAGAAAATAAAATCGTCGAGATAGAAAACCCATTCGATATTTATAACAAGTCCCTATTTGCAAATTTTTTAGATTGCAGGGACCTCAATAATGATGGGTATGCTGATTTCTCAAGACATGTTTTCTCTCATACACAACCTGTTTATCTTGAATCGTGGCAAAGGGGCGGCACCCCAGTTATTAATCTCAATAATAAAGCCGGCGGATTAATTGAATATGAAAATAATCAAGGTTATGAGATTCCGGGACATAGTTTGCTTAAAGATGCAAATAATGGGCAAGGCTACACAAGGGATATTAATGGGGACGGTATTGAAGATATAGTAGTGTATGCCGAGACTATGTTTGGCAGTCAATACAATGGCTATGATGCTAGTATCGAGGTTTATCTTGGAAATTATAATCTCTTATTGAAGTAATAATTAGCCTCTAGAACAAAGATTGAGAAACAATATGACAAGGAAAATTATTTTCTCATAAACCATTACAGTATAAGGGTTTCAAAGCTGTCACTATTGAGTGGGAATAAATAATTACGACAGAACTGCAGAGGAGATTGAGGCGCATTTGGAGACCTTAATGCATGCGCTTTAATCTCATCCAGTCAAATCAGGGCTAGATCGAGGTGGCTAAATACATAAAACTGATCATAACAGCGTTTTTGTGTACTATATTGATGTAAGTTATTGATTTTAAACAAGTTAAATGGGGTGGACGACGGGGATTGAACCCGTGTTATTGATGCATTGAGTTATCCTTAGTTTGCAGGTCCTAGAAAATTATCTTATTCGAATTGAAATGTTGGGCAAACAGAAGTGTATAACCTATTGATATAGATTACCATTTGATACACCATTGATTAAAGTATCTCAGAAAGCTGCATAAAAACAACAATGAGGATATTTTCCATGACACGCCCTAACTTTTTCTCTCGCAATTTTCGATCTATTTTACCCGTAGTATTTGTTGCCTCCATCCTTGGTTCGACGGTTTTTTGGTTATCAGACGAAAAGGGTACAGATAATAATCCCGTATCAGCTGATGTTTCTGAGATGACAGAGAAACTCAACGGTAACGCTAATATCGTGCCTGCTAATTCTCAAAAGGTATTGGCTGCGCGGAGAGAAAATGACGCCAAAAAGTACCGAGATAAGAGTACGGGAAAAAATTATTTAGATACTGAAATGAAAGCGATGCTTGATGAGTTTTCTTTACCATTTGAAGATAGTAACTATACATCCAAAATGAGTCCGCGAAACCCCGTAAGCCAAACGGATATTCAAGCCGACATAGATTCGTTGACAATGCTGAGTGCTACTGGAGAGCAGCCATCATTGCGGTTTGATTCAAATAACAACATAAGATCAATTTCAGGGGAGTTTTTGTTGGGTCTGCAAGGTGCAAGTCATGGGGAAATTTCGAAGGGAGTAGTAAAGTTTGTTGAAGACCATAGTTCATTAATGGGGTTTGGTGATGGTGAAAAAGCTACTGTCAATAGCAGTCTTGAGACAAATTCGAGAGAAGAGACGATAGTTCGTGTTGATAGAGTGTATAAAGATCTGCCTGTCTGGGGGAGACAGCTGGTTGTGACCGAGAGAAGAGGTGTAGTTCAATCCCTTACAGGCAAGTTTATAAAAATATCAAATGATATTGATGTGAAGGCGCTGCTGGATAATTCTGAGATAGATGAATTGGTTTCTGGTGAGTTCGAGAAAGATGGTACATCCTATGTAAGTGTAGTAAGTGTCGCTCGCGGTATTTATATTCAGTCAAGAATGCCAATCTACTCTTATAAAGTGACCGTTGAAGCGTCTCTTGGTAAGAAATGGAACCTTTACTTTAGTCCAAATACAAAATCCCTAATTGCTAAAATACCCTTGTTTTATGAGACGTCTACTCCGAGTACAGGGACCGATTTACAAAATGTGACGCGCTCTTTTAACTCTTATTTACAAGATAATGAATATCTTATGTACGACCAGGCTTTTCCGCAAGGGGCATACGCTGCCGTAGCAAATTATGATGAGAGTGGCAGCCATCCATATATTGTTTCTGGTAATCCGGACTCTGGCTGGGATCCTGCAGCAGTAAGTGCGATCTATAACTCCAAGCAAACCTATGATTATTTTTTAAATACTCACAATAGAAGCAGTTTTGATGGCAATGGCACCAAACTTATAAATATCGTCAATGCATTGGATGATGGTGGTCCTATGTTTAACGCTTATTGGAATGGCTCTCAAATGATCTATGGGGTTGGTGCCGATGGGTCAAAAAACATGGCAATTGCACTTGATGTTGCGGGCCACGAGTTTTCACATGGAGTGGTCCAGTTTACAGCTAATTTAGTGTACCAAAACCAATCTGGAGCATTGAATGAGTCCTTTGCTGATTTTTTTGGAGCAATGATTGATCGCGAAGATTGGTATATGGGTGAAGACCTTGAGTCTCCCTACGGCCAATATGACTATTTGAGGGACATGATGAATCCATCCACCACAGGACAGCCAGGGCATATGGATAATTTCATGAACCTTCCAAATACGGATGAAGGTGACCATGGGGGTGTTCACTATAATAGCGGGATTCAGAACAGAGCTTTATATTTGTTAGCAGAGGGTATGTCTAATGAAGGCTTGGGAGTAAGCATAGGGAAGGAGAAGACCGAAAACTTAGCTTATCAGACATTACTAAAACTTCCGTCGGATGCAGAGTTTATTGATTCTGCAAACACAATGATTCTTGAGGCGGCTAATATCTATGGTCAAGATAGTCAAGAATACCTGTCCACCACGGATGCGTGGGCGAAGGTTGGTATAACAACAGCCGAAGTGGTTGTTAGTGAAGGAGGGATAAGTCAATTTTCGCTCGAAACGGGTGATGATGTGATAGTGCATTTGTATCCTCGGGATGGTTCTATGAATGATCTTTGGAATGAAGAATATGACATATACGTTCAAACCATCAACCAACCATTCAATGGTCATATAGCCTCATTAGAAGTCGGGCCCATCAATGATGTTCCAGCGGCCGGGTCACAGCCAGCCATTTATACCGATGTAAACAATAATTTATGGGTGATCTACATAGGGAATGATAGTAAGGCTCGTTTTAGTTATGTATCCAACTCATATGACGATACTCTTGTCTTCAGTGATCTAGACCAAATTAATTCGGTGGCAAGTAGTGCAGACGGAGATAAATTTGGTATTGTTTTGTATTCGTCTAATTTAATCTACGTTTACGATTTTGTTAAAAGTGAATGGACAACCATCACTGTGGAAGGCCCAAGTTACTCAACAGTAGAGACAGAAAACACAGTCGAGTATATTGACGCAATCAATTTCGATACATCAGGCGAAAAGATAATTTTTGATTATAAAGTTTGCGAACCGATTCCGGGCTCTTCGGAATGTTCTTCTCTCTGGTCAGTCGGTATCTTTGATTTAGGCACAATGACTTTTGAGTATCCTTTCTCATCATCTAATACAAATATTGATATTGGATATCCCCGATTTGCAAACACCAGAAATGACATTATTACATTTGATTATCAAGATTGGACTGATTACGAAACGGAAGGTAAAGCGAATAGTTACTCGATTGTTTATGATTTGAATACACAGGAAATATTGACAGCGTTCGATAGCAATATTGGGGAACAGAGAACTAGTTCATTTGGGATACCGTCATTTGTTGGAGCTGATGTGGCGCTTGCTATGCAGTTGCAGGCCGATGAAACCACACAGTTATCACAATGGGGCTTAGACTCCAACTACGAATATATAGCAGAATCTGGTGTGTATTTGACTCCGTTTGAAAGTGGTTTTGGTAAAGCGCATCGAAATGCATATAAAAATATGACAGCAGTACTAAGTTCCGATCAAACTAGTGTGTCAATGGGGACTAATCTCCAAGGTCAAGAGTTCCAGGTTGAAGTTTCTCTTTCTAACGATGGTAATAGAGATATAGCGATAACATCCGTGGCAAAATCGCAAAATAGTTTGCGAACCAACCTTACAAATAGGGTTATGTTACCTGGCGAGACACTGACTTTTACAATTGTTTTAGATACTCAACAGGCTGCTTTGGGGCAATTTTCTGGGAATGTCGAGATTCAGCATTCAGGCGATAATGCGATGTTAAATATTGGTGTTTCTGGTTACATTGATGCTGATACAGATGGCGATGGTATTTTGAACTCTCAAGATAATGACGATGACAATGACGGCGTTCTGGATGATGCAGATGCGTTTCCGGAGGACGCAAGTGAGACTCTAGATACTGATTCGGACGGGGTAGGAAATAACGCTGATACAGATGATGATGGTGATGGCGTCGATGATGCCTTTGACGCCTTTCCTCTAGACTCTAGTGAGTCAGTTGACTCTGATAATGATGGAACAGGTAATAATGGCGACACGGACGATGATGGAGATGGAGTTGCGGACATCAATGACTTATATCCCTTGGATGCGCGATACGCGTATGATTCAGACTCTGATGGTATGCCTGATGCATGGGAGCTTCTCTATGGTTTGAATCCAAACGATGCCTCTGATGCGACAAGTGACCAAGATAATGATGGAGCTACCGCTTTAGAGGAGTTTTTAGCGGGAACGATTCCCTCAGGAGCAATGCTCGATATTGATGGCAATGGTTCAGTTGATGCATTAACAGATGGGCTGCTCGTTTTGAGATATTTGTTTGGCCTGACAGGAGACTCCCTCATTGCAGGAGTGGTAGCTGAGGATGCTAAGAGGACAACAGCCGATGAGCTGGAGCAATATATGGAGGATCTGCTTTAACAGATTGATCTTGGATATACCGTAAATGCTTTGATGGCCGTATCTATTTTTGGGGATTGATAGAGGTGTGAAGCTCTTGACACTTATAAAAATGAATACTTTGCGGCGGTGACGTGCGAGTTTCCGGGAACAGTAATGCGCGCGTGAAAATATAGTGCCACCAGATCGAGGTGGTTTTACAGCCATTCAGACACGAATACCGATCATTTCATCGTACTTTCGCTTAAAATAATCATAAGTTATTGATTTATATAGAAGAATAATGGGGTGGACGACGGGGATTGAACCCGCGACATTGCCTCCCACTGATTCCCAGTGACGGTTAAAAGGTGCATAGAGCCTCACTTGTTGTTTTTCTTAACACTCATTGAGAGTCATTAACCGTATATCCACTGTCAAAAATACTGTCAAATTAACGCTTATGGGCAGTGTTTGGTAATGGCTCAAATCGTCTTGGGTCTTGATTGGCAGCATACTCATTAATAAACTCAGCATAGGCAATTGCTGTTATAGCTATCTAGAAGGACAGTCTAATTATATAAAATTGATTAGCTAAGAATGTATGTGCTAAGTTCGTCAGTAGAATTTTTATTTGGACTAATTTCGTGAAGAAAATCTTTAGCACTTTAGGTTTGTCTCTGCTCTTGGTATTTCCTACTTTTGGGGAAAGCGAATCTGAGTCGAGTCAAATTCTGTCTAACACAGTCTCCGGAGCAAATATTGATATTGATGGTAATGAGCAATTTGATGCTCTTACCGATGGACTATTGATTCTTCGAAGTATGTTTGGATTAACGGGTAACTCCTTAGTTTCGGGAGCTGTGGCTAGTGACGCGATTTATTCTAGTGCTGAAGATATTGAATCACGAATTGGGGGTTTGGGTAATCGACTGGATATTGACGATAACGGCAATGTGGATGCCTTAACTGATGGTCTGATCATCCTAAGATATTTGTTCGGTCTAACGGGTGATACATTAGTGAAGGGTGTTGTTGCCACCGACGCCAATAGGGTTAGCGCGGCTGATATAGAGTTGTATATCGCGACGTTGACCTCGCTTGACATCGAGCCACCCGTATTCACCTCTTCAGCCAGCTTTACTGCTGCAGAGAATCAAACAGCAATTGGAACAGTGACTGCTACAGATGTTGATACTGACAACTCAGCTATAACTTTCACCGTATCAGGGTCTGAGCTATCGATCACCTCAGCAGGGGTCTTAACATTCGCCTCAGCACCTGACTATGAGACTAAAACGTCTTATACAGCCACAGTGACAGCAACGGATGGCACTAATTCAAGCACTCAGAGCATTACGGTAACTGTCACTGATGTGGATGATGTTGCGCCCGTATTTACCTCATCAGCGAGCTTCAGTGCGGCTGAGAATCAAACAGCAATTGGATCAGTGACTGCTACAGATGTTGATACTGACAACTCAGCTATAACCTTCACCCTATCAGGGTCTGAGCTATCGATCACCTCAGCAGGGGTCTTAACATTCGCCTCAGCACCTGACTATGAGACTAAAACGTCTTATACAGCCACAGTGACAGCAACGGATGGCACTAATTCAGCGACTCAAAGCATTACGGTAACTGTCACTAACCTAAATGATAATTCACCTGTCTTTACGTCATCAGCGAGCTTCAGTGCGGCTGAGAATCAGATAGTCATTGGCACGGTTACAGCAACGGATGTGGATACTGATAATTCATTAATTACCTTTAAGGTTTCAGGGTCTGAGTTATCTATTACTCCTCAGGGCTTGTTGAGCTTTTCTTACGAACCTGACTTTGAAGTAAAATCATTTTTTTCGGCAATCATAACGGCGACAGATGGAAGTAACTCAAGCACTCAAAATATAATAGTGACCTTATCGGATGTTTTAGAAGTTGCATCAGATCTTACTTGTGCAAAGACGATAGAGGCTCTTCTTCCACCTCAAGCGGTCTGCGACAACCTTTTTATTACCCAAGATACATATATTAGAAACAGAACAGCCGGCATAGCGGACTTTGCATTTGGTGATGCAACAGGGCATAAATTTGGACCAGGCCAATTTATGGAGCTGGGTGACAATGATTGCCTACCTCAGAGTAAAGGTGACACTGATTCTAGCTTTTCCTTTTGGTTTAAAGATGCAATAGATATAACTAATAATCCAACATTATCGCCTCAAATTATTGGAACAAGAAGCCAATATGATCCTGATTCAGCTGGATTTATTGTTACTGCTCAGTATCAACCTCAAAATGGAATGATTTGGATTGTGGTTCATTTTGATGGAGGTGACTCGATCATATCAAAACCAGTAAAGCCAAAACAATGGACTCATATTGTTGTTAATTATGATGCCGATGATCCCCTGATAAGATTCACTATTTATACCAATACAATACCCGCAATAAATTATAATGGCCTTCCAACAAAACGTTTCAAGGATGGAGCGAGGCTAACAATTGGCTATGATGATTTACGGGATGAAATGCCCAGTTTTGATCTTGCCGATTTTCGTAGTTTTAAGAGGCAATTAACAAAAAATGAAATTAGGCAGCTTTATCTGCAAGGTGCGCCAGCTGCTGGAAATACTAAGAGCCAGTTAAATGGCATATTGGATAAGTTATATTCGCATATAGGTAATCAAAGCCCTATGAGTCTTGCTGATTTAGCTTCCTATAATGCTGAGCTTGAAAAGCTATTGCCGCTGTTCAGTTCTGATGTGCCAATTATAAAAAAATCGCTAGAATTGGTTACATACTATGATGCGCAGAAGGGGCCGCTATTTATAAATGATACCAGTCGGGGTGGTTTTAAAAGAGAGGGTGAGGCTGATATTGAGGTTGAGCTTGCCCGGATTATATTCAAGATTCAGCAGGCTATGATTGACCATCAGTACACGCGTTATGTTCTGCCAATGTGTAGCCATATTTTTACTGACCAAGTATTTGAATCATCAGCGAATTTTCCTGGGACTTCCGTTAAGTCAGCTGATACAGCCAATTTCCATGCCGTGACCATAAATGCATATAACCCAGATGAATGGGGTCTAAGGGTTGCTTTTGCGCGACAACCTCGTCGCCAGCCTACTGGATATTATCTATCAGCCGGAAGTGTTGGTGAGGTTATCGTTCCAGCAGAATTAGTAGACAGAGGTTATTCGATATTAGTGGGTGCCCATACAGCTGACCATAAAGATAAAAGAGATCCTAAGCGCCTCGATCGTGTGAGTACAAGATTTGAAATAATTAATGCGAAAACAAAGATTGCCAACCCTTTAGGCGGCGGAGTCTATATAGAAGTTCCAAACCGAGAAACTTTGGGGCCTCGGGAAATTCAGCTTCGAGGGGTGATTAAATCACCTCTATATTCCCTACGAGATTTTGATAAAACTACCGCAGAGGAGTGGCTTACTCAGCGAGGCCATCCTGGGCCATGGGCAGACTTTGTCAGTGATAAATTTATGATGCAGGTTCCAACAAGTTGGATTTACGCTTTTGATGAGCCAGAGGAGCTGATGAATAAGTGGGATTCAGCGATGGATGGGGTGTCAGAGTACATGGGTATTTTACCCAAGGACCGAAATAAAGAAGTCTTGTATCTTCAACCAGATTTACATATCCGTCATAGTGCTTATGGAATTGGATATCCACAAATAAATCAACTTTATAATCCTAATGATGATGAGGTAGGTAATAGTGATCATTGGATGTTGGAAGACCCTACGCATGATTCTGTTGAATATCATGAATTAGGGCATGCACAGTTAATAACAATGTTTCCTGGAGAAGGCGAGGCTATTGTTAATTTTCCCCATGCCTATGTCAGGAATGTAAAGTTTGGCGTAGACTTTGAAACTGCTTTTGCAGAGTCTAGAGGCGCATATAATAAAAATTATACCGTCGATGAAGCAGCAATTAACTGGATGGTCACACCCAACTTCGGTAACCATCAGCCGATGGATAAGTCTAATACTCCAGATGATGAGTTCAGGTACCAGCAGCGAGGCTATGCTAAATATGCCGATATCGTGCGACTCTATGGGTGGGGTGCTTACACGAGCTTTAATCGTCAAGAGCATCTCGACTTTATAAATAACGTTGATGCAAGTGAACTCAGTCAAACGGACAGCAGAATTCTGCGATTATCTGTTGCTGCAGGGTTTGATCTTACTCCACTCATTCACTTCTGGGGTGTTCATCCAACCGACCCCACAGCCTTGGCGTACGCAATAAGGATTAATGATTTAGAGCGGGATATAAAACTTAAAGAGCTGCTGTCGCGATATTTGTCTATTATTCCGGGAAATAATCAAATGTTTAACGAACATTTTGAACGGCTCTACCCGGGTCGGCCAGAGGGAGGTGACTCTCGTTACGGGCTTGGTTGGTATAATGCATGGCGTAATGTGTGGAATGAATCTTATGCAGAGAAAGCCAAAGCAGCTCAAAAGGGTTTAATTGATCAATACTATGATGCACCGCTGTTTACGTCATCGCCTGCATTTAGCCTAACCAAAGGCAGCAGCAATTATATAGGGCAGGTTACTGCGACAGATCCTCAAGGAGATGCAATAACTTATTCTATCTCGGGTAAGGATGCATCTCTAATAAACATTGATTCAACTACGGGGGATTTGACCTTTAATTCGTCTGACACTTTGTCTTCTTACAAGGCGATAATAGCGGCGAGTGATGGTATTAACTCAACCTTACAAAATATCACTGTGAGTGTTATCAATCTTGCTTGTGACAATGTAGTGTTGACTGATGATGTATATATTGAGAATAGATCGGGTGGAGTCGAGACCTTTGCTTTTGGAGATACTACAGGATACAAGTTTAGTGCAGGTCAGTTTATGGAAGTGGTTGATCAAGGATGCGCCCAGTTAGGGAAAGATAGTGAAAATTTTGGTGTTTCTTTCTGGCTTAAAGACTCAATAGATCCAGCAGCACCAGGGGACGTGCAAATTATTGGCACTAAGAGCCAGTATAATGATGATCAGGGTTTCATCGTTTATGCCCAGTATCAGCCTGGGAGAGAAAAGGTCCATATAAAAACAGTCTCGAGTTCAGGGCCCGGTGAAGGCTACAAAGGAGTCAATGTACCTCAATCTGGAGACATTGTTCCTGGTGAATGGACGCATATTGCAATTAATTATAGAAATGATGGAGCCGATTCAACCTTTACTATTTTTATAAATAAGGTTGATTCAGTGGCTGGCTGGCAGGAGGAGGATGAGGCAGCTCCCAATGTGTATAACTCGAATTTAATAATTGGAGATCAGGCTGATGATAACCCAGATTTTCAAATAGCTAGGTTGCGAATATTTCAGCGTCTGATCACACAAAAAGAGATAAACCAGCTGTATCTAGATGGAGAAGCTGATGCGGTAAGTGCAGGTGAGTAAGATTAAGATATGGCTGTTAATTAGGATTGAGATTCTCACCAGATCGAGGTGGTCACATGGGATACAAAAAAGTAGTAAAGCCAAAGAAAAAGCCAAAGGTAAAAAAGTAAATCTTGCCACTAGATCGAGGCGGCTTACATAACAAGACTGTCAAAATACTGTCAAATTTACAACATTTCCACCTAAAATAATCGTAAGTCATTGATTTATATAGGGAATTAATGGGGTGGACGACGGGGATTGAACCCGTAGCATTGACGGTGAGTGTCGGCCAGTGTCGGCTACAAACCCCATGAATGCTCACTTCTTATTTTTCATGACCTACACTGAGCGACACTGAGCGATAAACCACTGGCCTAAATACTGGCCTAAATCCGCTTATGTTCGGTTTCAGGTAATGGTTCAAATTGAGACAAATCTCTGTCACTAGAATACGCGTCAATAAATTCTGAGTAAGTAAATCAACCTTATTCAATTTTAGTTACATAATACAAATATGTGATATCTTAGAATCACCCATATTTATTCTATTTATAGTAGCCAATTTTTTAATTAGGTTGATTTAGTGAAGAAGTTTTTTATCATTTCGGGTTTGTCTCTGCTCTTAGCATTTTCTACCTTTGGGGAAAGCGAATCTGAGTCTAGTCAAATTCTGCTAACTAGCGCCTCTGGATCGAATGTCGATATCGATGGTAATGACCAATTTGATGCTCTTACCGATGGGTTACTAGTCCTTCGAAGTATGTTTGGATTAACGGGAACTTCTCTAATTTCTGGCGCTGTCGCTGGTGATGCCACTTATACTGACGCTACAGATATTGAATCACGAATTACAGGTTTGGGTAACCGACTGGACATTGACGATAATGGCAATATCGATGCGTTAACCGATGG
>Ga0209630_10002447_pt1 | contig 17939 bp, 22 predicted proteins | sample COG_01_FD_184745 | JGI IMG/M metagenome (GOLD analysis project Ga0209630, IMG submission 184745) | Pelagic Microbial community sample from North Sea - COGITO 998_met_01 (SPAdes) (version 2) | ecosystem: Environmental > Aquatic > Marine > Neritic zone/Coastal water | place: Helgoland, sampling... | reverse complement strand
ATATCGCGCACAGTATGTTCTACACTTCTTTTACTTGTCATCATCGTTTCCTCTTGGGTTAACGATGAACTAAAACTATCTCTTAGACAATCAGGCTAGTTGGTCCACATGGTGCTGACGGGGTACACCAGGCTGATAGTATCTTTAAAGTAATAACGCTCTCCCTTAAATTGCAACTTCTCTTTCTTTACTAATTGTGGCTCGCCTCCACGTATATTAACTCGGATGAGCTCCATGCCATTCTGATCAAGTAAGCGAACTTGATCATAGATATCTTTACTTTTACTAAACACAAGAAACTCGTACTCTAATGCTTCCATATCAATAGTGCTTATAACATTAGCCACTTCCCACAATTCCCAATGAGAGGACAAGATCAATAAATCTGAGGCGATCATCCTAAATTCATCCTGAAAAGTATCACTTTGTAAACCGACACGAAATATTTCACTTTGCTTTAGCACGTTGATATTAGTATTTTTTATTGACGTGTAATAAAGAAATGAAATGCTAATAACGAGAAGTGATAATGGTAAAAAATATTTTAGAAAGGACTTGAAAACGTCTTGGTTAGTTAAATAAATATTTTTATTTTTCATGGGGTATGGTTTTTGATACTTAGACTCTGTAAATATATGCTTAACTATAACAGCAATAAATAATAATGTTTAAACTTGGGACAGACAATTACCGGGGATCTGAAAGACAGACAATAATTTCTTATCCCTGAATGATTCATAAAGGGTTCTGCCTTGCTGGGCGCTCTGTGCACCTTATCCATAACACGAAATTATTAAACTATTCCCATTCAGATTTTTTAGGCTCATCTCATTTCTATAATTAAAAAGTTGACATAAATTTTCTAAGTCTGAATATTATGATCGCTCTGCCTTTCCGTTGAGCGGCGGTGTCCTTGCCTTGATATATGAGAACTTCCAAATCTACGGCATGCCAGTTTGATTTCGTCTAAAAAATCGTGACTACGGTCAATTTTGATTTGCTGTATAAGAAATGGAGGCTCATACTTTTCATTTGTCTATTTCTAATCAGGTGAGGTCAATGCGTATCGCATTTATCATTTTCCTATCACTAATATTAAGTGCCTGCTCGGAACAAGCTTCAGTCTCTACTTTAGAGAATAGAAATGGTTTGAAATATGAAATTAATTCTTCAACTCCGTTTACTGGAAAATATATTACTTATTTCAAAAATGGACAAAAATTTTCTGAATCAAATTTCACAGCGGGCAAAGAGAATGGCCACGTCACATGGTGGTATGAAAATGGACAGAGGAAATTAGAAGAGAACTACAAATTTGGAAAGAAAACAGGGCTTAGAACTGAGTGGTATGAAAACGGAAGAAAACTGAGCGAACAGAATTATAAGTATGATAAGAGAGATGGACTTATGGTTACCTGGGATAAAGGTGGCAATATTACTAGAATTGAAACGTATAAAAATGATGTGCTAGCTAAAACAGCGGAATTAAAATATGGCTTATACCAATAAGCTATTTTAATCTTTTATGTTGAGTCTCTTATCCAGTTTTTCATCAACCAAATCAACTTTCTCAGCTTTGCGGATACCCATATGTAGAACGCCACCACAAAAACTAACGACTTGATCGCTATTAAGAAATTTTTCTTCGTCTATTTTTGTAGCTTCTCGTGCAGCTTTAAAATCAATCAGGTAAGTTGCTTCTTGATCGGGAAGATCGACGACATCACCCTTGCGAATCTTCACTCCAGATTCAACATAAAAACCTCTCAACGCAATAACCTTCATACCAAAAACTCCGAAAAAACTGTTTCTACTAATATTTCATTAATATAGGAATATATCACAAATATTTTAAGGCTGAAAAACGAAATAATTCAGTATGTGATGCACCCCTACAAGCTAGTAAAAAACCAATAATCAACTGTCCGTCTTAATGAATAGAACCTTGGCGGGCCATTTTCATCACAAATCAGGTATATTTTGACCGCAATGTCTATCTCTGGGTTCCCGACAACATGGTCAACATGCAATGATTCACCACCATTTTTGAGACAACTGGTGGCTATTTTTTCTTGCATTTCAGCCTTATGGTTCCGAATAATGCTCATTTCTGGTGCATTACTACATAGCCGTATCCCATCACAATAAGTGGTTATCCACTGTTCTATATCGCCTACAGCGAGCAATTTTAAACCTTCCAGTAGCGAATAATAAACCGTTCCCTTTTTAGGTTTTATCAACCCTTGATCCGCATTCAGTACTACTGGGCTGAAAATTAATGCGGCACACAATATAAAAATAATTTGACGATGCATCACCATAAATAAAATCGAGCATAATGCATGCCATTTTTATGCTAGCTGGGTCTTAATTTGAATCTCATTATGTAGCGTTTTATGTACAGGGCACATATCTGCAATTTCAAGAATACGTTGTCGCTCAGCGTCAGTAAGGTTTCCTTCTAACTTAATGGTCTTTTCTATCTTATCTACTAAACCTGTCTTGGCGTCACAATCGGAACAATCTTCCGCATGAATGTGATCATGTTTCATCGTAACTTCAATATTATCTAAACTCAGTTTTTTTCTGGTTGCATACATTCGCATTGTCATTGAGGTGCATGCGCCAAGTGCCGCCAATAACAACTCATAAGGGTTTGGCCCCAGGTTTGAACCATTAGCCGATAAGGGTTCATCCGCGATGATTTGATGATCTTGAGTATAGATTTTTCGTGTGAATTCTTTATTTTGTTCAGTAACTAAAACATGGCCACTTTCTATAATTGGTGCCGTACCGGAAGAGGCTTCATGATTCACAACAGTAATTTCAAGATAACGTGCTGCCCAACTTGAAATAATACTGGCGACATACTCTGAATCTTCGCGTCTTGATAACAAGTGATCTGCTTTATCAAGCGATATAAAACTTTTGGGATGTTTTGCCGCAGAGTATATTTTTGCAGCTTCATCTATTGAAACAGTTTCATCAATGGGTGAATGCAGCACTAGCAAGGCTTTATTCAATTGACCTATATGTGTCGTGTCATTGTAGGTATTGATGTCTTCAACAAACTGTTTTTTTATCTTGAACTGTCTTCCCGCTAACTCAACCAAAGCCTCATCATTATTAACTATTTCTTCTTTTGCATGTGAAAACAAATGTTCGACATGATGTCCCGTTGAAGGCGCGCCTATTGTTACTACTGCTTTTAAAGAAGGTATTGCATGTGCTGCTGCCAAAACCGCAGCCCCGCCTAGACTGTGACCAATAATCATGACCGGTGCAGCATAGTTGTCTATTAGATAGTTTGCTGCCTGAATCAGATCACTGATATTCGATGAGAAATTAGTATTGGCAAAATCACCGTCGCTATTTCCCAATCCAGTAAAGTCAAAGCGTAATACTGCAATACCTTTATTTGCCAAAGCGCGAGTTATACGTGACGCTGCGGCGATATCTTTTGAACAGGTAAAACAATGTGCAAAAAGTGCATACGCCTTAGTTTCTGAGTCAGGTGTTTCTAATAATCCTGATAGAGACTCACCTTGTGAATTTTTAAAACTGGCTTTTACTTTAGCCATTACATGCTCCTTTTAAATTTGCATAATGAATAATCAGCCTTTCTCCTAAAAGACACGAATAATATGTGCCAGAAAAGAACAAGCACACATCCTATTGAAGATTCTTCAACAACAAATATAGTTACAAACGACTGCTTATTCAGAACTTCAATACTCGTTATCACTCTAAAGATCGACTATAGTATAGATAGTTGGCTGTATTTCGATACCTAACATGGAGATAGAAATAATGAGCACAAATAGAATAATAGTCCTGCCGTTCCTGTTCATGTCTCTCATTTTACTGAGTGCTTGCGAACAACAGAGCGCAACCAGCCAAACCAATCCAGACAGAATCTCCTACGATACCAATGTTCACGAAAAGACTTTCGGGAAGCACATTATTCATATCAATGCCCTAACAACAGATCAATTACCAGCCGAAGTTGCTCGTGGTTACAAAATTTCCCGTAGTAAGAACCGAGCTATGTTGAATATCACGGTCCGCGAAAAGCAAGGAGAGGTAGAGACGCCCGTTACAGCTACGGTTAGCGTCATTGCTAAAAACCTCAGCAGCCAGTTAAAGAGCGTTAAATTTAGAGAAATAAAGGAAACTGACCCCGTTGCAATTTACTATATTGGTGAACTTCCAGTGGGCAATGAAGAAACGCTTGTTTTTGATATTGATGTGACCCCTGCCGGCGCGACCAAGCCTGTTCTAGTCTCTTACAGACATAAATTCTTTACAGAATAGTAAGACACTAATTAATCTTATTCTTTCGCTTTGCCTTAACACGGTTTACAGCCGCTATAATATCATCCTGTTTTTTCTTAAGTGCTGTTTCATTATTGCCGTGTTCTTCGTCAACCATTGAGTGTTTAACCTGCTTGTCCAGTTTCCGCTGCTCTGTCCGCTTCTGTTTATTGAAATAACGTTTTTTATTTTGATCTGCTTCCAATTGGCTTCGTCGATTATCCCAAATATTATTTTTTGATTTTCGATATTCGTCCACTAGAGAAATGTGACTAGGACAAACATAGGTACAACAACCGCACTCTATACAATCAAACAAATGATAGTCCAGTAGCCGGTCGGTATTAAATTCTTTACTGTGCCAATGTAGTTGTTGTGGTTGCAGCTTTACTGGACACACTGGGGCACATTCATCGCAACGGATACAGGGTGATTCTTCTATTTTTGAATTATTAAGCTGGGAATCAACGGCTAATAAACAATTCGTAGTTTTAATGATTGGCACATCGTCATCAAATAATCGAAAACCCATCATGGGGCCACCCATAATCAAGTATTCGTATTGCTCATTATATCCGCCACACTGTTCAATGACTTCATTCATGGATGTACCAAGCAATACCTCAAGATTACGAGCTTGATTTATTCCTGGACCCGTTATTGTCACTATGCGACTGATCAGTGGCTCGTCATCAATAATCGCTTTTTTAACTGCAACGGCAGTACCTACGTTATAACAAACGACACCGAGATCAACCGGTAAGCCTTCGGCAGCGACTTCAACACCTGTTATAGATTTAATAAGTTGTTTTTCGCCACCGGCTGGATAGAGACTTGATACCAATCTTAATTTGATATCTATCTTTGCATCACTACCTAATGATTCTTGCAATGCATTTATCGCTTCAGTTTTATTGTCTTCAATAGCGATAACGCATTCGTCTACTTGCAATGCATGCGCCAGAATTTCTACACCAGTAATGACATCTTTTGCGTAATGCCGTATCAATGTCTCATCACAACTAATATAGGGTTCACATTCAGCTGCATTTAAAATCAATAATTCAATATCCAGATTAAAACCTGGAATAATCTTCACGGCTGATGGAAATCCTGCTCCACCCAATCCAACAATCCCAGCTTCAAGTATTTTTTGCTGAATCTTAACCGGACTCAAGCTATAAAAATCGACAACCGGAGTCCTGTTCTCAATCCATTTATCATTACCATCTGCTTCAATCACAATACACGGTGACATTGCTCCAGATGGATTTGGTATAAGGTGCTCAGCTATCTCTTTAATGACACCCGAAGTACTGGCATGGACTGGTGCACTAATTGAGCCCTGCTCTTTTGCAATTATTTGACCTTTTGAAACCCGATCTCCGACGTTAACAACAGGTAATGCAGATAAACCGATATGCTGGCGTAAGGGGATTTTAAGTAGACTTGGTAACTTTGCTTTTTTAAGCGGCTGCTCCAGAGACATCGCCTTATTTGGTGATAATTGTATACCGCCACCAAATGGAATTGGTTTCTCTAAAACAGTAATCATCCTGCTATGACTTCTCGCAAATATAGTCTTAATTGAGTGTGAATTATAACATAGCATTTAGTGTGTAATTCGTTTGCATCAATTAATCTAACATATCCATTATCCGGTTTAGGTATTACAATCACAGATAATCCATAACGCTTGGATAACAAATATTATTTATCATGCTGTCACTTGAAAACGATAAACGTGTAAAAGGCGAATTGGATACCATCTGGGAAATACTCACTGATAATAAGTGTTTTGCTGATGCAGGTCCTGACATTATCCGTGTTGAAGTACTTTCAGGTGAGGGCCTGGGCATGATAAGACGCGTTCACCATAGAATCAGCGGTTCATGGGAAGAAGAATGTATAGAATGGGAACCACAATCTCATTTTACTATGCAAGTGAGGGGTGATAATTATCTATTACCAGTGACTTACCTGCGTCGTAAAACCAGCATGGTGCAAAAACAAAAAAATGTCGTAATCACTATTCGATATGAATACACGCCGAAGTATGGTCCTTTTGGTTTTTTCCTGAATAAGCACCAAATCATACCCATTCTTAATCTATTCTCTACGCAATTAGTCGATAATCTGGCAAAGATAATTCAGCAGCGAAATTTAGATATGTCTATATCGGCTGCGACAATATTAAAAAGTAAAAGCTCGGAAATTCATACAATAACACCAGAGACTTTAATCTCTGAAGCGTGCAAGATCCTGACAGAAAACAGGATAGGTAGTCTTATTGTGCTTGGCCCAGATAATAAGATTGCTGGTATTTTATCTGAACGCGACATCGTCAATGGTATTTCCACAACCGGTCAACCTATACTCAATAAGCCCATCAAAGAATTTATGACATGCAATGTTATTGTTAGCCATCCGGATGACACTCTCGCCGCACTAATGGCCATAATGAGTTCAAAACGTATACGCCATCTTCCTGTTGTTGATGATAATGACTATTTAACCGGTGTGATCAGTATTGGCGATATTGTAAATGCACGTATGACTGAACTTGAACAAGAGTCAGCCGCCATGCATCAATACATTGAAGGTCGAAAATGGCGCGAAGTTGCCATGCAAATAGGTCGGGCTGCTGCATCCGAAGAATTTAGTTAGTTTCTAAACATACCAGACACCGTTACGTGTCATACAGTCGATTGAATCCAATGCCATGTGGATGACCAATCCAATCCCAACATAACGTAGTGGCTTGAAAAAAATAATTACCCCATAAAAAATTATCGGTATAAATTCATGTAATGGATGGAAACCGATGCTACATCGATTCGGGTCGTAGATCGGGTCAGCAAGCAAATGGTCAAGATCAACAAGCATCGTTGCGATCATAAAACAATAGGCAACCTTCCATTTTTCTTTAAAGAGCAATAATGCTGGTGCCAATGGAGCCAGAAAATGAAGCAATAGATGAAGGATGCCTTTTCCCTTTTCTTTAATTAAGGTAGTTCAGTCAAAACCTGATGCAAAGGTTTCCTGATAGTTTGCGGAACATCAGCAGGATAGCCATACCAGATTAGTCCAACAACTTTTTCCAGTTCTTTATTAACCCAAACTAAATCATAAAATCGATCTTCACGAATAACAGGGCCTGTCGACCACTTTGTACCTATGCCTTTATCCCACAGGCAAAGCATCATGTTTTGAATCACACAGCAACAAGCAGCATAATCTTCTTGAAAGAGTAATTCGTCATTTGATTTTTGGCAGGTCACGAGTAACCAGCCCGGTATCTCCATCCAACGTTTATACTTCTTTGCAGCCGCCTCTATTCCCTTTGTTTGAATCAGCGTTTCCTTATTTAACTCACAAATACTACTTACTGTTTCCTGTCCTAATGAATAAAAATGCCATGGTTCAGAAAGATGATGGTTTGGCGCCCAACACGCTGTCGCCATCGCTTCTTTAATTACTGAAATGTCTGGAATCTGTCCCGGAATGAAATCATGGATCGTGCGACGAGATTTGATTATCTCTTCCAGCTCCATCTTTTTATTTGTCATATAAACCTCAGCATTTGTGCTATAACCAAAATGATAAGCCATCAATATTGATAGGCTATCCTAATTATCTTGTTAGCAATAATTATTTTTACAATTAATAATGAACCATTCAAAATTAACATATCAATTTGAACAACTATTAATACCACTTAATTTAATTATTGGAGAAGATTATGAAAATACAAACAACAAGTCTACTTGCCACAGCACTATTACTATCAGGTAATGCCTATGCTGGACATGCAACACTGGAAGATTGTCTGAAAGCTGTTCAATCCGTAAAGAAAGGTGTGATAGAACGCGCCGAATACCATAACTTTTCCCACGAAGGAAAGCCTTCCTATGAAATAGAAATAATTGATCAGAATGGGAATCAATGGGAGTTTGAATGCAATACACACGGTAACATTGTCGAAATTGAACGCGAAGTAAAAAGTGCATCTGATCCGCTGTTTAAGAAGAGAGCCAAAGTATCCGAGGCCGATGCTCAAGCAACAGCCATGGAGATCTACCCAGGAAAAAATGAGAAAGTTGAGTACGAAATCGAGTTTGATGGTAGCCCTTCATATGAATTCAATATAGAAGACAAGGATGGGACTGAGTTCAACGTCGAAGTCAGCGCTGTGACAGGCGAGATTGTTGAAGTATCTACGGAAGGCTGGGAAATTGGCATCGAAGAATAATATTTAAAATATCAATTCACACACAAGCCCGTATTGCTTAGCAATACGGGCTTTTTCTTTTGTGCGCAGCCTTTTTAATAAGTTTTTAACTCTTATTGATCGAGGTGTAAATTCTTGAATCTTGCGCTGGATATTTAAATTTAGCGAGCGTTTGTGCCTTGCTAATAATCTAATCTAAACCCCTCTTAGATCGAGCGACATACTCACAATTCTAATATTTTGATCTAGACATAAGTGGTTTTCTTACTGCATCTGGAAAACAAAATCCCTATTGTCTAGATCATCTATAAATTTTATTTATCTTTATATTCAATGGTTTATTGATTTTTACCTATTAATTACTGAATTGTCGATAAAATTCGACTCATCTTTATCGACACGTGTCTAGTCTTTGTCTACTCTTGTTTCAAACAATTACGAGAACTTTTAACAATGACTACCTCTGCAAATCCTACTACTGAGATTCAAACTAGTTTCAAGATCGGCGCAGTTTCACGTATTACTAATATACCGATTGATACATTACGTATTTGGGAAAGACGCTATAGCGTTGTGGTACCAATTCGTTCAAATAACTCAGATCGTCTATACCGAAACGATGATATCAATAGACTGACATTGTTAAAGATGTTGGTTGATAGAGGTCACTCAATTGGCAGTGTCGCCCCACTCGCTAATGAGAAATTGATCGAACGTTTGGAAATGCATGACCAAAACAGAATACGAACAAAGTCTGAAGACACAAAAAAGACCGTGCGTGTCGTTGTAATTGGAGAAGTTTTGTCATTGCAACTTGAACATTTCGACTTACTAGATTCCACTTTTAGTTTTACAGGATTGTATCGTAATGAAACTGATTTCATCGCAAACAACAAGGATGATGCTATAGATGTATTAATAATTGAGTATCCAGCAATACAGGGAGACCACATTCAACACATTAATGCGCTATTCAAAGACTCAGGTGCAAAACAATTAATGTTGATATATGGATTTACTAATAGCGCTGCAAAAGTTTTATTAAGAAAAACTGATTTTACATATATACAAGCACCTATAACCATTGATCATCTAAAAACTGAAATAAATAATTTAATTTCAGAGAAAAACATCGCTGAAGATAATAATTTTGGTTTTGACCTAGATAGTAAAGCTCCGTTAAGAACTTATTCTAATAATGAATTAATTAAACTGTCTTCCGCTTCAGCGACCATCAAGTGTGAATGCCCGCAGCACCTTTCAAGCATGATATTAAAATTAATTCAATTTGAGATATACAGTGATGAATGTGCCGATAGATTCAAGAAGGATGCTGATTTGCATGTATTACTCGGTAATTTAACAGGCCATGCACGTTCAATAATGGAACAGGCGTTGAGCAAGGTAATAGAAGCAGAAAGCGACAGCGGAAAACTATAAACTTAAGAATATATTTTATGCTATTTAATAAAAATATTATTTATCTTATTTGTTGGCTTTTATCGAGCTATGCCAGTTCGGCGTTAGCTGCTGAATACAAACCATTTCAGCCTCCAGGAAAATTTATAAATCTTGGTATGCATGTAATGTATATCGACTGTTTTGGAGAACAATCACCAACAGTATTAATAGATGTTGGAATTGCTGATTCGTCTGCTAACTGGTACAAACTTGCAAAAAGCCTATCAAACGATGTCCGTACTTGCGTATACGACAGGGCAGGTTATGGTTGGAGTGATCCCGGACCGGGCAAAAGAACAACGGCACAAATCGTTCATGAACTAAATATGTTGCTAGAGTCTGCAGAAGTACCTGGTCCTTATGTGCTGGTAGGACATTCTTTCGGCGGATTTACAGCAAGGTATTTTGCTGCGACTCACCCAGATAAAGTCGTAGGTGCCGTTTTAGTTGACTCCTCTCATCCAGATCAAATATATCGACTATCAGAACTCGATAACGTAAAAAAGAAGCCACCCATAAAAATAAGTCGGAGAGAATTAGCGCCAGCTACTATGTCTGAATTTGAAAAACGCTGGTTCTTCTTAAATTCGAGCAGAAAAGCAGTATTTGCACAGATGAATGAATTAAAATATTTCAAGGAAAGCGCTTATGAAGTAAAACACTCTGGCCCACTGTTAGATATTCCTCTGGCGATACTGACCAGAGGCAAAAGCCAGTTACCCGAAATTAATGGCACTTCACTTGAATCAGCATGGCGTGATATGCAAAAAGATTTACTTAAACTCAGTAAGAATAGCTGGCAGGCTATAATTAAAGATAGCAGTCATAACATTTATAAAGATGCACCTGAAGAAGTCATCAGCAATATATTAAAAGTGGTTAATCTATCGCGATAAAAAAATACTCTAGACGTCACTAGATTTCTCTTGAGTCATATGCCCAATGTAACAACGCTTGTCTTTGTTTTCGTCTGCATTGTAAATCATACTTTTCGCAGTTTTTTCTAATCGCGCCTCTATGCCTGACAATCGCTTTCCATCGTTTAATCTGTCGATAATCCTCTTCTGGAATACGGCGCCCCATATAATAACGACAATACCACTGAAACCAGCCACGAGGGTCTTCCTTAAATATCCAGCCTTTCTTCTGCCATTCTATTAAAGGTAATGAAGCATCAACGCCATAATAATTAAGCTCAGGATTTTTTTTGAGTGGAGATAATTTCGCTTTTTTGAACCAGCTCTCTGGGAACTCATTCTGGCAATCCGTTATATATTTCCCACCAAATATACCAAGCGCTAACATTTCTTTAGGTTTCAGTTCGGGTTTAAAACCATGATCAAAGTTTCTACCAACAGGTTCTATCAGAGAATAGACATAATCCGACTGCATATTATCTTTGACGATAATTTTTTTCATGAGTATTTATCTATCTGGATTGATCAACATATATCAACTGATCTGTGTCAAAACCTAATTCTTTTGACCTGATAATAAATCTATCAATAATATCCTGACTAACTGTGGGTGTTCTTGCCAATAACCAGAGATAAGATCTGTTGTTACCGGACACAAATGAATACTGATAATTTTCTTTATCGAGTTCAAAGACGATATAAGAGCCATAAAATGGGCCGAAGAAAGAGACCTTCAAATGACCTTCATCTTTACCGCCAACAAAATAGGCTTTGCCCTCCGCTTCATTCCAGGCTTTATCCTCAATAGAATATCCTTTGTTGATTACTTTGACGCCACCATCGTCACGTAGGGAATATTCTGCATTCACTTTATCCAGCCCTCTTTCAAAAGAATGATCGAGTCGTGCGATTTCATACCATTTACCAAGATACTTATTCATTTCAAAATCAGACACTGGGGTAATTCCTTCAGGCAAACCTGTACAGGCACCTAAAAATAAAGGAAAAAGTAGAATTAAAAATATTCGCATGTGTTGAATTACCTAATGTATTTTATTTATCTGTCCAAACAGCATATTCATTACCGTTTGGATCACTAAAATGAAAGCGGCGACCACCGGGAAAAGAGAATATGGGTTTAATTATCGAACCTCCAGCGTTCTCTATTTTTGATTTTGTCGTGTCCAGATCATTACTGTAGAAAACGATCAATGCTGCGCCATGCTCAGATGATGAGCATAAGTCTGACTTGAAGAATCCACCATCAATTCCTTCATTTGTGAAAGCGGAGTACCCAGGGCCATAATCGACGAATGACCAAGCAAATACTGCTGTGAAAAACTCTTTTGCGGCCTCGATATCTTTGGCTGGAAACTCAACGTAATTTATTTTTTCGTGATCGTTCATAACGCATTTCCAGTTCAATTTAATTGAATTATTAAGGGCAGTAGCTGATTATACTCTCACCTCAATAAACCCACCAAAAGAGAGAAACAATTATGTCTAAAATGCAATGGACAGAGCTGAAAGATGCACCTGTAAATGAGTTGTTTGAAGGCATCCGTATGCAAACACTGATGGAAGACGAAACCGGGATTAAAGCGATGCTGGTTGAGTTTGACCCGGGCGCCTGTTGGCAAGGTGGCGATGATGTTCACGAATCTAGTTCCGAAGAAGTTTATATTGCTTCCGGAGTCTTTAGCGATGGTGAACGTGATTACCCTGCTGGCACCTATATTCACATGCCCAAAGGTTCAGCACATGTGCCCCAGTCTAAAACCGGATGTACTGTCTTTGTCTTTTACCCTGAAGGCAGACCTTTATAACAGATAGTCTTACTTTTTAAGCTTATGTGGGTTTCGGTTTGGACAAGTCTTGTCGCTACAACGATCGGGAATGGTCTTGGTGCCTTCAACGATTAATGCACCACATTTTTTATCGTCCCGAAGGTGCTTGCATTTCTTTCCTGTCGGTCGTGTTTCAACATAAAAATTGCACCCTTTAGCTGAACATTTATAGACCGGTCCAAATCGCCCACTAGCTGGCTCAAGTGTACCTTTGCCACACTGTGAGCAGCACACACCGGTTGGTTTTAAATCATCATACTTTGTAGCTATTGTCAGTATCATTATTTCTTACCGTATTTATAGTCACTTATTCTTGGTTCGCATGCCATGAACCTTCAACTATCAGTTTCTCTTTATCAAATATCCTGCCAATAAACTTATCTCCAGGATTGATAGGACCACTACCTTTTGGCGTACCACACATCAATAGATCACCATCTTCAAATGAAAGAAAGGTTTTGACCTCATTTAATATCTGCTGCGGTTGATTCAGCATCAATTCACATCTACCAATCTGTACCAAATTATCATTGATAAACAATTCCATTCTCAATTCACTGATATCGCAATTAAAAGGCATAAACTCACTAAAGATGGCAGAGTTATCAAATGACTTTGCCCGTTCCCAAGGCAGACCTTTTGACTTTAATTTAGCCTGAAGTTCTCTCTTTGTTATATCTATACCAAAGCCTACACCCCGTAGTTCACTATCAATAATCAGAAAAGAAATTTCTCCTTCATAATGGAGAACATCTGAATTACAAAAAGGAATCTCGCTAGAGATCGCTGAGTTTGGTTTTAGGAATATAATTGGCTCTTCTGGAACTTCATTATTAAGTTCCTGAATATGTTCTACATAGTTACGACCAATACAAATAATTTTTGATGTAAAGAGCGCTTTGCCATTCCATTTTATGGACTTCATTTTTACTCACTTGTAGAGATGAATTGAGATAAAGCTATATTAATCATGAAGAAATACAATTCACACTGTTTGCGATCAATCTTTTTATCGGTCAGCGCAATTTCATAGGCCTCTCCTGCACATTGCCCGATTATTGTATCCCAATGCCCACCATATAACTGTTTTAAAGTATTTCGTCACTCTGCCGATAACTTTATACGTCATTAATTCAGGATAGAAAAATTGAGCGCACAATTACAAGCCCATGAAAAACGCAGATTAAAACGTTTTTCCGTTCGTCTTAAAGTCTACTCACAACAAACAGATGAATTGATAGGCTATGCCGAAAACCTCCACTCAGATGGGATGATGATAGCAACCAAAAAGCCGATCCCAAACAAGCAAGAACTATCTATTTGGTTTGGCGCAACGAAAGAAGAAAAAAGATTAAACCGAATCTTTTTAACTACCTATAAAGTATGGGAGAGTTTTACTGACACTCAAGACCGTCTTTATTATTCAGGTTTGCACTTCATCAGCCCATCGAAAGAGACCTTAGATAAAATTCAAACTTTAATCTATGAGTCAAATAGTTAACTAATACCCTTATTATCCTCTTCTGTTTTAGTATCCTTCTTGTAATTGGTGTCTTGTCGCTTGAGATTAACGGCATGTTTCTGTTGATAGATATCAAATACTTTGTCGGCATCAAGCCCAGCACACATCATCGCTGACACAAGAAAATGTAGAATATCGATTAATTCAACACGAATATTTTGCATGTCAATTTCATCTTTGCTCCACCATTTCCATAACAATTCTTCATCCAGTTCGGTTAATTCTTCTTTCATGGCCTTTGAATAGTTCATTAACCATTCATTCGGCAGGTCATTAACATTCAGTTTATTCTGAGCGACAGCAGTTATGATCGATTGCATATTCAGAGCCTCACCTGATTTGTCCTTAAGCTTGTTTTTACTGAAGACATAATCATTAAGTTCTGTCTGCATCTCGAAAATCTTGTCTAACATAGTGCTCTCCGCTTTGATATTTATGGGTGAAACAGACTCTAGCCTGTCGTCTGATAACTTACCACGATTAGACTGCCTGACAAATCCTGTCCCGATTCGATGAATACTATATAATCGCGCTTTTTCAAGCGTTGGTGTGCAATGGCTTTAATCACTTTTGGTGAGGTTTCTCTCGAATTCGGCGATCAACTCATCCTCAATAACGTCAGTATGGCGGTGGAATCGGGCGAGCGTGTCTGTTTGATCGGCCGGAACGGTGCCGGCAAATCTACCTTGATCAATATTATTGCCGAAAAGATTGAAGCCGATAGTGGTGAAATCATTAAACAATCTCATCTCAGGGTGAGTCAGTTGGAGCAATCACTGCCACAGACACGAGACATTACGGTGCGCGACTATGTGGCTGAGGGGCTCAAGCATTTACAACTATTACTCAAAGATTACGAAGAACGCTCACATGAATTCGATGATACAAACCCAGCCAACTTACGCGAACTGGAAGACCTGCAACATCAAATCGAGGCAGAGGGTGGCTGGAATATTGATCAACGTGTCGAAACCGTTATATCTGATCTAAATTTACCGGCAGAGTTAAAGCTTACTCAATTATCAGGTGGTTGGCGACGCCGGGTTGCACTCGGCAAAGCGCTGGTGAGTAACCCGCAATTATTATTACTCGATGAACCGACCAACCACCTTGATCTCAGTACTATTGAATGGTTGGAAAATCGTGTACTCAATTTTAACGGTGCCGTCATCTTTATCACGCATGATCGGGCATTCTTGCAAAAACTGGCAACACGCATCATTGAACTAGATCGCGGTAATCTTTCCAGTTGGCCAGGAACCTATCAAGATTACCTAACGAACAAGGAAAAGGCGCTTGAAGAAGAAGCCAAAGCAAATGCTTTGTTCGATAAAAAAGTAGGCGAAGAAGAGGTCTGGATTAGACAAGGCATCAAAGCACGACGAACACGTAATGAAGGCCGAGTACGTTCTTTAATCAGCATGCGGTCAGAAGTTGCTAAACGCTTAAAACCACAAAATAAAGCGCGTATTACTATTGAAGAAGCGGAGCAATCCGGACGTAAGGTGATTGAAGCACACAAGATTTGTCATAGTTATGGTGAACAGAAATTAATTGATAAGTTGTCATTAAAGATCATGCGTGGTGATCGTATTGGTCTGGTGGGCAACAATGGCGTGGGTAAAAGTACCCTGTTAAAAATCCTCTTGGGTGAAATCGAACCCACTTCCGGCACGGTAAAGATTGGAACTAATCTGGAGATAGCTTACTTTGACCAATTACGTCGTAATCTTGATCCAGAGAAAACAATTTCACAGATTGTTGGTGATGGTGGAGACTATATAAAACTGAATGGTAAAGAACGTCACGTTATCGGTTACCTACGTGGTTTCCTGTTTTCTCCAAAACGGGCAATGACAAAAATAAAAGTGTTATCTGGCGGCGAAAAGAATCGTGTCATCCTGGCGAAATTATTAACACGGCCTAGTAACTTATTAGTACTTGATGAACCTACGAATGACCTTGACGTAGAAACATTGGAAGTTCTGGAAGATAGACTCATGGAATACAAAGGAACATTAATCATCGTCACGCACGATCGAGAGTTCCTCGACAATGTTGTCAGCAGTATTCTGGTATTTGAAGACTCAGGCACGATACAAAACTACGCCGGTGGTTTTAGCGATTGGCATCGACATGGTAAACATTTGGCAGAAATGGACAATCCGATCTCGGCTAAAGATAAGAAGAACAAACAAAATGTCGATTCTAAAAACAGTGGTAATAAAAAACTGAGCTACAAGTTAAAACGGGAACTGGAAACGTTACCCGAAAAAATAGGTGCAATAGAGAAAGCGATTACGCTGTTAGAAGAGCAAACAGGGGACAAAGACTTTTATAGCAAATCGTATTCTGAACAACAGCCTGTGTTAGATGAGTTACGTGATCAACAAGATGCCTTAGATAAGGCTATTCGCCGCTGGGATGAACTTGAAACAATGGCAAAAGAGTTACAAACACCATAAATATGCAGATCGATAGACGCTATCTGATCCATGGTTTTTTACCTGCATTCTTTTCTGCCTGCTGCTTTGCCGTCATGGCGGTCTGCATCAAAATAGCTTCTTCTGAATTACCCGCCGTTCAACTCGTCTTTTTACGCAGCATTATTGGTTTACTAATCATCCTGCCAATTGTTTTGCCGCGCGGAATCAATTATATAAAGACGCCCGTTCTGCACTTGCACATGTTTCGTGGCCTTATCAGCATTTGTGCCATGACCTGTTTCTTTTATGCCATTTCCAAAGTCGGCTTGTCAGAGTCAACTTTACTCAATGCCTCGTCACCTTTATTTATTGGCTTGTTGGCAATGCCTATATTGAAAGAGAAGATAACAACTCGAAGTGCAATAGCCCTAGTCGTTGGATTTATTGGTGTCTGTTTTATTCTTAAACCAGGCACTGCCTTATTTACCTTCGCCGCCTTGATAGGTCTATGTTCTGGATTATTTATTGCTTGTGCAAAAATATTAGTCCGCTATATGGCGAACACAGAACCCGTCATGCGTACCGTGTTTTACTTCAGTATTTTTTCAACGATTTATTCAAGCGTATTAATGATCTGGTTTTGGCAAACGCCATCCCTGTTTGATGTATCGATCATGGTGCTCGCAGCTATCTGTGCGACAGGTGGACAAACCTTATTAACCTATTCGTTTACCCATAATGAAGCAGTAACAGTCGCACCGTTTACCTACGTCACCGTTATGATGGCGACAATATTGGGTTGGGTCGGCTGGAATGAACTACCTGATATCGGCTCCAGTATTGGTGCTGTTTTAATTATTGGTTCTTGCTTGTCTCTGACTATACAGGGCAAGTTGCCTAATCCATGGAAGCAAAAACCGCTTGCATAGCTAATAAGTTTCTTTTTTTAGCCAATACTTTAAGCATCTCATAGAATCTCTTTTGCAGCGGCAGCATGTATGGCTGCCCAATCCAGAAAATGAGATGCTGCCTAAACTTGTCAGGCTTAGATTAGCTGAAACGCTCAGGCCATTTACCTCCGTTCTCATTCTGACATGCTTCTTCAGTGTCGAAATTCACTGTACCCCGTCAGCACCATGTGGACCAACTAGCCTGATTGTCTAAGAGATAGTTTTAGTTCATCGTTAACCCAAGAGGAAACGATGATGACAAGTAAAAGAA
>Ga0209630_10002446_pt1 | contig 17939 bp, 32 predicted proteins | sample COG_01_FD_184745 | JGI IMG/M metagenome (GOLD analysis project Ga0209630, IMG submission 184745) | Pelagic Microbial community sample from North Sea - COGITO 998_met_01 (SPAdes) (version 2) | ecosystem: Environmental > Aquatic > Marine > Neritic zone/Coastal water | place: Helgoland, sampling... | reverse complement strand
CAATGACGTTATATGTTCTGGTGCTAAACCATTATATTTTCTAGACTATATCTCTACTAAATCACTTGATCCCAATGTCACTGACATTATGAATGGAATTGCCACTGGTTGTGCGATGGCAGGAATGGAATTGTTAGGTGGAGAAACAGCAGAGCATTTCAGACAAACTGATTATGACCTTGCTGGTTTCTGTACTGGTATTGTAGAGAAGAACCAGATTGTTGACGGTAGCATTATGTTTCCTGGTGATGTAGTCATTGGTATTGAGAGTAGTGGTCTTCATAGTAATGGATACACACTTATCAATGATATGCTGTGGAGACATAAAATCTTCTACAAGGACATGCCAGAACTGTTGGTGCCAACCACCATCTATGCCCGTCTCATACAGCACCTGTTAGGTAAAGTTCCTATCTCAGGTATGGCACACATCACAGGAGGAGGACTGCCTGAGAACCTTCCACGATGCCTTCCAAAGCATCTGACTGTTGATGTTGATTGGTCTGCTTGGGAACGACCAGAACTCTTCAACAAGATACAGGAGGCAGGAGAGATTGCTGAGGAGGAGATGCGTAATGTATTCAACTGTGGTATTGGATTTTGTATAGTTGTGTCACCAGATGCAGTAGAAGTAACTCAAAATTTAATTGCCGATACTCCATTTGGTATGAGATCATGGGTCATTGGAGAAGTTAAGTGAAACAACTTTTTTTAGTTGATATCGGTGATGGAAGATGTATCACTCACGACGGACATGTTCAAATGGGTATCTTCAATCATACAGTAGAGAAGCATCTTGAACTATGTCCCGAACAAGATTGGCAGGTAACATACTGGATACCTGATCCATTAGGTCTACGATATAAGAGAGCAAACTTTCAGCATACTATGAAGGCGAATGAAGGTTCTCCTAAGACTGATAATGCTGGCGATAGCCGCCCTAGAGATTTTCCAGATCAGGCAACAAATCGATTAGAGAGGACATTATAACATGTAAGAAAAAGTAAAGCAGAGTTGCATAAACTCTGCTTTTTTTGTATAATAGTAAAGTTATAGAATTGTGTATGAAAATTGCTTTAATTACTGGTATTACTGGACAAGATGGTTCATACCTTGCAGAACTTCTCCTTGAAAAAGGTTATGAAGTTCATGGTATTGTTCGTCGTTCGTCTTTAATTAATACTCATCGTATTGATCACATTTATGACCGTATTAATTTACACTATGGAGATCTTACTGACTCCACTAATCTTGTGAGAGTTATTCAACAGGTTCAACCAAATGAGATTTATAATCTTGGTGCTCAGAGTCATGTGAAGGTTTCTTTTGAGATACCTGAATACACGGGTCAGACAGACGCTCTAGGCACTCTGAGAGTGCTTGAGGCAGTACGTTTATTGGGTATGGAGGAAAAGGTTCGTATCTACCAAGCATCCACCAGTGAACTCTATGGACTGGTGCAAGAAACTCCACAGACAGAAACTACACCTTTCTATCCTCGTTCTCCTTATGGTGTTGCAAAACTCTATGGGTATTGGATTACCAAGAACTATCGTGAGGCATACGGAATGTATGCTTGCACAGGTATTCTTTTTAATCACGAATCTTCTCGTCGTGGTGAAACATTTGTAACTCGCAAGATTATAATAGGACTTAAAGCAATTTCTGAAGGAAAACAAAATGTCCTTTATCTTGGCAATTTAAATGCAAAAAGAGATTGGGGACATGCTAAGGATTATGTGAGAGCAATGTGGTTGATGCTTCAGCAAGATACTCCAGAAGATTATGTGATTTCTACTGGTGAACAGTATTCAGTTCGTGAGTTTGTTGAAAAGGCAGCACCATACTTTGGATTTGACATTGAATGGTATGGTCAAGGTGAAGATGAAATTGGTATGGATAAGAACACTAAAAAAACAATCATTGCAGTCAATCCTAAATACTATCGTCCTACGGAAGTAGAAACTCTATTAGGAGATTCTACAAAAGCAAAGGAAAAGATTGGTTGGGAACCTGAGATTTCATTTGACGATTTGGTAATGGAGATGTGTAAAAATGAATAATTTGAAGTGGCCATTAATGAAAGATAATCTAACATTATCTGATCGAGTCAAAATGGCATCTTTTTGTTTATTTTCAAATAGATTTACTAATGGTCCAAAGGTCAGAAAGTTTGAATCTGAATGGAATAATTGGTTGGGATCTAAGTATTCTTTATATGTTTCATCTGGGAGCACTGCTAATTATCTTCTTCTTTCATCTGTAAAAGAACTCTATGGATTGAAAGATGGGGATAAAGTTTTAGTACCTTCTAATACGTGGGTAACAAATGTTGGACCCGTAATTCAATTAGGTTTCACTCCTATTTTTTGTGACATTAATTTGAATAATTTTAGTTTTTGTGAAGAAAACTTAGAATACATTGCGGAGAAACATCCTGATATAAAACTTATCTTTATTACGCACTTGATAGGATATCCTGCAAATAGGGATAAGTATGCTGAACTGTTTCCCAAAGCATTGCTTTTGGATGATGTGTGTGAATCTCATGGATGTAAGAATCCTGACGGATCTAAGGTAGGATCTAATAGTTTGGGATCTACCTTTAGTTTTTATTTTGGACATCACATATCAACAATTGAGGGTGGAATGATTTCTACTGACAATTTTGATCTGTATGATTTGATGAGAATGAAAAGATCTCATGGATTAGCAAGAGAGTCTGAAAGATTTGAAGGTTACATGTTTCAGTATCCAGAAATATCTAAACAGTTTATGTTTGTAACTGATGGTTATAACTTTAGAAATAACGAACTGGGAGCAGTATTGGGAATATCTCAATTGAAAAGACTTGATAAATATATTGAAATACGAAATCAAAACTACTTAAAATTTATAAATTTGATAAAGAATTATTCTGATTATTTTGCAGTTCCAGAATATAATGATAATGTTAGTAATTTTTGTCTACCATTACTATGTAAAGATAAAAAATATGCAGATATTTTAAGGAAAATGTTTGATGAAAATAATATTGAGCATAGACCTATCATTGGAGGTAATCTTTTGAGGCAACCATTTCTCAGTGAATATAGTATTGAAACTCAAAAACAAAACTTAAATGTTGATTTTGTTCATTATAACGGAATTTATTTGGGAAACAATCATTTTGTTGGTGACAAAGAAATTGAATTATTACACTGTATCTTAGAGAAATTATGAATACCGAATCTAAAATTTACGTTGCAGGAAATACTGGATTGGTAGGATCTGCAATTGTTCGTATGCTTCATTGGAAAGGATATACTAATATTCTTTCATCACCATCTTCTCATTGGGATTTACGTCGTCAGGAAGATGTGGAAAGGTTTTTTAGAATTAATGAACCAGAATATGTGTATCTTGCTGCTGCAAAGGTGGGTGGTATTGGTGCCAATAAAGATTATCCTGGACATTTCATCTATGATAACTTGATGATACAGTCAAACATCATTGATGCTGCTCGTAAGTTTGGTGTTAAGAAACTTCTCTTCTTAGGTTCTTCTTGCATTTATCCTAAGATATGTGAACAACCCATTAAAGAAGAGTATCTTATGACTTCTCCTTTAGAACCAACAAATGATGCTTATGCAATTGCTAAGATTGCAGGTATTAAAATGTGTCAATCTTATCGTAAGCAGTATGGATTTAATGCAATCTCTTTGATGCCTACAAATCTATATGGTCCTAATGATAACTTTAATTTTGAAAGTGCTCATGTTCTACCTGCGATGATTGCCAAGTATCATCATGCAACCACTAATGGATATATTATTGACATGGGTGGTCCCTGGTGGCCAGATGTAGAACTTTGGGGTGACGGTTCGGCACGAAGAGAGTTTCTTTATGTTGATGATCTTGCCGAAGCATGTTTTACTTGCATGAGGGATTATAATGATCCTGATATTATTAATGTAGGAACCGGTGAAGATATTACAATTAAAGAACTTTCAAATATGATTTCTGATATTGTGGGATATCCTGGTCAAACTATATGGGATACTTCTAAACCTAATGGAACTCCAAGAAAACTCTTGGATGTGACTAAAATTAAGTCTCTTGGATGGGAACCAAAAATGAGTTTATCGTCCGGTATTGAAAAAACTTATAGTTGGTATAAAAATCAATGAAAAAATTAGCAGAACTTACAAAAAGAAAAACGTGTGCCGTAGTTAGTAATTCAGGAGATTTAATGAATTATGAATATGGTGAGTTCATTGATAGTCATGATGTTGTAATTAGATGTAATTGGTCACTTATTGATGGATATGAAAAAAATGTAGGTAAAAGGACAGATATTCGAGTAACATGTATTCATTTATCTAGATTGATACATGATTTTGATACTTGGTCTAAAGATGTAAATTATAATAAGTGTTTTCCTTCTTGGCATAGTCTATCGATAGAAAAATTAATTTATGATGGTGAAATAATTATTTTGCAACCCAATGCAAGTCCGTTTAAAAATGGAATTATATCAAAATTAAATGGAAATGAAGTTTATTCTTTGAGTGATTTAGGAAGGGGTGGTATTCTTGATTACAAGGGAACTCATTTAGGAACTGGGATTATTGCAATATTATTTGCCTCAGAACTTTTTGAAAGTGTTAGTTGTTTCTGCTTTGACTTCTTTCAAAAATCAAAAGAACATTATTATGAAAAACTTAATGTTGACTTGAATGCAACACACAATCACATGAATGAATATAAAATGTCAAGAGAACTTCCTAATGTAAAATTTTATCCTGATTGAATTATGCAAACTTTTTTTATTAATACTGATAAAATGTTTACCAATATTACACAACTGGTAAATGACAGTCTACCAGAAGGTAAGGAGGGATTGGCACACATCTATACTCCACATACAACTGCTTGTATAACCACATTAGAAGACGAACTTCTCCATTTAGTTGATGTTAGATTTTTCCTAGATAAAGTTGCTCCTAAACATAAAGAACCAGAAGGAGATCAGAAGAATATTAAATACCTGCACGATATTATTTCTTTGAGAAACGATACACCAGTTGATGAAAGAGTCAACGGTCATTCTCATATTAGGTCATTGTTTTTTGATAGTTGTCAGGTGATTCCTTTTAGTGATGGAAAACTATTGACTGGAGATTGGAAATCTTTGTTCTTTGTTGAATTAGATCCATCAAGAGAGAGGAAAATTTATTTAAATTTGGTTCCAACATTTTGAGTTAAATGAAACTTTTTACTATCGTAAAGCAAAATTCATCTAGAGTGAATCATAAAAATTTTCAAACTATTTGTTCCGATATTCCACTATGGAAATGGACAGTTAATCGTTTGATAAGTGATAAGTATGAATTGTATATAAACACAGATTCTAATACAGTTTTTGATGAGGTATTGGATATGAGTAATGTTTATGGAATATCCAGAAATAATAAGCATATTGAATGGGAAAAAAATTCTGAGAATGAAGGATCTCCAGTTGAATCAATGCTGATAGAATTTTGTAAGAATGATTCAATTTCTTCTTCTGAAGTTATATGTTTATTTCATGTTACTTCTCCATTCATTAATTTGAAAACTATTGAGCAGGCATCTAAATATTTGAATGATGGATATGATTCTGTTCAATCAGTAAAACGTATACAGGATTTCGTTTTTAAAATGGAAGATGAAAAAATGATACCTGTAAATTATGATCCATTTAAAGTTCAGAGAACACAAGATATTCTTCCAGTTTATATGTCTCTAGGTGCATTTTTTATTTCTACAAAACAAAAGATATTGGAAGAAGGAAAAAGACTTCCAGGTAAAGTATTTAATTATGAACTTGACTCTGTGAGTTCTATTGAAATTGATTATCCAGATGATTTGCAACTAGCTAGATATGTTGCTAGTAATATGGTAGAATATGATTAAGTGCAGACAAAAATGAATTTTATAGATGTTACTTTGAGAGATGGTGGACATCAAGTCAAGTTTGATTGGATTGATGATTTTGTTGATTCTCATATCAGAACAATAATACGCTCACCAACAATCAATTTTATTGAACTTGGTTATTGGAAACAAACTTCCAAGTCTACGAATAAGTTTTATGATTTGAATGAAATACATCTTCAAGATATCTCCGATAGATTGAATATAGAAAACTTTAATAAGTTTTCTATAATGGTTGATTGTCATTACTGTAAACATGATGCTAATGAATATCCCAATAAAGATTTTGGTGTAGGTTTAGTTAGAGTTTGTTCTAGATCCGAGGATATTGATATAGCAGTTAAGTTAGGAGAGAGTATTAAGAAAAGAACAGGATCAAAACTAAGCATGAACTTTTTTAATATTACAAACTATACGATGGTAGATTTAGAGAGATGTGTAAAACTTGCCTCTAACTCTGGTGCTGACTTCATTTACTTTGCAGATACTCATGGAACTCTTGATCTAGAACATGAGTTTGAAAAATATTCTGATATGGCTGCATTGATAAATTCTTATGGAGTTACTCCAGGATTTCATTTACATGATCATTCTGGTAAAGCATACTTTAATTATAGGCAGTTGTTGAAATGTGGTTTTGGTTCTACTGACGTATCTCTGGCAGGAATGGGAAAAGGTGATGGTAACTTAAAACTAGAATATGTTCTTCCTGTATTCGAAAGTCCTGAAATTTTAGACCATTTGGAAAATTATAGATCTATCCTGCAAATGAAACCGAGTTCTTATGGTATCATTTCATCATACTTTTCTATTACGGATTACTATGCTCTTCAAGCAATACGTTTAGGTCTTAAACCTAGTACTTTTTATAATAAGGCAAGTTTTATAGAAGGCATTAATAAGGACAATTATTCTAAGGAGCATTTAATGTAATGAAATATTTTATTACTGGGACTACATCTGGTTTGGGAATGAGTTTGCAGCAACAAATTCAAAATTCATCTAATAAACTTGTATCTTTAAATAGAACTAAAATTAATTCTGATGATACTGATCAATTTATTATTCATGATCTGAAAAATTTTGATCAACTTAACTCTGTATTATCTTCGTATATTTTTTATCTTGAAGATGTTGATGTGTGTATAATGAATGCAGGAACTCTAGGATCTATTAAGAATGCAATTGAAGTTGAAACATTTGATATTTTGGATTCTTTTCGTATTAATTGTCTTGCCAATAAAATTATTGTAGATTTTTTTCTCAAGGAAACTAACTGTAATAAATTTGTTTATATCAGTAGTGGGGCATCTTCCAATCCTTATACTGGATGGTTAGAATATTGCTCTACAAAATCATTCTCTGATGCAATGTTTAGAGTATATGCAAAAGAAAATCTTGATAAAATATTTGTTTCTGTATCTCCAGGAGCAATTAATACTAATATGCAAAGTAAAATCAGAAATTCTTCTATTGAACAATATCCAGATATGAAAAAATTCTTTGATCTTTATGAGGATAATAAACTTCGTAGCCCTAATGATGCTGCCTTTAAATTAGTTAAAAAAATTGAAAAATTAACTCTTGATGATTCTGGTTCTTTCTTGAAGATTTAAAAAATGATAAAAATTTATAGATGCAATCTCCCTCAGCATCACGATGTCTTTTTAGAAATGGTAGACATCTGGGAAGAAATGGGATTTATTGAAACGGAGTATGTTGAAGGACATGTTCATTGGGCAGATAAAGAAAAAACATTTTTACTCTGGCACTGGCCAAGGATTGATGAACCATGGAAACAAGTTCCTCCTTTCAGAGTTGGATTGTTTGGTAATGTAGTTCCAGACCATCCACAATGTAAACCATGGACATTTTTTGCTAGAAGTCCTAGACGATTAGATAAAATTGCTAAATCTGATTTGCCTTCTTATGATGATAGAAGCATAACTTCAATTTTTATGGGAAAGGTTGAAAATCAAATTCAAGCAGCAGGTAGAAACAATTATGACTGGAGTACTGGCATAGAAGATTTTTATATGAGTCAAGGTTCTCCTGGATCGTACAAATATACTAAAGAACAATACTTAGAAAGATTGTCTCAGGCAAAGTTTGGTCTCACACTTCCTGGATATGGACCCAAGTGTAATAGAGATATTGAACTTATGGGTGTAGGTACTGTACCCATTGTTGCTCCTGGTTGTGATGTTGATCGTTATCATGAACCATGGATTGAAAATGTCCACTACATAAGAGTAGAAAGACCCGAAGACATTCAAGATAGAGTTTCTTCTATTAGTAAATCTCAATGGCAGGAAATGCATTATGAGTGTAAATTATGGTATAATAGAAACTCGTCTCCTAAAGGATCTTTTAATCTTACTAAAACATTGATTGAAAAATACAAATGAAATATGTAACTTATTTGAATTCTGGATGTATTGACATCTGTGAAAATATGTTGATTTCTGCGGAAAAATCGGGAATCGATATGGATAACTTTTTTGTTGCTTGTCTGGACGATAAAGCATATCAAAAATTTTCATATCTCAAAAATGCATTTAAATATGCCGATGAAGAATTAACTGAATATCAAGATTGGACATTTGATTCCAATAGTGGGTTCCGGAAGATTCATTATTATAAGTGGCCAATTATTCAAAAGGTTTATGAAGAACATAAAGAACTTTGTTGGGTTGATACTGATATCGTATTCTTAAGAGATCCTAGTGAGTACCTTTCTGGACATAAAACTTTTAAAGCACAAAATGATTCTCCTGGTCATAGGGCATGTGGTGGATTTTTGGTCTTTAATGATTCTGACATAACTGAATTATTAATCGATGACATGGCATCTAATACTACTGAAGATGATCAAATTCTTTTGAATCATTATATTGAAGGTGCATATAAAACGAACTATAAACCTCTTCCTATTGATTTATTTCCTAATGGTAAAACATATTATGAAACTGGAGATAAAGGGTATCTAAGGGAAAACTCATACATTGTTCATAATAATTGGATGATTGGTATTGAAACTAAAATGAATAAGTTTAAAGAAGAGGGGTATTGGTATCTATGAAATTTCTTGGAAGAATTTGTGGATTGGGAAATCGTGTTGAGCAAATTATAAGATTAGAAGCGTATTCTAGTTTAGTTGATGAAAAAATCACTTATTGTTGGAATAAAAAATACCTTAATACTATTCCACCAAATAGAGATGTGGTATCTTCAGTTAGGATAAAATCTAACAATATAGATATAGTTGACTCTTATACTGATGGGGGATTTGTTGAGGAGAAGATTCCAAACATTCGTGGTGATGAAATGAGATTAGCAGCAAGAAATTTATTTCCAAACTTTAACATTGAAATGCCAGAAGATACTATTGCTGTTCACATTAGAGGAACTGATCGTATCGGAGGAAATCATGCCCACCAAATGAAAAGTGTTAATGAATATAACGAATATTTTAATTCTGCGTTAAGTAAGATACTTGAATTGAAACCAAAGAATTGCTTTGTGTGTGGAGATTCATCAAACAAAACATTAGAGTTTTGTGATAAAATATCTGGTGTAATTAACATTGTACGACCTAAATGTGATTCACATATAGAAGATCAATGGAAAGATTTCTTTTCTATTTCTAAATGCGATGGTGTAGTTTTAGCGACTAAATTTTCTAGTTTTTCTATATGTGCATCTATGGTTGGAGGAATTCCAATTTGGACAAAGTATGTTAATGAAGAACACATACAAAATCGTTATCCAACTGAATGGAGAATCTATTAATGAATTTAAAATGTTTTGGTAGTGAGTATGGACATTGGTGTTTTATTGATCATAAAGATCTTAAAAATTCCCTGATAATTAGTGGTGGTGTTGGTGAAGATGTTTCATTTGACATTGATTTTGCATCAGAATATAATGCAACTGTAGTTCTTTATGATCCTACTCCAAGGGCAATAAAGCACTTTGAAATGGTTAGTAAAAATTTTGGTAATGGATCTACAACTGATTATGTTTCTGGTGGCAATCAGCCAATTGAATCATATGACCTTTCTAATTTAACTAGTGAAAACTTTGTCTATAAAGAGTATGCTTTGTGGAATGAAAAAACCAAAGTTAAATTTTTTCAACCAACGAATAAAAGTTATGTAAGTCATAGTATTAATAACATTCAAAGAAATTATAACGAAACAGATAATAATTTTATTGAAGTAGATACTATAAAGTTATCTGATGAAATAAAAATTCTTGATAAGTATCCATCCATCCTAAAACTTGATATTGAAGGTGCTGCTTTAGAAGTCCTTAAAGATTTATTTGATAATGATATTTTTACAGATCAAATTTGTATAGAGTATGATGAACAAAATGTTCCGGGTAAAATAAGTAATAATAGAATAAACACTATGAATAAATTATTTGAGGAGAATAATTATACATGCGTTCATAACAACATCTCAGATTACTTGTTTGTTAGTAAAAAATTTTTAGAATCTGTTTGACTATGAATTTACTATTGGAATATTTTACTTCCTCAAATCACATGAGGAATGGTGAATACTTGTATTGTCTTCATCAAAATCTCGGAAATGATTTAATTGAGAATGTGTATCTTTTTATGGAAGAAGATACTGAACTTAATTTTGATTCCCCAAAGATTAAAAAGGTAATTAATAAAGATAGGCCAACTTATGAATCTCTCCTCAAGTTTTGTAATGAGAACTTGAAGGGAGAAATTTGTGTGATCTCAAATGCAGACATTATCTTTGATGATACTCTTAGGTATTTTAAGAGTATCAACATGGATAAAACTTTTTATGCATTAAGTCGTTGGGAAATTTCTACTGGTGATGGAAAGAACTGGGAGATTGAACCTTATGAAAATCCAGCATCACAAGACTCTTGGATTTTTAAGGCACCGATTGCAGTATCCGAAAAGATGAATTACACAATGGGTAAACCTGGATGTGATAATAAGATTACTTATCACATGAGAGAACTTGGATACACATGCAGAAATCCTGGAAAGAAAGTAGTTACAATTCATTTCCATCCAACCAACTTTAGAACTTATCATCCTAATGATGATAGAATTCCAGGTCCTTATCTTCTCGTTTCACCAGTAGACAATTTTACTGGTGAACCTAATTACATTGATATTGATGGATTTGATGAGCACGGTAGGGCATACCGAATAGAGAAGAGAGAAACCCCTTGACAAACTTCTAATCTTCTGTTATTATAAATAAGTGTTCGGGAGGCAATTGCTTCACGAACTGTAACAAACCTGAACGCCTCAATTACTCGCTGTCTGGTTATGTTATAATAAAAATGCGGGGAACGTCGAACTCCCCCTTCATCTGCGGGTGAAATTCCGCAAGTAAAAAACACGAGGTATTAACAAATGATCAAATCTGTATTCGCAGCAACTGCTGCACTTTCCGTCTCTGCTGGTGCTGCCCTTGCAGGTCCTTACGTCAACGTCGAAGCCAATAGTGGTTTTGTTGGATCGGATTATTCTGGAACCGTTACTGACTTTGCCGTTGGTTATGAAGGTGATTTGGGAGAATCTTCTGCTTGGTACATTCAAGGTGGTCCTGCTCTCGTCTCCCCTGACGGTGCTGAAAGCGAAGTTGAGTTCTCTGGTAAGGGTGGCGCTTCTGTCTCACTGACGGATGCCCTGAGTGTCTATGGTGAGGTTTCTTTCATCACTGGTGATGACGACACCGGTTACGGAACTAAAGCAGGTCTGAAGTATAACTTCTGATCTAATCAAGTAAACATCTAGATGCTATACTGGGAGTGCGACGGCACTCCTTTTTTTAATGGTTAATCAATTTCATGAGCATTTTGGCAGAGGTAAATCAAATAATACCAGAAAGGTCTTGACAAACCCTGCTTTTTGCTATATACTATGTAAAGAAACATTAAGGAGTGTAAAATGACTGTAACAACCGAAGACGGTGGACGCACAAACATGTGGGCTACTGAACCCCGTATGTATGTTGATCCCTCTTATACTGAGGCATATGGTCTTGAGACACATGCAGAACGTGCAGAGAAACTCAATGGTCGCACAGCAATGATTGGATTTGCTTTTGCACTGGTTTCTTATGCTACGACTGGTAGTGTGTTCTTTTTCGGACTTTTCGGTTTCTGAGTACTTGACAATGCATTCAATCTTGTTTACAATAACTAGTATTGCCTTCCTTGTATTGTTGGCATACTCCGTACAAAATTTATCTGAAACTTACTAATGGACTTTAACGTTACTTTCCGTACTTCTGATGGTGCAGAAACAACTGTCACATGTCAAGATGATCAATATCTTCTTGATGCTGCCGAGGAGGGTGGTATTGACATGAACTACTCTTGTCGTGCTGGTGCATGTTCATCCTGTGCAGGTAAGATTGTTTCTGGCACAGTAGATCAAAGTGATCAATCATTCTTGGATGATGATCAAATTGAACAAGGATTTGTTCTCACTTGTGTTGCATATCCAACTTCTGATGTTATAATTGAAACTGAACAAGAAGAGAACCTCTACTGATGCACGGAAGTCTTGAACCAGAAGATCGAGTAATGAATACTCCATCTGTTTATGAACAAGTTTCTTCTCTTGCCCAAAAATACGGGTGGGAAGAAGGAGATGAAATTTCTGTCGAAATGGCAGGAACTCAAGTGTCTGGTATTGATGTAGGTGAAGAGTACAACAAGAAGTGGCAATCGCCCATTGGTACTCGTAAGTACAATAAAGATGCTTTTATTGTTATTAAGAATCAATCCAGAAGAGACCTTAGTAAATCTCAACCTATGGATAGAGAACACAAACCTCAACATCCATACGAACCAGTTACTAACATAAATGCCTAATCCAAATCAACTCTATGATGATATGGAGAGGTTAAATGCCCTATACGAAGAACTCTGCTGGGCACATGATGATGAACTAGTATTCACACATGAAAATGGCAGAGTCATTATTTACAACAAAACACAGGAGCAAGAACAATGAACGAAAGAGCAGAACGTATTAATGGTTGGGCAGCAATGCTTGGTGTCATTGCAGCAATGGGATCCTATGCCGTCAGTGGCCAGATTATTCCTGGAGTATGGTAGAATGATGTTATTAGCAACCTTTATGTTGGGTGCTTTTATAATTCATTCAGTGCTTACCGAAGATGCTGATGATGATGACGGACCAGGTGGTGGAATAATGCAACCAGTTTACATACCGACACCTTGACAAAAAAAACTTAATCCATTATAATAAGGGAGCAATAAGCTCCTTTTTTAATGTTAATTAAGTTTACTACCTTTGCTTTGGTGAGTATTCTAGGTGCTTCATCTATTTCTAAATCCGCACCAAAGCAAAAAGAAAATATTATAACTCCTGAAGAGAATACTGTGAGTATTCCTGAGGATCCAATTAAACCCTCTTGGAAGTGTCCTGATTGTACTCCTAATGAAAAAATTGTTTTAACAGCATTACAAGAGCACACAAAGATCTCTGATCGTAATGCTCTTGCTACAATCATGGGAAACATTCAACAGGAATCTAAGTTCATTGCTAACATCTGTGAGGGCGGTGCTCGTGTTACTTATGAGAACTGTTTGAGAGGTGGTTATGGATTGATTCAGTGGACTTCTATCAATCGTTATAGAGGACTTGGAAACTTTGCAGTGAAGTATAGTTGCAATCCAAGTGAAATAGATTGTCAAGTTCGTTGGATGATTAATGAACCTATCTTTCAACGTGTACTTCCACAATTTGAGGGTGGTGGACAAACAGTATCTTATTACATGAGACCTGCATACTATTGGTTAGGATGGGGTATTAAAGGTAATAGAGAACTTTATGCGTATGATTACACTAAGAAAATGGTATGGGCATGACTTTAGATTTAATTGACAACTTAGAAGCACCATTATTTGAATGTGGTCCTGGATACTTCACTCAAGGATATGGTTCTTTTGTAGGAGTTCTTGCTCCGAAGTATTTGGAAGATGATTCTTGGTTTGGTCCGGCAGTCTTATCTGATCGTCAAATGACTATCAAAGAAGCATATGAACATGCAGTATCTGAAGAACAATTACTACATGAGGATGATACAGTAGAACCAAAAAATATTCATGAGGTGATTTATAATATTGCTACTAATAGTGGTAAAACTACAAAACAACTGAATCCGACTGGTGTTGGTGGTTGGCAATCTGGAACTGGTTGGGAGCAGTTTCGATGATTGAAGATTGGCGTTACAGTGAACATAAGTTGAAACTTCGTGAGTCGGCACTTAAAGTTCTTCTTACTAAATATGGTAGTCAACTAAAAGAATCATTACCTGAATACACTAATCAATCAATGTATGAATGTGCTCATGATTGGGTATCTCAAGGTAATGTAAATACTAATGGCATTATAAAATACTTTGAGGCATATTACGCATGAAAAAACTTTTATTATCTCTTCTTGGATGTGCTGCACTAGCAGGAACAGCATATGCAGGAGATGAAAAAATAACCAGAGGATACAATAGTAATGATTCTTTAGGATGCATGATGTTACGAGAATGCACCGATAATGTTCAAAGAATCACAAGTATCAAAGACATTCAAGATAATTATCCCAACTCTGATTATTCTGCTGTTGCTACTGAGTTTAATGAGATGTTGGACTCCCTTGATAAGATCGGAGTTATGGTTTTTCTAGGAGATCAGAAATATTTTCCTGTAGGTAATCGTGGTGTTTATCATACTGTAAGTAATAACTTCTTTCTGAACGATGCATTCATGGGTAGACAATCTACATTGATGAGTGTAGTTCGACATGAAGGATGGCATGTAGCACAGGATTGTATGGCAGGAACAATTAATAATTCATTGATTGCTATCATTCTTCCTGAAGATGATGTTCCTTCTATCTGGAGAGAAATGGCAAAAAGAACTTATCCAAAATCTGTTCTTCCTTGGGAAGCAGAAGCAGGGTGGGCAGGCAGAACTGAAGGAATGACTGCTGATGCACTTGCGGCATGTACTACAGGAAAGATGTGGGAAATATATCCTCCCACGCCTTTGACCCGCAAGTATCTTGTTAAAGAAGGTTACATTACTAAATAATAAATCCTACTTAGGAAGACTAGCCAAGAAGAGTTATGTGAAATCTCTTGTGTAATAATGGTAAACTCTTTGTTGGATATAAATCATCCAGAATGACCAACTTAACAAGAGATGTATTAATCAAAACCATTGTTGCTGACGAGATGAAAAATAATGATGGTTCTGATTATACAAAAAAACTTAAGAATGTCTATCACAAATGGGAACATGAATCAAGTGAAGAACTTTGTATACAATACAATAGAATATTAAATACTAATTTTACAGTTGATGCTCTAGATCCATAAATACAAATGATTAAAACTATCAGATCAATGCTTCCAAAAAAGAAGAAAGATCATGATGATGATGGATTCCATTGGCATGAAGAAGGAATTTCGAGTTTGGTTAGATTAATTGTATTGACATGGACGGGTGCAATCTTAACTTTAAACTATGTTTCAATTCCAGGAATACCTCAGCAAAAAATTGACCCTACTTTTATTGCCAGCGTCTTCACGGGAACTTTGGCGACTTTTGGTGTCACACCATCAAAGTCTAATGGAAATGGTGGAGGGACACAAAAAACAACAGTAACAGTTCCTGTTCCTAAACCAAAAGATGAAGAGGAGAAAAAATGAACTTTAAACCTAAAGCAATTAGTACTGCAATTATTTGGTTTGTTGGAGTTTCTATTGGTGTTGCTCATATTGGTATTTTAGGTCATTTATTAAAATCTACACCTTCAGAAAGTATTAATCGTCCAATAATACAAATCCCTAATGGTGATTATTCTTCATATGAAATGGATGTAACCAAAGATGGATATAGTGTAAGATATAAAGCAAATGATCCTAAGGTTTTGTCTAGAGAAAGATCCTTAGATTTAAATAGAGAAAAGAAAGGATTATTTGGTGGTGGAACTGAAAAAAGAATAGAGTATAGTTTAGATGAGTACACTGCAGAAGGATATCGTAATACACAAGGAGGTGTGATTACAGGTGAGGGAAAGTCTGCAAAAGACATAGAGTGTATCGTGGCGGACGCTGGAGCACGGTCACAAGGTGCAATAGCAGGAACAGCAATTAGCACTGGTGTGCTACTTCCTACTTTAGTTAACATTCCTTATGTTGGATGGCTGGCAGCAGGATGGGCAACTTTATTAGGAAATAAAATTGGTTCCGAAGTTGGATCTGAAGTCGGTAGTGTATTTAATGACTGTTGATTACAAATTTGAACATCAATGGGGTGGTGAAGATACTTGGTATACAAAGTCCAAAAGATGGGCAAATAAACAAAACCCTATTGTTCGTCATCTTGCATTAGGGTTTATTGAATGGTTGTGGTTGAAATGGATAGAAGGTAAAGTCCGAATGGAAATGGCATCTGTCGATAAGCAGGCAGAAGACATTGTAGAAATGTGGGAGAATGAAGATAAACCAATTATAAAATCAACACCATCTAAAGTAGAAGGACTAGATATCATAAGTATATCTACTACTGATGAATCTGATTCTTCGTCCACTTGATAACGTAAATGATCCTGTGTGGTCAGTAATCTTTATGGTATTTCTTTCTGTTTGTATGGCAGGTTATGCCATCTACTATATATTAGGTGTTGATAAAAGAGAATCTCATGGGACAGATGACACCACCGAGCAGGAAGTCCTGTTATAATTTTAGAGTAGTGGAGGTAAATCGTGTTCTTGATGGAGATACGCTGGATATAACAATTGATCTGGGGTTTGATCTATACAAGAAAGAAAGAGTTAGAGTTGCTGGAGTTGATACGCCGGAAAAAAGGACGAAGAACTTAGAGGAGAAAGCACTTGGAATCGACGCAACCAACTGGCTCAAAGAGAAACTGGAGAGTACTATCGCTGGTGATGATGAGTTGTCTGTTAGGACTGAACTTGTTGGTGGTGTCGGCAAATATGGCCGTCTTCTTGGTTGGTTATACATTGGGGACGAGTCAGTGTCACTCAACGAACAAATGATTACTGAAGGATATGCTCATGCCTATGATGGTGGAACCAAGGATATGAACCTAGAAGCACTTCGTGAAATTAGAAGGGCACATGGCACTCTGGTAGAGTAATGGCTGAAGTAAACTCAGTATCAGTTTCAGATGACACTAAAGTTGCGATGCCTGTTCGCAATATGATTTCTATTGTAGGTGCTGTTGCAGTCTCTACATGGGCATATAGTGGAGTGATTGAAAGGTTAAATAGAATTGAAACAAACCAAGAAGTTAGAGCAGAATCCATTAAACTGAATTCTGACTTTCGTATCAACTGGCCTAGAGGTACAATGGGATCTCTTCCTGATGATGCAGAACAAAACAGAGAGATTCAAGCCCTTCAATTAGAGATTGAAAGGATTATGAAAGAGGTTGAGGAGAACGATACTTGGATTGATGAATTTGAACCACCTAAAGATGTTCAGGATACTATTATTAGAGTAAGGGAATTGGAACTTAAGATTGTTGAACTAGAAACTATAGTTAAAAAGGAGTAAATATGTCAGCATTATTTGTATTTGGATTTATAACTTTATTGACATATACCCTACATATTACATGGCCTATAAAAAAAGGTAAGAACTAAAATGCAAAAAGTAATTAACGGAATCGCATTACTTTCGGGATTAGTATCACTTTCAATAGTTGGTGCTGGAGGATATCTTTATATGAATAAGGATGCTCTCATTGAGGGTGCCAGAGTAAAGGCAACAGAAGCAGTTACTGAAGCAATCACAGAGGCACTTCCTGGTATGGTTGAAGGACTTATGCCAGAGATGCCAGAAGTTCCTGAACTACCCGCACAAACTGGTGGTGTACTGCCTTTCTGAAAAAAGTGTGAGAATTGTTAAATAGT
>Ga0209630_10002443_pt1 | contig 17960 bp, 7 predicted proteins | sample COG_01_FD_184745 | JGI IMG/M metagenome (GOLD analysis project Ga0209630, IMG submission 184745) | Pelagic Microbial community sample from North Sea - COGITO 998_met_01 (SPAdes) (version 2) | ecosystem: Environmental > Aquatic > Marine > Neritic zone/Coastal water | place: Helgoland, sampling... | reverse complement strand
AATCCAGTATCATATGAACCAGATAAATATCTACCTTGTTGTGATTGATAATACTCAATTTGAGCATCTGAAGCAGTAATTTGACTACCCTCAAATCTAAAACGTTTATTCGCTTTGAATGGGGATACTACTACCTCATTTGTATTAAATTGTTTGTATACAGCCATTCATCCTAGAAATCTAATTTAACCCTTACAAGTAATTCTTTTGTAAAATTCTTTTCTAGTGGTCTTGATAATTTAGCTACTGCTAGTAATTCACCTGCTAAGTTATATAAACCTACTGTTGTTATATATGTTGTTGGGTTGTTAATAAATTCTGGGAATAAAACTGCTCCTGTGGAACTTGATATAAATGATGGATTTGCTGAGTAATTATATTCTGAGTTTTTAGCTCTACAAAATATATAATCTGAAGATAAATCTTCTTGTGAATTTATAGTAAATTGTGCACCTCTATTTAAAGTATCAACCATTGAACGTGCATTTAATCCTTTTGAATCAAATGATCTACTCGTTCCAAAATTAACACCACCATTTGCTGGAAGAGTATCTAAAGCTTCTCCATTTAATATTAATGTATTAATGTCTGGTAACATAAAACCATATGATCCAGATGTACCAGTATATCCATTTGTATTTATTGCTGTATACGCAGTTTTAACACCTGCTGATCCTGATATAATTTGATATATTCTTCCAGCATCACAAAATTGTGTTGTTGTGTTTATTTTACTATCATCTGTTAATGAAATTGCAAATGATGATCCTGCCATATACTCTTTTAATATTCTAAAAGATACAGCTGTTGAACCAGCACCTAATTTAGTAGCTAATATTGTAACCGTCATTCCTGGTTGGAAATTGTCTGAAGAAGCTGCAAATGTAACTGATGTTATTGTGTCTGTTCCTGTTACTACTACATCTAAATTAACTTTTTGTACAGGGAAAGGAGGCACAGTTGAAGTTCCTGCTGTTGGTGCTAATGTACCATCAGCATACTGAACTGTATAATCTGCTGGTAATAAATTATATGTAGTTGGAGCACCTGTTGCTCCTGATAAAGCTGGTCCATCTATAACAACATTTGTAAATGTTGTAGTAGCTAATATAGCATCATATCCCTGTAATTTTAACGTCCATGTTCCTGGTAGTATAGATTGTTTGTATCTTGCTCTTTCAATTGGCATTGCATACCAATAAGAAGATGTTACACCACCAAATATAAATGAAGCATTTTCATCTCCTAATACTAAATTTCTATATTGACCATAATTTGTTCTTGTTGGAGTAGATCCAGTTACTAAATTATTTAAAAACTGGCTACCACTACCTTGTGCATCCCCATAAGCTATATCAAATTGTATTTCAGCAGATACTTCTGTTGAAGCTGTTTGAAAAATTGATGTATAATATTCTTGCACATTACTAGATACCTGTGTTGATGAAGTGTAAAATATATTTAATGAAGGATTATTATTACTCCACATTGGAGCAGCTATTGAGTCATTACTAACAACAAGGTCATCTGTTGATAATATTACGTAGGCACCTCCTTGTGTTTCAGCACCAGATCTTGCTTGATTAGTACCATTATTACCTGATACTCTACTATAATTAGCTGCAGCTCCTGCTACTTGTGGTTGTAATCTATTATTTGGTCTTGCCATAATTTTTTATTGTTTTAAGATACAGATGCTCTTTGTGTTGATATTGATTTATTACTTATAAATACTGGTATTTGTGCTCTTGCTCCTGAACTTAATCCTATTACTGTTAATGTAGCATATAATGTATTAGTAGTAGCAAATAATGTTGGAACTGCTGTTGCATTTCCACTACAATTTAAACCAATAACAGTTTCAGAAACAGCAGTACCATTTGTAATTAATGGTTGTGTGCCTTGAATAGCTAGGGATTGTGCCGCAGCACTATCTTCTGCTCCATTACCTGTAAATGAACCAAATACTCTACTATCTGATATAGTAAATTGATAACCTGCAGGTTCTACATTAGTTCCATCTAAATAATTAATTGTGTTTGGAGTAATTGAAAATGGAGCTCCGTTAGCTATATTTAAACTAGTTTGTCCTAATTGTAATATAGGCATTGTAGCTGTTCCTCTAGCTAAACTAACTAACTTATACTTCATCATTTGATTTTCATCTGGGAATGCTTCTAATAAAGGCATGTTTTCAATTGCTTCTCCATAGTAAGCCGATCCTGAAGGATGGTTTGGATTATAAAGCGTGTAATCTACTTCATCATCAGATAAAGCAAATTGAGTTATATTGAAAGATCCATCACCTTTTGCTAGTAATTCTCTTCCTTTTTTAGTTAAGATAGCGTCAACTGTTACTACCTGATTATTTAAATATCCCATTGCTGTATTGTTTTAGTTATAAATATATAATATTTTTTCTTTTATTCCAAGTTATTATTGATTTTCAATCCAAATTTCACATTCTGTCCTAGTAGCAGCATAAAAAACAACTACTCCATCTTTATATACCTGAAATGTTGGTATAAGTTCTTCTGGAAGGTGGATATTACCATCTGTTGGTGTTGGTTCATTTTCTACTATACTATACTCCATTTGAATATTTCATTTTTGTTGAGTTATATAAATCTAATATTTGTTGGTCTGTAAGTTCAGATGTATAAACATAAGCTTCTTGTACTTTAACATATTGTTCACCACCATATTCTTGTGATATAATTCCTAAAGGTGATGTATTAGTAGCTATAGTTCCTGACCCTGTTCCAGTACTAATTTTTACTCCATTTTTCCAAAGATCACCTCCATTTGTACTATCATATTGTAAACAAATAAATGCTGTTTCTCCTTCATCCATAGTAAAGTTTCCAGATATTGATCCCCAACTACCACCTCTATTAGCATAAAATCTATTATTTCTTTGGGCACCATTTCCATTATAATTTCCAAAATCATATAATCTAACTACTGCAGTTGTGGTACCAGCGTATTTGTAAAAAGATGTTTGTGAATAATTAGTATGATGAGAAAAACAATGTAACCATAAACAGTAAGTAAAATTAGTTAAACCATCAAAATCACCATCTAAATCACTGCTATTATATCCCCAAGTTTGAGTATTATCATATACTTGAGCTAAATCATTTCCCCAACCACTATCACCTATAGTAACACCATTTTGTGCTCTATTAAATATTATTTTAGCTCCACTTGCAATGTTAGGAGCACCATAATAATTTTGAAGTACTTCTGCATCGGATAATAACTTAGTATAATAAGTACAACTAGCTATATCTCCTTTAAAAACATTTCCTATATTTCCCCCAAAAGCACGTGAACCTGCTATATGTAAATTAGTAGTGTCTGGTGAACCTGTTATCCCTCCTGTATTATTAGTTGATACTAATTCCCCATTACGATATAATTTTAAAGTAGTAGAACCATCCCAAGTTGCAACAATATTATACCATTGATCTTTTACATTTCCACTACAAGTAGCATATATTGTACTATTTGAATCTCTTAATTGTACTCCAAAATCATCACTATCATTTTTAAATAATCCATATTGACCTGCATAAGATCCAGCAATTGAAAAAATATTGCTTCTAAACCCATTATCCCAGGTTGCTTCTGAGTCTATTTTAAACCAAATACCCATAGAAAAAGCTTGTGAGTAATTTGATATACCTACCCCAGCTGCAGACACATAATCATCAACACCATCAAATACTAAATATCCGTTAGAATTAAATGTAGGGCCATTAGTTAAAGTACCATTTTTTGCATTACCACTTATATCTTTCCAGGTAGTACCTGATCTTGGATATGATATTATTTGGTTAGCATCCAAACATAATACTAATGCATCCATTACCATTGTATTAGTAGTATGTTGCATTACCATTTTATCTGATTCACCTGCAAAGTAAGCAAAGCAAGCATTAACATCAGCCATACTTTCTCCAGTCATTGTTTCAGTTAATGTAATCAAGTCAGCATCATTAGCAGGACACATTATTGAAGGTCCTCCTGATTGTTTATGCACATATACAGTATAACCACCAATTGGAGGATTTATACCATTATAAAAACCTGTAGATGAAGTAGGACCTTTATTATGGTCACCAACACCTAAATGCATATCACCTACTCCTAAAGCATTTGTTACTGTACCAGTATCATATTTAATCACATTGGGCATATCTTAAGGTATATTAATTATAGTATCTGATCCTGATCCTTGTACTATTATGCTATTTCCACCATCTGTTATTCCTGGTTCGCTTGGTTTATTAAATGCATTTTTTGCTTTTAATTGATTAATTATATTTAAAGCATTTGATTTTTGTACTTCGGAAAAATCATTTGGTATTAAGAATCCTTGTCCTGATGGTGTTTTTATTCCTTTTGATCCTGATGGAGGATTAACATTTTTAATCATTACCTTATCATCTGCTTCAATTTGTCTTCTTACTGTAAATTTCTTTACTTCACCTAACAATAATCCATTTAATGTAATATTAGGGTCTGGTGTTACTTGAATAAATGTATCTGCATTAAGTGCAACTTCACCTTTTTCATATAAATGATAACCTGCTACAGATCCAGACGGACCAATTGTAGGTGATCCAGCATAATTAACATCTACTCCTACTGTAAAGTTATTGTTAAATGTTTGATTACCTAAAATTTGATCTTGAATTGTTATTAATAAATCACTACTAGGAGATGATGTAGGTAGATCAGTGGAAAAATTATCTGGATACCAATTCCCAGCTGTCACCATATTACCATTTGGAATTGTAATAACATCCCCAGGTAAAAAGCCATAACCTTCACTTAATGTTATAGTTGCCCATCCTGGTAAAATACCTATCCCATCATTTACAACTTCAATTTTTCCTCCTCCTCCTGGTGATGATGCACCACTATTCCAATCAGTCAAAACAACTCCATTTCTAGTTAAAGTAATTCCAGTGTCTAAAAGACCACTTACCTCTGCAGTAGCTCCTGCTGCTCCAGGAGGAATGGCACCTGGGGTTTTAAATTCTAAAGTATCTCCAGGAGTATATCCTGTTCCTGGGTTATCTATTATAGCTGATGTAGGTTGACCAGTTCCAGCTGGGTTAGTAGTTAATATTCTCATTGTTGCCCCTGTACCAGTTCCATCTGTAGTTGCGTAAGATTGTCCAGCATTATAATTACCTGCAGAACTAAAGTCAAAATTAATTAATGTATTAATTCTACCTGGATTACCTTGAGCTAAAGTAGGTCCTCCTATAAACCCAGTCCATGTAAATATATTACCATTTTGAACAGCAAAATTACCTTTATCATTTGTTAAATTAGTATTTAATTCTGGGTCTTTTTGAATTAAACCACTTAATGAATTTCTATTTTGTTGACCATCTGAATATGAGGAAGAATAATAATAAGGTACTACACGTTCAACTACAAAATCTTCTTCTATATTAATAGATGAAGATGAATTAGTTGCTGCATCTGAAATATTTTTTATACCTTCAACTCTAATTACATCACCTCTTTCAATTTTAAAAGGTATATTAGTATCTTGATAACTTTGAGCATCAGAGCCATCTGGGGTCCAAGTCATATAGTTATTTGAATTTGCAGGATCAGAACCTGAAGTTGTCCATAGTAAAGTTCCTGCTCCTAAAGTGTTATTAGAGGTTTGTGGTAAATTAGTATTAAATAATGATTGACTAACTGTAGTATTATATGCATGATATAATGCTAATTGAGGCCCACCTACAAGTAATTTTTGAGAATCAGGAACAATACCAAATGAAGATGAAACTGGTGATGGGTTAAAATTAAGCATGTAAGGTGTTCCACCTCCTGTTAAATCTGCTGCTGTTAAAGGATCAGAATCTAAATTACCAACAGTTACACCAGGATCAGCACCTTGTGCTATTAATTCTGAATTTTGTATTGTTATAAACTCACCTATTGAATATCCAGATCCTCCATTTACTATTGTTATAGTAGTAACTGTACTAGCAGCAATAGTTACATTTACAGTCATTCCTGTTCCTCCACCTAATGTTGTTGTAGGTAAGTTAACATAAGTACCATTTGTTCCTGTGTAGGGATTACCAACAATATTTGCTCCTGTTACTCCTACATTATCTCCTATACCCTCATCTGTAGTTAAACTACCACTTAATAAAAATCCTTGTACAGTATCAGTTAGAGTATTTGCAGAAATATCACCATTTAATATAGTAATTAAAATATTACCATTAATTCCATTTCCCCCTGGTGCGTTTGTTCCCATTATTTAATTTTATTATAAATATTTATATTCATTTTTATGGTAAAGCTGCATTTATATCTGTTTGGGATATAAAAATATTTCCTCCTACTGTATACCCTTGTCCTTGTTGATTAATTTTTATGCTTGAAAGAGTTAGTGCCCCATTACTAAAGGTTAAATCAACAGTTGCCCCTGCTCCTCCACTAGTAGATTGAACTGGTATACCAATTAATGTTCCTGAAAAATTAGCATAAGATCCAATTAATGTAGGAGAGTTAGTATTAGTAAGTGTTTGATTTGGATTAAAATTACCTGCTAAACCTGGTCTTGGTATTGTGTTACTACCTGTTACCATTTGTATAGTATCTTCAGTTTGAAAAGCACTTGATGTATAAGGATTACCACCTAATTCATATTGGTATCTTAACGAACCAGATACTCTACTTTTAGCATTTGAATTTACAGTTAAAAATTCTGTAGCACCTGATAATATATCAAAATTACCTATAGTTAAAGTAGTATAATCTATAGCTGGTGTTTTTGGATTTAAATAACTAACAGAAACTTTTCTTTTAGGTTCAAATACACTTGATACTACTTTTTTATTTTGATTAGATCCATCTATTGTTATTGAGTTAGGAGTTATTTCACTACCTGCAATATCTTCTCTTGGAACTTCTATTAATTGATCAATATTAAATTGATAAGAATTATATAAATTTAATTGTTCATATGAATTCTCAAAACGAGCCATGTAAATAGGATGTTTATCAATTGTTGATTCACCTCTATTTTGTTTACTATCACCTTCCCAACTTGCGGATCCTGCAAAAAATGTAGTTTGTATAAATGATGATGTAACTGATCCATCCAAAAATTCATTTGCTACTCTTCTTCTAGTTAAATTACGTGTATTAAAAGGTTCTTGTGGTAATTCAACTTCTGGTCCTACTGATCCTGATGGTGTAAAGAAATTATATGTTAAACTTTTTAATTTAGTTCCAGCATATCTAGCATTAACACTACTTGGCATAGTATAATTACTATCAGGCACATCAGCTAATTCAGGGAATGTACCTGAAGGTGATGTTGGGAAATATGATGCTGTTACTACTAAATCAAAATTATTAGGTACTGACTGAGTAGCACCATATGATAAAACATATTTATTACTACTACTTCTATTTATATTTACATTATTACTTAGTGGGTTATAATCTGATTGATTATATACTACACTTTGAGTATTTTGAATTAAATTTATAGGTGAAACTACATTACCTAAAATGTCAGTTGGTCCCATATTTTGATAATCTTTTTGATTATCATAACCTTCATCTTGTTGAGTTAAGAAAATTGGTGCTTCTACATTTTCATATATTCCACCTATTCCTGTTACTGTAATATTACTTACAGTACCTGTTTGTACTTGACCACCACCTCCTGTTGTACAATACCATCCTAAAGAATAACGACCATTTTCAGCTGTATTACCACTTAAAGGTGGTAAATATTTAAATGTAAATTCTAAATTATTAGTAACACCATTAGATGGTCTTGTAAAATCTTCTCCAGTATCACTGTTTGTAACGCCATTAAGAACCCCTCCTGTTGATGTACCTGCTATAAATGTAGCTGTACCATCACCAGCACCTGTTATTGTTATTGTATCACCTGATTGGTAAAGTCCATTTCCACCATTTACTATATTTAAACCAGTTGTACCTGAGTCTACTATTCCAGTATATGAAATATCCAAAGCAGTTGGATTAACAAGAGTAACATCTTTATCAAATTCAATAGTACCTGTAAGGGTACCACCTGTTATTTTGGTACCTGGTGGTATTGTAGCTCCTACTGTTGTTGATGTAACATCAGCTCCTATTTTTAAATCTCCACTAATATTATTTATTCCTATAGGAGTACCAGCTGGAAATGTTCCTGCAAAACCATTTGTATCTGCATTTCCAGTAAAATTTTCAAGTTTTACTATATCTACTACAACTCCACCTGCACCAGGATTAATTAATCCATCATTATTTCCTCCAACAACAGTTAAAACATCACCTACTATATATCCACTTCCTGGGTTTACTAGAGTAATTGATGTAATTTCACCAAGAGCACCAACAGAATTAATTCTTATTGTTTGCCCTGATCCATTACCACCTGTAGTATTAAATACTCCTGTAGTATAATCTGTTCCTGGGGTACCAGTTATAGTTGGTATTCTTGAAACAGAAGGAGTAGTTGCTACATTAGTAGCAAGTGAATATCCTGTATTATTTCCTCCTATAACACCTGAGTATGATGATACTAATTGTGGGTATAAACCATATGAAGTATTATTATAACCATAATTTTCAGGGTAAAAACCTAATCCAAACCCACCCCCAGAGGTTGTTAAAAGAGTATATGTTACTTTATATGTTTGATATGGTATTAATTCTAGTGCTGTAATACCTAAATATGTTTCTCTTCTACCATTTACCCCAGAAATACCAGTTGTAAAATCAAAGCTAGTTACATTATTAACCGTAACATTTATACCTGCACTAGCTACCCCATTATTAACATCCACTGTAACTGCTGTTTCAGCAATTGGAATTGAATTTCCTTTTACCTTTTTATATGGGTTATATTGTTCTTTAAAGTAATCATCAACAACTATAGTACTACCACTATACTCACCATCATAAAATTGATTTTGGTAACTATCCCAAATAGTATCTACACCTAAGGCATTTACATCATTTGTAAAGTAACCTTGTTGTGATACAGGAATTGTATCTGGATTTGGAATAGCTGTAGTAGTAAAAGTTAATTTAGAATTATCAGTTATTGTTTGAACTGAATTAAAGGTTAATTGATTGTTTGTAGGATCAAAATCATCAATTAATACTGACAATGGTGTTGCTGTTGTAATAGCAACTGTTGCATTATTATCTCCACCTACTATTGTTACAACATCATTTGTTGAATAACCTGTTCCTGGGTTTGCTAATCCTGATATAGCTGCTGTTGTAACATTACCACTAGCATTTGTAGTAACTGTTAATGTTAAATTATTTCCTCCTGCTCCAGTAGTTGCTAAAACTTGTGTTGTTGATGGATCATAGCCTGTTCCAGCTGCAGTTACTGCTCCTAATACTGTTACTACACCCGCTTTTACTTCAGGTCCAGTTACTAAAGAACCAACTGGTGGTATTTTATCATCACTAATATTATCTATTATTAATGTAGTACTACTAACAATCGATTGTGCTGCTAATGCTGTTGCAATTAAAATATTTTCACCTAATATTATTTGATAATTATCAACTGTTATGTCTGGAATTGAGTTAACAGATATAAATACATCTTCTCCAGGATGCATATCAAGATACTGTTTTTGACCTTGAGGATCTACTAAAATACTACCTGCAGGATCTTGATCTGTGTATGTAGTTGTATTGTTATAAACAACTCCTCTTATACTTGAAGATGCTTGTACTGTTACTGCAACACTAGGTGCAGGTCCAGGTGCTGCAAAATTATAATCAACATATATAGGAGTTTGTACTGACTTTAAAGCATTTAAGAATGTATTTTTAAATATAGCAGAACCTCCTACAAAAGCAGCTGATGATACATTATTTAGGGTAGTAGTAACAGTATCAACTGTAACTTTACAATTACCACCCCCATCACTTAATAATACTTCTTGACCAGCTATGTAATTACCATTCCCGTTAGTTAAAATACCAACTATTAATACCTGCTGTGGTGCGTTAGTATCTGCAGTATATCCTATTTGTAATCCACTAGCAGCTGTTATAGCTGTTCCACCTGAAGCACCTTGACTGTTGACTGTACCAGTTAATGTGGTTGCAGTTGGAGATGCTGCTGTAACATAACCAGTACCAGCATTATTTATAGTAAGAGTTCCAGTTGGTGCACCTGGTGCTGAAGCACCTACTAATTGATCACCATAAGTAATTGTAGTATTACCATCCGTTCCCCCATATATTTGTGTTAATATAACTTCATCTGTATTTGATGGATCTACTATAGCTGTTAATGTTGGAGTTGTAGCTCCACTACCTTGTCCAAATGATGAATTTACAGCTTGAGCAAATGATGCAGCTTTTACTACTGCAGATGAGTTTATTCCTTCCCATAAAACAAAACCTCCACTTACTGCTGGAGTAGCTGTAGTTGATGAACAATATTTTTTAGTAATTAATGATCCATCACTAGGGTCAATTGTTGTAATTTGTATAGCATAATCATCACTATAAGCAACAGTAGTTCCATTAGCAGCTTGTTTAGCACCACTAAATTTAATTGTTGCTGTTCCTTGTGTTTGTATATTATTTGCATTTACTAAAACTATGTCTTTAGTAACATCTTCTAACGGCTCAGCTTCAAATATTGAAGTAAATTCAACTCCTGATACTCTAAATCTTAAGTCTGTTTCTACAACACCAAGTGCTGTTCCATTTAAATCACTTGCAGGTATTACTATTATATCTCCATTTACATATCCTGTTCCTTCTGTAGTACAAGTTACTGCAAAAATTTGTTCATCTGAATTTGTAGTAACTGTAAATAAAGCTCCAGTCCCACGTGTTGTTGGAACACCATTTTTAACAAATGTTCCATTACCTGGTATATTGGTTATACTTATTGGTCCTGGGTTTGAAGTTTGTGGTTGAGTTAACATTCCATTAAGATCATTAATAGTAGTACCTGATAGAATTTTTCCTTGTGCTTTTAAAGCTAAATCATCACTTTCTAATGCAATTAAACCACCTCCTTCTTCTAATACATTATATTGATTGACACTTCCACCTGCTCCCCCACTAAAAGTTTGTACATCTGAAGATGAATAATATGTTTCTTGTTTTACAGGATCCCATAATTGATTTGTATTAACTGATCCTGTTAATTCTAAATTCTTAGCTGTTAATGCTTGGTTAAAAGGTGCGTAGGATTGTGTAGTAACTATATCAACTTGCGGCTCTCGGTATCTGTTACGTTCAAGCATATGTTGTTTAATTACAACTCCTGTAGACACACTTGTACGAGCAGGTACATAGTTCTTAATCGCTTTAAATAATGAATCATCAAAATATTTAATTAATCTTAAATAATCAGTTTGATTACGATTTGTATATTTTTTAAAGTAAGCTTTTGAAATTTCTTGTAAACCAGGATAATAATCATCTGATGATGATCTAAATCTAGGATCAGCAATTACTTCTTGTATAGCACCATAACCTAAAGCTTGAATTATATCATCATTTACTTCTTCAGTTGGTGAAAATGCTACTTCTAATAAGTTAATATTATCAGTATAACTTTGACTTATAGGTGGGTCTTGTTGTATACTAACTCTATTTGATAATGTTGTACCAAAATTTAAATTAGTTGAATATTTTATTTTATTACTTACTCTATTTCTAATTCCTATTGAAGGTTGATCTAAAAAATATGTTTCTACATTAGTTTCACTATAAGTTCTTCCTGCTGAATTAGCATTATATGTTACATCATAACTAGAAGTTAAAGTTGTTTGATTTAATGGATTAAATGATGGATTCCAAAAAGATTGAGTTATTGTTAATGGTGATGAACCTGTAATTGCAGGATGAACTGATTCTATTTGTTCAATATGTTGTGTTGTAAAAGAAGATGTAAATATATTTTCTAATTCATTACCTAATGGAGCTCTAAAGTTTACTATATCAAATGATGATTCTGATCCTGTTATAAAATTACCTTCAATTGATTCTGGATTCATTACAAAATCATTGAATACAGATTGACTTATATCATGTGAATAATATCTAAATTCTTGAAAGGATCCCGAAAAGTTTTTACCTGCATTTTGAACACCTTTAGGAGTAAATAAACCTGTCCCTACATCTTTTAATGATCCAATACTACCTGTTGTTCCACTTGTTAGTGTATTACCCCACCCACCTAAGTAAGCGCCTGCTCCATATTGAGCTAAATCAAGTGAAAAATTATTCCAAGATTCATTTATGGATTGTGAAAGTGTTCCATCTTGGTTACTACTAATAGAAACAGATCCTGTAAACCCTATTTGATTACCATCATTTCCATCATAAATTTTATTTGCTACAAATAAAGTATAAGTAGTATCACGAGTATTATCACCTACAACCGGGTGTGGATATTCTCCCCCAAAAAAGTTTCCTGGAAAAGATCTTTGAAGATGAACTGACCACCAACCTTTATCAAAAAATGGTAAATAAATTGGATCTGACATTACTGTACCTCCATCCCCAAGATCTCCTTTTATAAAGAATCTCATTTCACCATAATCTTTATACGCATTCGAGTTTCCACCAAGATAAGTTGGACCTGTATTACCAGCTCCTGAGCCTGATGTTGAACCTGTATAATATAATGCTATACCAAAATCAGCATCATTTGCATTATTTGTAGATTTCTTAATAAATAAAGATTGTGAATCAAAATTACCAGCATATGTAGATTGTGGATAACCTGTTGTTTTAAATCTAAATCCTAAACCATCAGGTACAATTTGTTGAGCTCCTAAATTAGCATTAACTACTGGGAATGTAGAAGTACCACTCCAACCTTGTCCAAGTATAGAATCATTTAAATTATTTATTTGTTCTCCTGTTATTGTTATTACTGAATCAGTTGTATATCCATTACCTGTAAGATCAAATGGAGTAGATTCTATAGTTATTGTTGTAAGATTACCTGCAGCAGCAAATAATTTAATTGTTCCTCCAGTTCCCCCACCAGTTACAGTAAATTGATCTGTAATATTATAAGTACCATCACTAGTTCCATTACTACCACCATTTGCATAAGGAGCAGATGCTATTATAGAAGTAGTATCTACTAATTTATTATGTGAATGTACATAATTTCTTAATAAAGGTTGCCATGGTATTCTTACAGAAGCACTTGCATAATTAGTTCCTGAAGGAACTGGTTGGAATGCATAGCTATATCTTTGATACCATAAATCATAATCATTTTCTTCATCTTTATTTTTACCCCCAAACTCATTTATTCTTAATATTGTATTTGGAATCCCCCATATATTAATTAATTGTCTTAACCCTGCAATTGTACCTTTCTTTTTAACAAGATAAGACATATTATGGTAAAGACGTTTAAATATTTCTTTACTTACTCTATCAATAGGATAAGGAAAACCAGTACTTCTAAGAGATTCAACATAGCCTTGAGGATCAAATGAGTAAAAATCAGCCCAATAATTTTCAATTCCACCAGGCCCATTAATAGCTATATAATGATTAATTAATTCACTCCCTGTTGGGGGAACATAACTACCATTATCATTACCAATTAATCCTATAAAGTTATCTTGATTGTTATAATTATTTCCAAATCCTGTATATCCTAAAGATGTAATAACATCATCAGCTAATTGTAAAGGAACACCTTTATCAAGTTGATTTGTAGTGTTAGATTTTTCAGCAATTGCTTTTGTGTATAACCAAACTTCATCAAAAGATTGACCTACCATATTTACAAATTCTAAATAATTAGCATTTGAAGTATTATTTTTAATAAAATCAGGGATTGTATAATATAACCAATTTTGATTATTTTCATCATATACTGAAGCTGAAGCTTCTGTAGCTTGTATCCATGTTTGAGCATCTACTGATTGTGTAGCTAATAATTGTAATGGAAATACTGTTCCAGTTTTAGGATAAGCATCTGACCCTGTGTTATAATATTGGTAGTAATCAAATCCATCAAATGATTTAATTTCATTTTCTATTTTTGTATATAAAGAAGCTAAACTTTCTGATATTTGTGTTACCCCTGGATTTGAACCTGTTATAGTTGTTATAGTATCTATATCAGCTTCATAAGCTTGTATTCTAGATACTTTTTCTACAAAATTAGAAACTCTAGCTTTTGCAGATGAAAAATTAACAAAATCATTAAAAGAAGCAGTGTTATAACTAACATCTAAGGTTATTCCTTTTTGATTTAATTTATATAAAAGTTGATCTTTTGAACCTGTTGACTTTGTTTCTAATAATGAATCTTTAGAACTATAATTTGAAGAATTATTAACAAAATCATTTATTGTTAAATTTGAATTAGGACCTTTTAAATAAGTTATATTATCTTGGGTAAAAGGATCATATGGAAATTTAACTAAATATGCTTGTGACTCTGCTGGTTTTGTAACTACATATAATGTTGATGCTATATTATATTTAGGAGGTAAAGCGTCAACTAATTTTATTAATATAGAAGTTTGACCTACAGTATTACCTGATTTTATTTTTTGAGCTTTAGTTAATGGTGTTTCAGGTACCGGAGAAAAAGTATCATCATATTTTAAATTAACTCCTATATGATATTCATTTTGACCAAATGAAATATAAAATTCATCAAATAATGCTGTAGGAGAAGTTGATGTATTTAATGATAATCTTTTTTGTAAATCAACAAAAGTTTGTTTCATTACTCTTGTTGAAACCTTATTTGATTTAATTCTTATTTCAGTTCTGTCAGATGATATTTCTGATATATAATATTCAGTTTCTGGGGAAGATGATAATTCATAACTAACAAAGTTATATACAGCATATAAATTTCCATTAGTATACCCTCTACTTAAAATATCATCTTTAGGTGTTAGATTAACAGTACTAGATTGTACAGATACTTTACCGGTTTTTAGATTTATTTTTTGTTTTGGGTTTGGATTAGAAGCTATAAAATAATCTTGAAAATCATATTCTGATTTTAGTAAATTTTTATTAGCATCATATATATAAAATTCAATATTATTTAAGTCAGGGGTAAATGAACCTTTAAATTCTTCAGTTGTAATTATACTATTACTTAACTCATAACCATCTTGAAATAGTTCTGCTGGATTAATAGGAGTAACAGAAGATGATACTTCATTATCTGAGTTAGATCTATTAAATCTATCTGTTGTTAAGTCTGAATTATACTCCATTACCCTATATTTGCATTTAATTGTTCTGTTAACTGAGATACAGTTTGTTCAAATCCTTCTACTATATTTGCCATATCTGCTACTAATTCTAAATTTTGTGCTCTTAAATCTGTTATTTCTTCTGTTAATGCTATTATTTCTTCTTGTTGTGCTATAAATTTTGTATATTCTGTACTTCTTTCAATTAAAAATTGATGAGTATTAACTTGAGGACCATCTGGTGTTGTTCCTTTAGGTATTTGATAGAATAAGTTATTATATATAGTAAAAAAATCTCCTACAGTAGCCAAGTTAGGATCAAAAAAACTTAAATCTCGATCTGCTTGTTGAGTTAATCCTAATTGAGTAAAATTAGTATTAATAGTATCATTAAATTCTTTTCTATCAAATGCTTCTCTTGTTAATAATACATTTTCTGAACCTCTAGGAGGTGCAGCCATTTCTTGAGATATCGGAGTAAACGTTGGAGAATCTGATATACTACTTGTTTTAGGTGTTGATTTTGCCATTATCCATTAATTACTTTAAACATTATATCTTCATCAAATACTTTTACTGTACCACCTACTGTGGATTTAATCAATATAGTATAATATCTTTCTGGTTCCAATCCAGCCATCTCTACATCAAAATAACTAGATATACTATCTGCACTTATTTTAGTGTATGGGTCTGAAAATGGAACTACGTACTCATTTGTATCTGTATCTTTAATAGCATAAAATGATGAAGTATATGGTAAGTAATGGTTATTAGTATATAACGAAGCCGTTTGGAATACTACATCGGGGTATTTAGGTATTGCTGATATTCTTAATCTAGGTACACTTTCTGAGTAATATGTACCTGCATTATTGTAAATGTTAACAAATGATTCTTGTGTAGCTAATACAGATTGATTAGTTGATCCTGTAGCAAAACAATAATCATTCCATTTTAAATTTAATGCTGGAGGGTATATTGTGTTAGTATCTACTGAAAAATATCTAAATGTAGCTTCAAAGTTTTTACTGTTAACAAATTCTCTTGAACTAGATTGTTTAACTAAAAACCCATCATTAGGAAATCCTAAAGCATTACTAGCTAGTGAATTAGTATACCATGTTGTTACTGTATCAGTTACATCAATGTCTAAATCAATCCCTTGACCATATTTAAATATCTTTTCTTGTACTACATCTAATCCTAAATTTGATCCTGTATACCAATTTCCTCCTCCTTCAGCTGATCCTGACCAAGATGCTTCTACATATGCCCCAAAATTATCTACTGTAGTAACTTTAAATTTTAAATCAGTTGTTACTGTTCCTATTGCTCCACCTGCTGTTAAGGTAGCTGCAGCTATTGTTATTGTATCTCCTGGTATATATCCTGTTCCAGCTGTAGTACAAGTTACTGTTGTTATTGTAAATGCCCCTCCTGTAGTTGTAATTGTAAATTCTGCTCCTGTTCCTCCTCTACTTCCAACTCCTGCTATACCTGTTAATGAACCTACTTGAGTACCTACTGTTGTGGATATTATTTGTTGATCTGCAGATGTAGTCATAGGTCCACTAGTCATCCATTTTTCTGCTAATTCAGAAACTGATCCTGAATAATTTCTAAATATCCAACTTACACCATCTGTAGTTTCAGGTACATTTGCGTATTTTCCTGTTCCCATATTCCAACTTCCTGAAACTGGGTATACTTTTAATGTTTGATCCATTCCTAAACCAGTAACTACAGCACCATAATTATCCATTGTAATTTTATGTTCTACTGGTTCAAAACTTTGAGCTCCACTTGTACCATTTACTTTATCTAATTCAAAATAATAATCATCTGAACCATGGAATGACTGTGAAGGAATATATAATCTATCTGAAAATTTATATCCTTTACCTCTTGATAATTTAGGATCATATCCTGCTATTAAAGAAACAATTGGAAATACACCCCAATCATCATCTAATTGTCCAAATCCATTATTAAATGAAACATCATTATTTGCTACATCTTCTGTTATACTAGCAGCTGTTAAAGTAATTATTAAATCACCTACAGCTCCAGCAAATTTATTACCACTATCTACTAATACAGAATTTGGTATTGTTATTACGTTACCATCTACATATAAGTTTCCTGATGTATCAATGGTTGCTACTGTCAAATTTCCACCTACATCAGCTGTTAATGATACTATAGCTGAATCACCAGTCTGCATTACTCCACCAGATACCATAGATGGTAGTAAAGTTATTAAAAATGGTCCTGTTTGTCCACCCATTGCTGTTTTTGCACCACCTGTAATTAAATCAGGTGCTAATAAATCTAAATTTTGTATAATTCCCCCTCCTTGAAATTGTATCCCAGCTGCTATTAAATCTGCAGCTAAAACTGTCATTGTTGCTGCATTAGATTCTCCATAAGAAGGAGTAGCACCAGTTTCAGCGTCTGAGCCAAATAATTCAGCACCTGAAGTTAATGCTGTTGTTCCTACAATTGCATCTTCAAATCTATTATTTTTAACTATAAGTGTTACAGTTGCACCTTGTGTATCTGCTTCTAAATTACCTGTTGCTCCCCTATTAAAGGCAAATGGACCATAATTACCATCTGGGGCTGTCATTATAGCACCATTATCAACAGGTTGACCACCTGCATTACTTGTTGCTATTGATGCACTTAAACTAACTC
>Ga0209630_10002440_pt1 | contig 17970 bp, 14 predicted proteins | sample COG_01_FD_184745 | JGI IMG/M metagenome (GOLD analysis project Ga0209630, IMG submission 184745) | Pelagic Microbial community sample from North Sea - COGITO 998_met_01 (SPAdes) (version 2) | ecosystem: Environmental > Aquatic > Marine > Neritic zone/Coastal water | place: Helgoland, sampling... | reverse complement strand
AAAGATTCATTAAGCAGCTCTTTTCCTACTTTCGCCGTATTTTTTAAACTTGTTTCTAAAACTTCTTTTCCTGGAGAACGTATCCTCGACCGATCGATTTTCCAGTTCGGCTTTGCGTATGGCGTTGGCTAAATCGAAGTCTCCCGGGAGTAAAATGTTCGTCGCTCGCCCGAGTTTACCGGCGCGAGCGGTACGGCCGACTCGGTGGAGGTATTCCGTGGCGTTTTGGGCGAATTCAGCTTGGACGACGTGTTTGACGTTTGGTATGTCGACGCCTCGAGCGACGGAGTCCGTGGCGACGAGAACGTCGATGTCTTGCGACGCGAAGCGTCGTAAACGGGACTCGCGTTCGAGCGGGTCGATATCGCTGTGAAATGATGCGGCTTTAGCGCCAAAGTTTGCGAGTTCGTTGGATATTGCTTCGCAGACGCTACCGCTGTTGACAAATACCAACGTCTTTTCCACCTGCGCGGTTTTCGGATCCATGTCTAACGCGTCAAATAAAGCCTTCGCTCGAGTCTCCAACGAAACCTCTCTCCACGTTTGCGTCAACTCCGCTCTCGGTTTGTGTAAACTCGAGCTTTTCGTCCACACGGCGTCTGGGAAACCGAATTTTAGAACCGCTCCGGGTGTTCGTTTGCCCGTGGACATGACCGTCGCCGCGGCGAAGACGTATTGTCTGCGAAACTCGCGATTGGTGCCTTTGCCCATTTTGCCTTTGCCGCCGAGACGCGCTTTCGGTTTCTTCTTCTTTTTTTTCTGTTGTTCTTTTCGTTCGTACTCGTATTCGTGTTGTTGTGCGTTTTCATCGTCGTCGTCTGAATCTTCGTCCTCTTCTTTGTCTTCTTCTTCTTCTTCTTCCTCAAAATCGTGATCTTTCCTCCAATTTTGCTCCATGGACGCTTCCGTATCTCTCTCTAAATCGTTGTTCCATTCTCCCGTCGTCGTCTTGACATTTATTTCGCTTTCGTCCTCGAACGTTTTATAAAATCCTCGCGTGGCGGCGAGCTTTTCCTCTCGAAACAAAACGTCGAAGCAGTTCCGCACTTTCCTCGCGTATCCTCCACCCAACAGCATATCTGCTTCGTCTAAAACAACCGTCCGTATAAATTTCACGTACGGCGTAAACGCGCCTTTCCTCCAGCTCCCTTCTCGCCAGTCAAAGACGTCCTGTTCGGCTCGCGCGGGCGTGCAGACGATGATGTCCGGGAACGAAGAAGGCAGTCCTCGATCGGGAGTTAAAGCAACTGTTCTCACTATCGACTTTTTCTCTGAATCGTCTTCTAAATCGTCCGGAAGCGTTAAAATATCGATGGCTTTTTTCACCTGGTCGCACAAGTGCGCGTTCGGGCACAAAATCAGCGCCGAGACTTCCTCTCTCCGTTCGATTTCTTTCCTTTTCAAGATATTTGAGACGATTGGAATGGCGTAGGAATACGTCTTCCCGCTCCCGGTTTCGGCGGCGATGACGACGTCCAAGTTTTCCGCAAGCAAAGGGATCGCGGCGGATTGACACTCCGTCGGCTCTGCGATGGATAACCGCGTCCGTAAGTTTTTCAAAATCAGAGGATGTATTCTTATATTGCTATTATTAGTATTATCAACTCCTTCTCCTTCCTCCTGTTCGTGTTATCGTTCGTTTCAGGTCAGTCAACAATAAGAAGTAAGAACGAGAAGACTTCGTCATCAAAGCGTAAAATGTTGAGAAGAGTACGAGCGCGGCGCGAGAAGAAAGAAGAACACCTCACGTATTTTTGTTGCTTCATATCGAGAGCGAAACGCAGCGGTCTGTTACCTCCGCCTTTAAATTTCGTTTCTGTGTACTGCTCTCTCGTCGAGAAGATAACGCAGTTTAATGCCATCATTGGTGTTCTTCTTCGATTAAAATGTTTCGTTATACGAGAGAACTCTACTCACCGAGAACAACTTTAACTGCTCGTTGTTGTTGTTTATACCATTCGTACTCGCAAGAACAAACCCGCGCTTTTGCAGATGAGTGGTGGTAGTGTTATTATGTGTAGTAGTATTCTCTTCGCGTAATCCTCCTCCAAATCGTCTCTCTTCTCGTCCTCTGAATCGTCTTCTTCCGAAGTTTAAGAATGAAGAACATTCGCCGCCGGTTGATGATGATTTTGATGCAATTGGAAACACCATCGCGCCGCGCGCACCGCGCCTCCTGCGCCTCAAAGCAGCGGCGCGACCACCGGAAGAAAAAAAGGCACTCAAACTATCACTTGTGCTGCACAAAAGAGACGAACAAAAAGTACCAGCGCTCATCGTTCTTCTCATTAATACTCTTCTGCTCTAAATACGCACGCTTTCTCTGTGAAGCAATGCGGAAGCGTAAAAAAGAGAGACAGGACTTCTGCGTGGAATTAGGGTTGGAGACCCTAAATACAAAACTGGCAGAGTTTTTCCTCTGAGAGGAGAACTCTCCTTACACATTTAGTGCGCGAATTTACGCTTTCTTTCTGTCGCAGAAGAAGAAGAAGAAGAAGAAAAGCTTTCGTTATTTATCAGAGAAAGAAAGTTTGTGGTTTCGTGTATTTATTGTTGTTGTTGTTTTATACATCACCTCATCAGTATATATAATAACTAAAGGGAAGAGATTGAGAGAGATTTTCATTCGTTCGTTCTCGGGGAAAGATGTCTCAGCAGCCGCGGGATGATGATGAAGATGATGATTCGATGAAGAACTCGACGACGCCCACGACTCCTCCTGAAAAGAACAACGATTCCTCGTTAGAATCAAAATACTCCGCGCAAAACAGACTCCCTGCTTTACTCTACACCATCGGATACCTGACGTTCTCCACAATCACCGTGGTTTCGAACAAACATTTAATCAAAGACGCTGGATTTGGGAACCCGATATTCGTCTCCTCGTGCGGAACGATGTTCGCGTTCGCGCTCTCGACGATACTCGTCCACGGAAAATTCGTGTCTGTTTCAGAACCAAAGATGACGTTTAAAGAGTGGTTCAAAGTGTGCGTCCCGGTGGGTTTCTTTTCATCGATAACCTTAGCGTGTGCGAACATTGTGTACGTGTACTTATCGTTATCGTTCGTACAAATGTTGAAAGCGTTCGTTCCCGTCGTCACGTATATAACGCACGTGTTCGTCGGGACGGATAAGTACAACTCGGATTTTACGGTGAGTTTACTCGCCATGGTTCTCGGTGGGATGATGTGCATGAACGTGAGCGGGAAAGCGACCGTGATTGGAGTGTGCGTGATGTTTGGGTCGCACTTCGCGGAAGCCATTAGAACCGTCGGCGCGCAGTGGCTGTTAGTGAATAGAAAGTTTGGCGTGATCGAGAGCATGTATTACTTCGCGCCGGCGACGGTGGTGTTTTTTATACCTTTAGTGGTGTATTTTGAAGGCAGTTCGTTACAAGCGCCGGGAATTTCCTCCATTGCGAATAAGTACTGGTATTTATTCGTCGTGTCTTCCTCCTGGGGGTGTTTAGTCAACGCGTGCGGCCTCGGCGTGGTGAAGAACATCGGCGCCGTCTGGTTCAAAGGCATCAACAATATCAAGAACATCTTGTTACTGTTCTTCGGGATTTTAGTCTACGGCGACGTGGTCACCGTCTTGCAAGCGTTCGGATACGCGCTCTCCTTAGCCGGGTTTGGGAGGTACACGTACGTCAAGAATACGCAAATGCTTAGCGAGAGTAGTAGTAGCGAGAGTAGTCATAGTAAAAGCGGCGAACGCACCGACGAGGAGAATCCGCCTTTAGCATCATCATCGCGAACAGAAACGACAAAGACAAAAACAGCGTTTCCGGACGAGAGAGAACCGTTGCTTCAAAAATAATAATAACACACTCTTTGTAATGATATCATTGTAATCATCATCACATCGTCGTCGTTGAAACTCTTACGCGTCGTGCGCTTTAAGAGAAGAAGAAAGAAGTCTTGAATTGTCCGCCAAAATCCTCACACACTCAACGCACTTTATCACACACAAAAGAAGAAGTACACAACACCGATTATTAAACAACGAAAGACCCGCGAGAGAAAGCATCGCGCATCTGTTTTTTAACACCACCACCAGTATGTTTAAATCTGCCTCCTCTCCTCCATTCGCGCGTTTGCGAGACGACGAGGATTCCACGCCGACGGCACCTTTTTCCCGAGGCGAGGAAGAAGATCTTCACGATCTCGAAAACGACGAAGCCGCCTCGGCGGTGTTCAACTACAGCCCTCGACCAAAAACAGACCGCACATTCGCGAGAGTGTTCTTACTCATCACGAGCGCGTGTTTCCTTCTCGGCATTGTCGTGGTCTCGAACACGAACGCGAAAGCGTTTGCACAAAGAACGAGCGAAGATGTGCTGTTTAGCACCAACTGCGAAGCGTATCGCGCGTCGTCGTCATCACCAACATCGAGGCTGTTGTTATCGAACACAGATGAGTTTAAGGATACCAACGACGATTTGGACGATGTGTTCGATGGTGATGATTTTTGGCAATCGTCGCACGCGTGGCTGTTGTTGGCGATCGTCTCGGCGGTTGCGCTCGGGGTGACGTTTTTGTACGCGTTTCAATATCACGCGAGTAAAGCAACCTGGGGGATTATTGGGTTTAAACTCCTTTCCAGCTTTTCCTTCTCTTTGTACATGTTTGCAGAAGGATTCGTCTTTGGCGGGTGTTTGTTTCTCCTGGTGACTTTGATTTTAGCGCGCGTCTTTTATCTCTGGCGAGAGGAAATCGCGCTCGTCAATCGGCTTTTACAAACCGCGGCGACGGCGTTGAGCGATCAGAAACACACGCTGACGGCGACGATGGGGATTAACATGTTCGTTTCTATGTTTGTGTTCATCCCGTTTATCTTTTTCATTTCGTACGCGTGGATGCACGGGAAGATTGGCGCGAATCGGTTCGCGATGACGCACCCGAGCGACGGATCGAAGTGCATCGATCGTAGGTCGTACGACGACTACATAACACCCAGAGATGAAGGCGCGACGGGCGATATGAGTGCGTACGTTTATGAGGTTAATTGTTGCGAATGGCAGACGGATTCGTGGGTGAAACCGTTCGTCGGGTTGCTGTTTTTTTCCTTGCTCTGGACGTCCTCGGTTGCGGTGTGTTTACGATTGTTCACCATTGGTGGTTCAACCGCGCAGTGGTACTTTGCGCCCTCTGGAACGACCGCGTTCAAAGGTACGGTGAAACGCTCGTTATCGCACGGCTTGAAATCGCAATTCGGCACCATCTGTTTTGGAGGTTTGATCATGTCAATCGTCGATATGGTTCGAAACATGTTTGAAAAAGCGCAAAGAGAACACAGAAACAACGCGGCGATGGCCGCGTTGATGTGTTGCGTGAACTTGTTGTGGCAATGTTTCGCCGAGATTATTGGATTTATTTCCAAGTTTGCCATCGTGTACGCCGCCATCTCCGGCGACGCCTTTTGCGACTCTGCGAGAAAAGTCACCACGATTTTACAAAACAACATGTTATCAACCTTTGCGGTGTGGTGGTTGCCTCCGATGATTCTCAGGACGACTGCGTTTATCGTCTCGGTCGTCTTTGGCGTCGTCTTTGGCCTCTCGTCCTCGAATTACTTCGACGACGAATCGCGAAGCGTCGAGGTAGTCTTCCTCGGTGTGTTCTGCTTCTTGATTTCTCTGACTATTCTGAACTTTTGCCTGACCGTTTTATTGGATGTCGTCGACGCGGTGTACTTGTGTTACGCCGTCGACAAAGATTTACAAATGTTGACGAAACCAGAGATTCACGACGTCATGGACGAAGTCGTCAAGAAGCAAACGAAGAACGCGGGGGGATTCAATACGAACAATAACGCGTTCAACATCGCGAATCCGTTCGCTGCCAATAATAGAAATAGTAACAACAACAACTCGAATAGCAACGAGATGAGCGCGATGGCTGGAGCGCCTCAACAACAACAACAACAACAACAGCAACAACAACAACAACAACAACAACAAGTCGTGATCGGCTATCCGCAGCAAAGATCTGGACAAGATCAGCGTCCGACGGGTGCCTCGCACGAGGATATCGACGCGGTGTAAAAACAAAACAAACGAACAAGCAAAAAGTTCTCTCTTTTATATAAATATATACTTTTATTACCATTTTACTAACTACACGCGCTGTGTGCTTTCAAACTTCTATTATATCTATCATCATCACACGTGTCTTTACTACTGAGCGCCTAACACGCGCGACTGCTTCTCTTCCAACGCGAGCTCGAAGAACCACTGGTTTTCGAACGATTTCAGCCACTCTTCGCATTTCGCGAGCGCGTCTTTACACGCTTCCGCTTTCGCACCTTTCTTGGACGAGCTTATACCTGAGCCCGAACACCCTCGCACGGTCTCCCCGAGATCGGTCCAATCGTACTCGCACGAGAACACGGACACGTTTTGGGGTTGGCCGTCCTCTTTCTTCGCTTTCGAGACGGACTCGTTGAATCGGACGAATTCAAATCCTCGACCGTCTTTCGTGTACTCGTTCGGCAACGTTTTCGATAAACTGTTAAAAAACTCAAACAGCGTTGCCGTCGGGTGTTTCTTCCCGTCGTGATATTGCTTTAAGAGCTTCTTAGCGTCTTGAAATCGAAGCGTCGCGTATTTGTTCACCGCTTGTAACTCCGCGTTTAATACCAACGCGGCGGCGTCTTTCGGCAACTGTCGTTTGTTCAATTTCTTCGTGTTTTCCGCGTTTCTAAACGAATGCATCCACTGGAGAAACCCGTCGTATCGGTCATCTTCTTCGTTTTCTTCGTATTCGTGTTCGTATTCTTTTATCTCGCTATGGTTGCTATTCTTCTTAGTAGTATCTTTGCGTCGTCCGTACTTTTCATACATTCGCTCGGCTAACCAAACGCCTAAACTCGCGTCTTCCGCGGCATATTTCACCTGCCCTTCTCTCAACGGCGAATTCTCCCAATTCGAAATCTGCACCGCTTTTGGCTTTTCCACGTCCAATCCGAAGTGATTGGCCATGCCTTTCATCCCCGGTCGTTCGTGTTTAAATACCTCCGAAATCGTCGCCAAGTCGATGAAAGCGTTCGCGTCGACGCTCTCTTTATCCTCGTTCCCGTAATGTTCCGTTTTCAGCTCTTTCAAATCGGTTTTAATCCCAAACCCGAGTAACACGTACTCTTTCTCTCTGAGTATCTTCGTCATCATTTCCGGCACTTTCCCATTCATCGAGGCCAGATGGATTAAACACGCCACATTTTTGCTCGCGAATTGCACCAAAGCAACTTTGTTCTTTTTCGCCACTTTACTAAACGTCGGTCGAGTTTCCGTGTCGAACCCGATCACGGCGTACCGATGTCTCGACTCCACGCTTCGCGTGATGTCTTTCTCTTTCAAAAGTTCCGAGAGGTGTTCGTTCGCCGTCGAAGGGTCGTAACTGACCAGGATTTTCGACGGGGAAACGAACGTCGAATTCTCTTTCGTCGTTTCCGTCATGAAGTGTCGCACAAACAACGATGAAAGTAACGATCGCTGACGATGAGTACTACTCGTAGTAGTAGTAATAGTAGCAGCAGCAGTAGTAGTAATAACAGCCTGCCGACGGAAAAGCCGCCTCGCCGCCGAGCGCATGTATTATTTTATAAATAAATGTACAAAGCAGAGAAAAGAGTGAAGAAGTTTGTGTTCAAAGTTCGTTAGGACAACATTTTTTCCAAGCGCTCGCGCGCGCATCTATCATCTGCTGCCGCTGCTCCCGAAATCACGCCTTCCTTTCTTCTCGGCTTTCTTTTTTCGCTCTTTCATTTTCTTCTTGATTTCGTTCTCGTAGGTGAAGTAAATGGAAAAGAGGAGGAAGAGCGAGGACGCGATGAGCCCCGGCCATCCTTTTTGAAACGCGGCGCAACTCATCGCTAACATCGCTAACATCGCGTCAAACGTAGCTATCGTTTTTCTTATTTGAAGAGGAAACGGAGTGGTCATGTTTGCGCTTTGTGAAATGACGTTCGTGTTGATGAGCATGAACATCGCGTGGCCGAAAAAGAGCGCAATCGCGGGTCCGATCGACGCCGGCAACGAAAACAAAGCGCCGCTTCCGGGTACGAGCGAAGGCGACGCGGTTCTCAAACATCCAACCAAAGCGATCAAAGCGCCCAAAATCTCAAACGTTGACTTCATGTACACGTTCGTCAAAAACGTTTCCACGTTCCTCGTCTGCTCTATGCTTTCCACCGTCGTTTCTTTCGCGTATTTAATAGTCTTCAACACCGCGTTCGCCCTTCTAATTTGCCTCGTCGCCACCGCTTTAAAATCCATCAACAGTAATATCACAAAGCCTAAAATGCATAACTTCTCCGTCCAGAATCCGTTCGCGTTCGTCGTAAAGAACGTGAGGTCACCCTGTTTCGTCACCCACGCGAACAAAAACGCCAAAAAATTCATCCCGACGTCTCCGGCGAGTAAAGCGAATATCGAGAGTGAGAGCAAGGAATAGATTTTGCTCATTGGCACATCATCATCTGTTGCATCTTTTCCAGACGACGACGACGAATCATCATCATCATCATCATCATCGCCGCTCTTTCTTTCTGACGACGATTTCGACGACGCGAACAACGACACGTCTGTTTTTCTTCTTCGTTTTAGGCTTGATTCTCCTCCGGAAATCATCATCCTCATCTCCAACTGTTTGTTGTTGTTCTTGTTGTTTCCAATTCTGAACGTTTTCTCTCTTTGGTGTACACGTCGTCGTCGTTCGGAGGAGGCAAAAAGACCCTCGCGACGTTTACTACGAGATGAAGAAGAAGACAACAAAGAAGACAAAGAAGAAGTTCGAAGGATTTCGAGAACGACAGGTGGTTTTGGTGACATTTTTTGTCGTCGTTTATGCGCGTTGTTTTTGTATCTAAAAAAGAAGTGAAGAAGAGTAAAAAAATTCGCGAGGATGTCTTTCGTTTAATATAATAGAGATAAAGTTGATACCAATGAAAACGAACTCTTCAAAGTAATCTACTTATTTACCGATGCTGGTCAAAGCCTCCAAAGCCCCTTCGCCGTTGTTCAACGCTTGCTGCGCGACACCAAACATGGCAACCATTGCTAATCTTCCGTGCTTCAATTCCGCGGTTTTCAATCTGAACGTCTCTTCCGGGCTCTTCGAAGCGAAACCCAACGGGTCAAACGCGCCGCCCGGGTAGCATCTCTTCTCTTGGTCGAGTTCGGCGGATCTGTAAAATTCAAGAGTACCAACCAAAAGGACTTCGATGGCAGTCAACGCGGCCAAGTTGGACCCTTCGCCCCACAAGTTAAAGCCGAGGTATTGCGTTTGCTCCAACTCAACCTTACCGGCGTCTTGCCAGGCGACGCCCGTGCCGGCTTCGCCAAAGATCACGCCGACGAGGCCCAACATCGCCCATCTGGAGTGCAACAACTCGCACTCGCGGAATCGGTTAATGTCAAACGCTTCGTTAAACGGAACGATCGTTCTTTCCGTCGGCTTGTTGTCCGTCTTCTTCAACTTACCGATGACGTTCCCCGACGGGTTCTTCGCCGCCGAGCCGTCCAATCTGTCCAAGTCGAATTGCAAATATTCCGTCGGTTTGGACAATCCAAACGGATCGAAGCCTCTGTCACCGGGCATGGAGCCGTCCAACCATGCGGGCGCTTCCGCGTTCGGGTACCACAGGTCGCGTTCGCCCGATGGCGGGGTGAATTTCTTCTGCGTCGCTGGCTTCTTCGCCGGCGGTGACTTCTTGATTGGTGCCTAGAAATATTGAGAGCGAAACGAGGAGAAAAGGTCAGTTTTTGAGCAAAATCTCGGAGTGGAAAAGATATCAAAAAGACATATGAGATGATGGCTTTCATCAAAATCATCATCATCACGCGCTTAAAACCATTACACGCGAACGTTGCGAACGCGATCTGATTCCACGGATGCAAACACGGAGACTACTTTCATGCGTTCATTTTTTTAAAGCGTTTGAAAAGAGGGAGCGCGCGTTTGCGCGTGCGTTTTTTCTCTCTCTCTCTTTCATCGCGCGTAGGAGAAAATGTCGGTTGTGTTTTTTCCTTCTTTTTTGCTCTTTTTCTCCCTCTTTTTCCGCCTAAAATGAGACGATGATGATGCGCTCGGATTTCGAACTCAACCGACGCCTCGCGAACGATGTGAATGACTACACGTACCTTCTTCGCCGGAGTGACCGTTTTCTTCGCCGGTGCGGCTTTTTTGAAAACGGCGTTGATTTGTAACTTCGTCGCGAATACCATTTTTATATATTATATTATGTGTTCTGTGATGATGTTGTGTGCGATAATGGCGAAGTGTTTGTTCCTCTTTTTTGTCTCTTTGACATGTTTGAGGCTGAAAAATTCCCCTTTAAATTTAAGGGAAAATCTCTCAAAAAGTATATCTCTTTTGCCTCTGCTCCTCTGTTCTCTTTGTTTCGAGAGGGTGGTGCTTTTCCAGCTTCTTTTCCTCCTCCGATTAAAGAACGCGAGGAGCGTGGAAAACCAAACGAGGATACCGCACCACTCGAAGCAAAGCAAAAGCATCCAAAACCAACTTTGTGTGAGAGTAGATATCCACACTTTTCTGCCTCGTTTTGTATAGTATTGCACACCAGAAAGACGAGCATCGTAAACATGTCGTGTTCTTCTTTCGCGAAGACGTCTGCCACTTTCCACCAAAACCATCGCGCGGGTTCTTCGTCTTCGTCGTCTTCGCGGGGGAAATTGTCCGCGAGAACGAGATTACATCCGAACCACCTACGTGGCAACCGAAAACAACGCGCGAATAATTTTGCGGCCAATAAGAATGCGACCGCATTAACCACGCGCGCGGGACCTGGAAACTCGAAAAACCAAAAGTTTGCCCTCTTGTTCGACTGCGACGGCGTCCTGGTGGAAACCGAAGAGTTGCACCGATTGGCGTACAACAAATCGTTCGAACATTTTGGATTACAAATCGAAACAGGAACGCAAATGGAATGGGTCCCGTCGTATTACGACGTCTTGGCGAATACCGTCGGCGGCGGGAAACCGAAAATGCGATGGCATTTCAAGGAGAACAAATGGCCCACGGTCACGAAGAGCGATAAATACGGCACAGGAGAGGTTTTAGAGACATCAATCCAAGACCAACTGATCGATGACTTGCAAGATAAGAAGACGGAGTTTTATAAAAAAATCGTCGAGGAAGTCGCGCAGGCCAGAGATGGAATTTTAGAGCTGATGGACGAAGCGATCGCGAGACCGGACGTGGCGGTTGGGATTTGCTCCGCGGCTACGAAAGCCGGGTTCGAGAAAGTCGTCAACTCCGTGGTCGGGAAGGAGAGATTGGATAAATTGGACGTCCTCATGGCCGGCGACGACGTGACGAAGAAGAAACCGGACCCGTTGATTTATAACTTAGCGAGAGAAAAAGTAGATTTACCCGCGGAGATGTGCGTGGTGATTGAAGATAGCATCGTTGGTTTACGAGCCGCTGAAGGCGCGGGAATGCCGTGCATTATCACCCCGTGCGGGAGCACTCTCGGGCAGGATTTCAAAGGCGAAGGCGCCAAATTCGTTTGCGCGACCACGGTGAAAGCGAGCGGCGTCACCTTGTCCAAGATTTTTCCAGACGGAAGTGAGAAACCAAACTTTGACTTTTAATATTATTAACTCTTTATGCTATACTATTGTTATTACTATTCGTAAATCGTTCGTTCGTTCGTTCGTTCGTTGTTCTTGATGTCGCATGTTTCACCACGCTTCGTCTGTGTAAAGAGATATTTTCCGTATCTAAAACACCACACTTTTAAAGCACGCGAAAATGACTTCTTCTTTCCCCATCGTTTGTTCGGCATTGGTGGTGGCGAACAGGAATAAGAACAAGGCCTTTTTCGCCTCCTTTTCTTCGTCTTCATCGCGTGAGAGAAGAAAAACATCGTCGTCAAAAGTGTTTCCCATCGGCGCTTCAAAGTCCTCGGGAAATTCGAATGCAACAAAAACAACAAGACTAAAAACACCATCGAAGACGACGATTCAGACGAAAAGGAAAGGAACGACGAGAAGAAGAGCGAGCTCTGAAAATGACGTCTTTCAGGAGGAGGAGTTGGAGGAGGAGAAAGAAGAAGAAGAAGAATCGACTTTATTCTACCCCGCGCGGTTAGATGTCGTCCCTGCCTTTGTAGGTGGCCTCAACCCGGTGAACAGTTTCTTGTCTTATTTCTCAGGCGCGGTGTTGACGCAAGGGACGGTGAAGACGACGACGCAATGGACACTGTTTGTGGTTTTACCGATATTGTTTGTTATGTATTTGGTGAGGAAGTGGAGATATGAGGGTGATGTAGAGCGACGGATTTTGTTGTCGGCGTCGAGCGGCGACGACGGTAGGAATAGCGGTAGCAGCGGTAGCGGTAGTAGTAATGATGATAAAACGAGCAGCGGTGGTGGTGCGAATAACGCGAGAACAACACCCACGATGAAGATGATGTCGTATTCGCGGTCCATGCGAGGCAGGTGGTTGGACGTGCACGTGTGTTACGCGTTTTTGTTGCCGGCTGGGATTTCAGCCGGGGAGCACTCGTCGTATTGGTTGGTTTTAGCGCCGGCGTTTATGTTGTATCGGTTTTTGTGTCGCGAAGAGAGAGTGACAAAAAGTAGTGGGGAAGATTTTAACGCGACGACGACGACGACAAAGAGACCGTTGTTGTTCTCGTCGTCCTCGTCGTCGCCATTTTTTGCCTTCCTTTCGCCAGTTGGTCGCGGATGGAGCGCGTTGGCGTTGATCCTGCGACGCGCGCACAAATACGCGAAAATCGTCCTCGCCTCGTTGGCGCTAGCGCTCTTGGTCGCGTCCGGATCCGCGACGTTGCACCAATCGTTAACCGCGTTGAGCGGAGGTGGGATGGCTTTGCGCGTTTTGTTGAGTCCGTTTGCAATTGGCGTCGCTTTTCTCGGTTATTTCGCGCCGGCGGCTTTATTGCCTCGGTACATATCGCGCGTCTTTTCGAGAAAAGTCATCTCCGCCGACGAGGAAGAAGCGACGAGGAAAGCGCGGCTCACCAAAGAAGAACGCGTTGAGCTCGAAACCAAACGAGAAACCGAAAAGAAAAACCGAAAGTGGTGGCTACTCATCGGTTTCATTGCCATGGGCATTTCAGCGTTCACGGGTTCAGATTTACCCATCGTCCTCGCTTTCGCGGCGCAGTTACTGAAGGCGAATCCGGACGCTTTGCTCACCGCGATGGCGGAAAAAGGTGGCATGGTGGAGTTTGAAACCAAAATAGCGGACGCCTTCGACCGAGTCGTGCTTTCAAAGAAAGAACGTGAAAGGGAAAGAGACGAAAACGAAAACGAAAGCGAAAACGAAACCGGCGCTAAATAATAACACTAACAAATCTAACCCGCCGAAAGCAAGGGGAAGCGGAGCGCTCGCTCCTCTATTCATACATAGTATTTTCGCGTTGCACAAACTAGTCTAATCCCGCATCGGCGGCGTCTGCATCCTCTATTTCTCCTCCTCCTCCTCCTTCCGCTTTCGTCGCTACAACTTTTACCGCCGCCGTCGCCGCCAAGGCTGCTTCTGCTTTTCCTCCCACGTCGCCTTCATCCTCGTCACCGTCATCATCATTACCACCACCATCACCACCCTCCTTTTTCATCTTCATCTTCATCTTCATCTTCATCTTCTTCGCATTCCGTTTCTCTCTTTTCCTCTCGACCGCTTTCCTCTCCTTCTCTTCTCTCTCTCGTTTCCTCCGTTCAAACTTCGCCTTCACGTCTCTCTCTTCCTCTTCCTCGTCCATTTTTTCCAGCCGTTCGTATTCTCGTCTCCGCGAGTGTCTGTATTCGTGGAACGCTCCGGAACCCGCCCCGGCGGTCGATCCTTGCACGTTTTTCGATTCGTACGTGACGTTGTCGTTGATGTGTTTCAACTTTTCTTCCAATCGTTCCGCTTCCAATCTTCGCTTACTCATCATCGCTGTTTCCTCGTCAAAATCCACTCGGACGAGTTCTCCTCCAGCGGACATGTTTTTGCCCGTCGTGTCTCTGAAGTATCGAGGCTTTTCGCTTCTTTACGACGCTTTAAAGTAAGATATCGTGCAAGTCTAATTAATGGAGAAATTTGGAAGACGTTTGCCTCATTACTCCTCTTTGGTGCGCGCGCGCGTAAAAGAGAGTAAACAGCATCACGTCATGGTTCTCTCGCAAAGACCGAAACGGAAAAACGGCTTCTTCGTCTACCTCGACGCGCCGTCCTCGAATAATTTCGATGAAAATGAGAGCGATGAAGAGGAAACGACGAAGCGCGTAAAGTTCAGCGGGAACGTCCTTCAACTCCTCGGGATGAGTTTCTACCTGTTTGAGATTTTCGGATTCTACGCCGTGCAAGTGCCATCGATGACGTTTAAGAGAGAAAACGGGAGCAAAAATAGGGTGATTTTGTGCGCACTGTACGGGTTTTTGGTGCTTGTATCTTTCGCGAGCGGGATGAACGCGTCTTTGTGCGATCCAGAGACGGATTTTGTTCCTCCTATAGCGGAAACGAAGAAAATGTTAAAGGAAACGGAGAAAGAGGATGAAGACGATATCGAGACGGAGGGTAATAACTATAACCATCCAAAATGTCACATATGCCACAAGTACCAAAAGAACCCCTTAACGACAAAACATTGCGGCGCGTGCAACAAATGCATCGATGGATTCGACCACCACTGCGGGTGGCTGAACACGTGCGTCGGCGAGAAGAACTATCGAGCGTTTCTGGTGTTACTGGCGAGCGTCTCGATGCAGATTTGGGGGCAGTTTTCGGCGGGCGTTTGGTTATTAGTCGTGATTTGGGAGAAGTTGAGAAGGGTGGAGAGAAGTTTGAAAAGTTTGAACGACATTGGAGAGGATGGGTACGATCGGAGCGGGGAAATAGACGGACGGAGATGGTTGGATGCGAGGGAGAAGTTGTACGACGGATTCATGTCGCCGGTGAAGATGTTTTCGAACGATCACTATTATCCGACAACGACGGCTGACGATTATGAAAATATGGGTGTGAGTATTCAAACGGTGATTTCTGTGCTGGAAACCTTGCGGAACTGGACGTTGGCGTACGTTATTGTCGGCGCGATCTTAGCCTACGCGGTTTCCGAACTCGCGTGTTTCCACGTGGCGTTGAATATTAGGAAAGCGAGCACGTACGGGTACATCGTCGCGGAGAGGAAAAGAACGGAATTCGGGAAGAAAGTGAAAGCGTCGACGTGCAGATTATGTTGCATGGAAGATGGTTTGTTGAGGATGGACCACGAGAGTCAAGTTCGCCGCGACAAAAGCGGTTCTCAGCGTCACCATCTTTCCTACAACAAGGGGCCGTCGCACAAGGAAGGAGAAGTAGAAGTTGAAGTGGTAGAGAAAGAAGGAGACAAAGATAAAGAAGAAAAAGTAACAGAAGAAGATGTCGTGGTAGAAGACGCGGCGGTTGCGAAAGCGCGACAGAAAGAACAGCGACGCATCATGCTGGAAAAGGAACGCGAGATTGCAAAGCTTCGCGCGGAATTGAAGAGAGCGAAAATTGCAAAACTGAAGGAAGACGCCAAGCTCGGCGGTGACGGCGACGAATACCTCGCGAAAACGCTCGAGAAGAACTTTTCCAAAGTCGTATCAGGTAGCAAATACAATAATAATAGTAGTACTTAGTAGTAAAAACAGCTAAAAACAATACGTTTTCTCATTCCATTTTGCCTCCTCCTCCTCCTCCTCCTCCTCCTCCTTCCTCGTCGTCGTCCGAATCTCCGCCTAACTCGTGGTGCCCGGCTGCTTCAGCTAATTCGTTATCCACCGCGCTCATCTCCTCTTCCGTCCAAAAAGAATCGTTCGCATCCACGCTCCCACTTTTATTCCCTACAAACTTCTCCGGTTCCATCGGTCGCCATAAAAAGCAAATGACCGCGGTCAAGGCGAAATTCAAGACGTGCCAAAACGCCGCGGTGATCCAATCGGCTTCCCACTTCTCGTTAAACGCGTCGGTGACTTTAAACCACATCTCGTACACCACCCACACGAACGATAAAACCACGGATAAAGCTAACGCGTTGGTGAAATATCGGTACAAACTCAACTTGGCCATTTGCCTTCTTTGTTGCAACTGCGCCAACGTTTTACTCAAACTCGTGAAAATCCACAAGATGAACGCGCCGTCTAACGCAGCCACGGGTAAAACCAAAAACACTCTCGCGCCAGACGTTAAATCATCGATAGCACCTACGTTCGCGACGACGTCTAAAGTCGCGCTGGCGATGAAATATGCCCCGGATAATGCGAGTACTTTTGGCGCGAATCCGCCTAAAGTCGGTCGAACGACGCCGTAGCCCATGGAGGCGACTAAGACCAACGCTCTGGAAACGGCTTTCCGGGCGGCCGATACGACGACTGCAAAAATAGTCACGAAATACGGACGAAATCCAGTCGTGTTGAAATTCGAGTAATCGTAATACCACACGCACGTTTCAATCATCCCTAAGGAGACGACAAACGTCATCGAGTGATGGATTTGCATCAGATACTTCCACTTGACGGCGCAGTTCACCGCCCAACAAATTCCGAGCGCTAAATACGCCAACGATAAGAACAAATAAAACGGCAAATTCGCCGCCATCATCCCGGGTAAATACCCGCTCGGATTTTTCCACGCCGTTTGTCCGTTCACCGTCGTCCCGGCCAACTTCGGGTCGCAAATCACAAACCACAAGTAATACATCCCCGTCTCTTCGATGCTCACCGCGTCGTCCACCGTCCTCGATTCCAACTCATTTTTGCCTTCAAAATACGCGTCCGTCACCCACGGCCAATCCACGTTTTCCACCTCCACCAGTTTCTTCTCCTTCGTGTCTTCATCGATTTGTTCTTGCATCTCCTTTCTCGGTCGCACGATGACTCTCCCCGGCGAACACCCGCTCGTTTTCGCCAACGCTTCGTCGCAGCAATACCGCCGTCCGCCGTCTTCGGTGACGTACCCGACCAAGTCTCGGTCGTTCACTTCGAACACCACCGCTTGCACTACCCCCGAATAGTTGTTGTTGTTCTCGTTGTTGTTCGTAGTATTCTCATCTTCCTCCTCCTGCTCCGAAACGTCTTCTAAACTCCTTCGAAAGGCGACTTTATTGAACCGAATGTAACTCTTCCCGTTGGCTAATCCCGCCGGTCGTTTCACGCCCCAATCTGAAAAGTCATAAGTATCATCATCTTCGGACGATTTGAACAAGCCTTCTCGCCCGCCTCGGTATATGAACGCGTCGTTCACCGAGAAGAAGTACGAATCTTCGTACGCGTGTATCGCGGCATCGATTCTTGGAATGAGATCCAACGACAAGAGTAGGGAGAAAAACGGACAAAAGAAAGCGATGCTTTTGATGCTCCTTTTCATTTTAAACGAGGAGGCCATAGCAGCAGAAACGAAAAAGACCAAGAGAGAGATCTCAACTCTCTCTCTCTCTCTCTCTTATACGATGACGCGTGTCTCTGTTTATATGCGTGCGTGAGTCTATAATGAGGTGGTTTTTTCTCTTTTCGAGACAAAGACATCATGAAGAAAAAACGTCTCTTTTCTTCACCCAAAATTTTTGGTTTGGCACAACAAACAGACACATTGTGGGAAATTCTTCATTTTCTCGTTCTTCACAAGTTAGTGACTTAGAGTGCTTCTTTAAGAAAAGGTGTGAGTAGTATCGAGAGATTTTCTTTCCGTCTCATCTGCGCGGCGGCGTCGTTTCCTTCGTCGTCGTAGTGGGGTAGTATTTGAAATCGATCGTCGTTGTGCTTGGACAACAACAAAGAGAGAGAAAAGATGATGAACGGTATTGATGATGATTTTCCAACCAACAAATGCATTCCAGAGATGGGTGAAGAATTCAACGACGTATTGGACGAAGACGACGAGGAATTAATCGACGACATCGAACAATACGTCCAAATACGCCCATCCCTCGCGTACCAAAACGAAGCGATATGCAGAGTGACCTGCCCGGATAAAACAGGTT
>Ga0209630_10002439_pt1 | contig 17970 bp, 16 predicted proteins | sample COG_01_FD_184745 | JGI IMG/M metagenome (GOLD analysis project Ga0209630, IMG submission 184745) | Pelagic Microbial community sample from North Sea - COGITO 998_met_01 (SPAdes) (version 2) | ecosystem: Environmental > Aquatic > Marine > Neritic zone/Coastal water | place: Helgoland, sampling... | reverse complement strand
CTCTAAAAGCCATGGCTAGCATTCAAGAGGATGATATTTTGGTCGTTAGAGATAATGATAGACATAATTACGGTGACTTTGTTAAATCTATCCCAGGCTTGCCTCCAGTCACAGAAGTTTGCACAGAAATTTTTCCTCAGCCTGACGAATGTAAATATGCACGTTATCAAAGAGCTGAATTTAACCCTGAAACTTCTGTTGTAGATACAACTACCTTTGAAATTAATTTAATTTCTAATGAACCAATTTTAAATGGAAAGCTTGATTGGACAATAGGTGCTTTTTACATGGATCATGAAATAGAAAACACTATACGAGGATATAGAGATAACGACTTAACGGGTCAATTGAGATATTTATGTGGAGAGTCGTTTGCAAATCCTGCATATTGTTACACTCATGATTATGGTATTCCAGGAAGATTTGATGTCTTTGGAGCCGATTGGGATTTTGTTACTGATGCTCGTCCAACCAGAGAATCATATTCATTATATGGACAAGGAACTTATAGTGTCAGTGATGATTTTCGTCTCGTTGCAGGGATGAGATATTCAAAGGATACATTTAAAACAAATGTAACGAATTTCTTTAATACAGAGACCTTCACAGAAAAAGGTACTTCTGATGAGACCACCGGTAAGATTACAGGTGAAATAGATTTATCAGATTCAACCATGGCGTACCTATCATTTGCTAGAGGATTTAAGCCTGGTGGAAGTAATTTAACCTTTGGTTTTACAGAAGCCGAAGATACTGCTGCTGGAAGACCTATCGCACCAGCTTTAGTATTTCCAATATTTGAAGCAGAAACAGTTGATGCAATTGAGTTTGGTTTAAAAACAGATTTATGGGATGGAAGGGCGCGTGCAAATATTGCAGCCTTTTCTTACACATATGAAAACCTTCAATTCCAAGCAACTGACCCAGACCCGTACAGAGGCGGCGTAGCAAATATTCCTGAATCAGAAATGTCTGGTCTTGAGGTTGAATTCAAAGGCTTATTAAATGATTCCTTAGTCTTAGATATGAATTTATCATTCCTCGATTCAGAGGTTACCGCAGATTACATGGTCTTGGATAATGTTGATGCATATCAATATTTTTTTGGTCAAGAAGATCTGCGCTATGGTTTAAGAGAAAATGTTAAGGGTAATGAGCTAGCAAAAAGCCCAGAGTTTTCTGCTGATATTAGCCTTACTTATGAAACAATACTTGCATCGGGAAGCTTATTTACCGGAATAATGCAGTACGTTCAAAGAGGTGATTTCCAACAAAGACTCTCCAACAACTCAATTGTTGATGCCATTGATTCATATGATTTATTGAATCTTACTGCAAGCATTGATTTTGTCGGAGATAAGTGGGGATTAGATTTTAGAGTTCTTAATGCTACCGATGAGGATGGTGTTAATTCAAGCATGACTGATGTCTTTGGTGTGGCTGCAACTGGATTAGAGCTTATTCCGCCGCGTCAATTCATGGTTCGATTGAGTATGAGCTATTAATAGAATTAATTAGAACTATTTAAGATTTTTTATGCATGCTCTTTTTTAAAACTATCATTAAGTATTTATATGGAAAAATTATTTATTCAAGCTGACGAATTACTAAAAGATTCATATCAGCTTGCATGGCAAGTCTTCGAAAGCGGGTATCGACCAGATTATATTATTGGTGTTTGGAGGGGAGGCGCTCCCATAGGAATAGCTGTCCAAGAATTCTTAGATGTTTTGGGCGTTCCGTCAGACCATATTGCCATTAGAACGTCTCATTACAAAAGCATGAATGAAAGAGATAATTCTGTGCAAGTGTATGGCTTGAACTATGTAATAAAAAAAGTTGAGTCAGAAGACTCTTTGTTGATTGTAGATGATGTTCATGACACGGGTATATCTACTAAGCAAATAATTTTAGATCTTGAGAGGGCCTGCAAAAAGAATACTCCTGAAATTAAAGTGGCTACCACTTACTTTAAGCCTCAAAAAAATCTTACTGATAGAAAGCCAGATTACTATATTCATGAAACAGATAAATGGCTTGTGTTTCCTCATGAGCTTGAGGGTCTTTCTTTAGAAGAAATTAAGAAATTTAAACCTGAACTTTCAGAATTAATTGACAGAATAAAACCTCATATTTACAAGTAATCATCATTTGCAGTTTGCACTATAATACTTATTTCAGAACCCAATAACATAAATGACTGATTCGGTTAACTTAGCTTTAGATAAAAAAAATCTAGATACGATATTGGTTCTTGATTTTGGCTCGCAATACACGCAACTAATTGCTCGAAGAGTTAGAGAATTAAATGTATTTTCTGAGATTTTGCCATGGGATATCTCCCCTGAAAGGATCAAAGCTCTCAATCCTAATGGCATTATACTCTCCGGTGGCCCTGAATCAGTCACAGCGTTAAATACCCCAAGAGTTCCAGAGATTGTATTTGATTTAGAGGTTCCAATATTAGGAATTTGTTATGGAATGCAAACACTTGCTGAGCAGTTTGGCGGGCAAGTAACTTCTTCAAAAGCAAAAGAGTTTGGCCATGCCGAAATAGTAATTGAAGAAACCTCTGTTCTTTTTGATGGATTTAGTACCGGATCATCAATAGATGTTTGGATGAGTCACGGTGACCATGTTTCAACATTGCCTGAAAAATTTAACTTAGTTGCCTCAACAGCCTCGGCGCCAATTGCCGCAATGCAACATTTTGAAAAACCTATTTTTGCACTTCAGTTTCATCCTGAGGTCACGCATACCAAACAGGGAAACGCTGTATTGGAGAATTTTGCATTTAAAGTATGCAATTGTTCTGCTCAATGGAGAATGGAAAACCTTATTGAGCAGAGAATTATCGATATTAAAGAGCGGGTCGGCGATCAAAAAGTATTGTTAGGCTTATCAGGAGGTGTTGACTCATCTGTTACAGCTATGTTGCTAGATCGAGCTATTGGCAAAAACTTAATATGTGTATTTGTGGACAATGGGCTGCTAAGAAAAAACGAAGCTGAAGATGTAGAAAACTTATTCAAAGAAAAAATGGATCTAAATCTATTTGTTGTAGATGCAAAAAAGATATTTTACAGGCATCTAAAGGACGTATCTGATCCTGAGCAAAAAAGAAAAGTCATTGGCAGAACCTTTATTGATATTTTTGATAACGAAGCCTCAAAACTTCAAGGTGAAATTAATTTTTTAGCACAGGGAACTATTTATCCCGATGTAATTGAATCATCTGAATCTGAGTCTAAAGAAGCCAGAGTCATCAAATCTCATCATAATGTTGGCGGCCTTCCTGATGATATGAAAATGGAGCTGGTTGAGCCTCTCAGAGATTTATTTAAAGATGAAGTAAGAAAAATGGGAGCCGAGCTAGGCCTCCCCATAGAAATGCTTAATCGCCATCCATTTCCTGGCCCAGGCTTAGGAGTTAGAATTTTAGGAGAAATAAGTCAAGAAAAAGTTATCACCTTACAAAATGCTGATGCTATTTTTATAGAAGAATTAATTAAAGCGAATTTATATGACCAAGTTAGCCAAGCATTCTGTGCATACTTGCCGGTAAAATCAGTTGGAGTGGTTGGAGACGAAAGGCGTTATGCAGATGTTATTGCTATTAGAGCTGTTGAAACTGTAGATTTCATGACAGCTACCTGGGCAAAACTTCCATATGATTTCTTAGCCCATGTCTCAAATCGAATAGTGAATGAATTAGAGGAGGTAAGTAGGGTAGTTTATGACATCTCCAGTAAACCGCCAGCGACTATTGAGTGGGAGTAGTAGTCAGCACTAAAACCCTTGTGTTTACTGGCTTTTGCTACTTGTAAACTACTTGTAAACTCTTCTGAAACACGCATTCCTTCGTTAGTTTTGTAAACAAACTTGTAAACTCAGACTACTACTCTGTTTCGTAATAGTATTCCTTCATTATCCTTTCCTATGTAACAAGTATACTCTTTAAAAATAACTGTAATGTGGGAGCGTACAGATTGATCAAAAAGGCTGAAGCAAACATTAAAGCAGTTGAGAAAGGTATGTTTGGAATAGGGCATTAGCGTTGTAAAGTTTACAACAACAGAAATGCTGAACTAATTGGCATTAATTAATAATATAGAAATAAAATTTTAAAATTCTAGAAGCTCGTTTCACTTTTTATTTTCTACTTAACCTGAAATTAATAAAAAATGAAAAAATACTACTTGTTAACCAGTATAAAGTCATGCATGAAGGCATATTATAAATTAGAATACAAACAAAGAATGAGATTGCCAAATATGTGTTCTGCCCTGACTTAATTTCATAATAGCGATAAGAAGAATCAATATAGTTAGTTATAAATATTAAAATAGGTAATAAGTTAAGAGTGCCAAGCAATTTGTCTGGTTGTGAGAGATTAATTACATTAAATACATCAACATCAAAAATAATTGTATTGTTTAAAAAAAATAAATAAGCGCTGATCAGTATTGGTAAAATTATATAGAAAGAAATCCCAGTATAAATGTTTTGGATTGGATGAAAATTATTCTTATTGTAAATTTCTTCAATAGCTCTGAATCGTTTCTCGCCATTGTAAGTGGGTGGTATTTTTTTTAATTTTTCTTGAATATGATTAATCTTAATGCTTGCATTATCTTCATATACTCTCGCCACTCGAAGAATAGGCATCAAGAGAAGTGATATTGAGAGACTTGTAATAACAATAGAGATTGCAGGAAAATTCAGTAAAGAATCTATTAATAAATAATAATTTTTTATAATATATATAGATGGACTTAAGATTTTCTCTAAAAAATCATACATTAAAGTTTACTTAGGAGTTAAGTGATATAGCTGTCTAAGACCATTTTTAACAGGCTGCTTATCTTCAATTGAAAAAAACTTCAAAACTGAAGATTCAAAAGATTTGATATTATAATCATCATACTGTTCTTTTTTATTAGCTAGCAATTTGATGACCATTTCATCGTCCCTATTAACAAACTCTATTATAATATCTGAATCCAAGGTTCTTAAATATTCAAGAAATATTTCACATGGAATATTTGAAGAAATTCTAATATGGTGAATTACTGCAAGACACATTACTAGTTCAGGACGCGATCTTGATTCAAGTCTCAACCTCTCATTAGAGTTAAATCCTTGATTGGGAGAAATATTTTCAATTTTTTGAATTAATGGATAAATATTGGTATCTTGCTCTTTAAGCCTGTTATACATTTTTCCAATAGCGATGGAATCAGAATCCATTGCAAGTATGTCACTTACATTTTTAGAAATATGTTCTGAAAACATACCTGTATTTGCCCCAAAATCCCAGACAGTATTATATGATTTCTTCAAAGTTACTTGATTTATAAAATTTTTCTTTATTTTATTATCATTTTGTTCATAAGTGTTTATGTGATCGTAGTCTGCCCAAGCACTTATGCTGGATTTTGATTTCAGTTTATTTACTATATTAATCATTGAATCTACTAGAGCTATAATAGAGATTCTAGATTGTTTAATTTTAGTTCTTTCTTTTACAGGAGCAGTATCTCTTTCTTTTTTCAAGATGCTCCTTTCCATAAGGTATGGAAGAACAACGTGAGATAGCACTCCCTTTTTAAAAAGTTTATTAAATGATAAGGATTTATATAAAAAGTTTGAATCTATGCCATCAAGATTGCTTCGTAAAATTAATCTAAAGTCTAAATCAAGATAAGCCCGAAGCATCAATGGATACAAAAACATCATACAAAATTGACGATATGAATCCCATCCCTCATCTTTTTCCCACTTTATAAACGATGGGGTATCAATAAAAATTGGTTTATTATTTATGAACTGTATATTGTAAGGCGTTGAATCTTTTAGAATCCAATCATTTTCTAGAGAAGTTTTCAGTAACTCCAAATGAAGTAAAGCGGCATCTTTTAATTGATAAAAACTCCATTCATAGGGATATGAAATAAAATTTATATAATCATGTTCTAAATAAAAATCCCAATTTAAGTTTACATCTTCTTCAATGATTTTATTTTTATCGTAAATAGCAGTTGCTACTATTTTATTTTTTTTAACTAATTCTTGAAAAAAATTACTCGCTAAAAGTTCTTGTTGTTGTTGATATGTTTCAGTATTTACACCTCTAATAATTCTGGGACTCCCTTCAGAAGTTTTTTTTATATATACCTGTCCTGAGGGATCTCTAAATGAACCACTATCACGAGTATAAATATTTTCACTTTGTTTCATTTTCATATACCAGTAAGGAGCTTAACCTTCTTTAGATTCAGATTCAGATTCAGATTTAGATTTAAATCTATCTTTTAAGTTGTAAAAATATTTTTTAAATGAATAAATTATTGCAGCAAAAAAGCCTAGAATTGCAGTTACTAATGCACTTCCAGAACCTGGATCAATATATGCATATGCATTAATTGGAATGATTAAGATTAAACAGAGCAGTAAAGAATTTTCTATTTTCAAAATGATGGTCTCATAGATTATATAGTAAAGGAGTTACTATTTTATTATTTCACAATTATTATAATAGCAAATTAATGAATAATTTAAAATCAGTAATTTCTTGAAAGTCAAAGGCACCATCCTCTTCCTTAGTTTTATATTTATAGACAACATGCTCAAGAGTCTGCGCATCACTATCAAGAAAATATTTATATATGTAATTAAAATTATTTATTGGAGTTTTTAAATCATTTTCATTGATTTTCAATTTATTCGATGCATAAAACGCATTGATATTAGTTGTTTTAAGATCCCAATTATCATTGCATGGATCAAAGTAATGACATGGATAAGGACCCTCATCTGATTGAATAACAGAAATAAAATTTTTATTGATTTTTAGCATTGCATCAAAAATGCTTAATATTTGATCATTGAAGAACTTTAAGTATTCAACATATCTGTCTTTATTGGCTTCTAAATCTGGACCAGCATCATGCATTGGTAATGGATTGCAATCTCCACTAACGTTTAACAAACAAAAAGGGAAGGAATTATAAAGTGAACAAAGGCAAATAACCCGTCATTTTTTAATTAAATTCTTTTACAGTACCAAAGTCTTCATGATGACCTTCATAATGTCCAATAAATGTTTTTTCTTCTAGATAAATTGGCTCCTCTTGTTTAAGACATCCTAAAATAAATTTAGTACTATTAATAGGACCTAAATTATTTTTTAGCCATTTGTCACATTTTTTTGGTGACCTTATTGTATTCAAAATAGAAACCCTATTGTCCATGTGAACATCTCCATCAAAGTCTGTCGCTTGTATCAAGGTGCTAAAATTAGTTTCTGGACCATGATCACTCTGAATTATTATAATTGCTGATGGATCATTTTTATCTAAATATGAGATTAATTCCATAACCAATGAATTCACGCAATTAACAGTTAATAAATAGTCCTCTAAAGGTTCCCAGATTTTAAGAGATATTGATTTAACAGTTCTGCAATCATTTTCAAGATAAGGAGGATGAGGAGATAAATGATGAAAAAAATGAAATTTTGAATCCTGTATTTTTACCTTACTATCTTCTAGAAGAAAATTAGATATTGCATCATATTGATAATTGTGAAAATAGTAAAAAAACCATTTTAGAGCAGTTCTTTCAAAAAAAATAGTCGATTCATAGGTAAACAAATCTTTTAGTGGCTTGCCACATTTAGCATGTTTGAAGGTGCATCTTGACCAGGAATTACCATAAAATATAAATTCATATTGCAAATTATCTAATTCTTCTACTAGTGGAGGCTTTTTATTATTATTTAATAAAGATGGGAAAAAGTTCCTATGATTATTATAAACATCGCCCTCAACAACTGGATATGACAAATTAAAAATGCCGGACAATGCAAGGTAAGTCATATTATATGAAGCTTTATCACCTAAATTTTTAAAATTACTCTTTTTAAGATATTTGTAAAAATTATCGTTATTAAATGACATTCTAGAAAATGTTTTCTTGGATGCATAACCATCCAAAAGAATAAAGTAGACATTTTCTTTTAAAATAGATTTATCATTAATTGCATCCTTTCTTTCTAATAAAAAATCTTCTGCTTTAGGTTTATTTTGAATATCAGTCTCGCCATTATTAATAGATTTTAAGGATAGCTCTAAAGCTGGTGTAACAAGAAAAAAAATAGAATAAAGCAAAAAAAAATTTGTTAAAAATTTAATTTTTAACAAATTTAAAAAGATAAAAACACTTAATAAATAAATAAATAAAAACATTAATACAGATAAATATCTTTTTGTGATCAGTAATTTTTCTTTTATCAAATCGAAATAAATGTAATCAAAATTTATTATAAATATGAGCAATATAATCGATGAAGCAAATATTAATTTGTAATATTTTGGAAATATATTGATTAAAAAATAAAGAATAACAAACGTAAACAAAACCAAAAGTGATAAAAGCATGAGGGGTTGTATGGTTTCATTGAAAGTGATTTGCTCAAAATTATGATTATAAAATACAAAATAAGGTGCAAATGATATAAATAATATCAAGGTTATATAGTAAGAATATTTTTTTAAGAAACTAATTGGCATTGTTAATTACAATGGGTTGGGTCTTGAAATGCCCCTAGGTAAGGATAAATCGGTGTCATAGATAAAAATACACCTCCCTTTCTTAATACCCTATAACATTCATTCAATAAAAATATGAACGGTGCATGACCAATCTCTTCTCTATCTGAGTAACGTGGTATATGTTCAAGAAGATCATAGGCTGTTAAATAATCTATTGCATTATCGTCAAATGGTAGTTTTTCAAATCCCAATCGGCATTTCAATACCCCATTATCATTATCTTGGAACAGATCCACGCCAAGAGCTTTATTTGTACTAAAACGATTCGTCACTTTCGGTCCGCAACCCAAGTCAACAGCTATAGTGTCTTGATTATTTTTTAAGGTAAATGCATCGTGAACACTTTGCAGATCTCCTTTTACTACTTTAAGCCTAGGTAGAAATATCTGGATGAACAGATAAAGACTTGGAATCTTTTGAATTATTGCTTTGAGCCCTTTTTTCATAAATTCATTCTTCCCTAAATAATTATTTCTTTAAATAGAGCGCTTCTTTGAGTGCTTGGCAAGTTCATTCTTTTTCGTTTCCAAATTATATACTGAAGTCTAGATTTTTTTTAGGTTATACAACTACTTTGCTTTTCAGTTTATAATTTTAATGAGTATACAAATTGATGGCATGGATGTAAAAAATAAAAAAGTACTTGTTCTTGGTGCAGGAATATCAGGATGTTCAACTGCTTGGCTGCTAAAACGGCTTGGTGCAGATGTTACATTGGTCGAAAAGGAAGAGAAGTGTGGTGGAATAGGAAAAACTTATTTTCTGGACGGAAGTCGATATGAGCTTGGACCACATGTTTTTCATGCTAAAGAGAAGCACACGATTGCGTTTTATGAGAAATATGGCGCTAGACCTATTAAATTTTATGCCAAAATGTCTGCTGATGATACCTTGGAGACATTAATTGATTTTCCATATTCAGTAGATACAATTTTTCAGCTTCCAAGAGAAATTGGCAGAGCAGTAGTTCAGGAGCTTTTTGAAATAGAGAAAAGAGAAATAGATCATTCTACTCTTGAAACGTATCTTCAATCTGTGGTGGGTAAAACACTCTATGAAAACTTTAATTTGGGCTATTCGAAAAAATTTTGGGGTAAACATCCAAAAGATATTCCAGCAAATGCAGCAGCTTCTTGGATTAGTCTAAGAACAACTGACAAAAGAGTCTTTTTGGAATGGCAAGGTTATCCAAAGGGAGATTACAATGAATTTATGGAATGGGTAAAAAAAGATATTCCCATGATTCAAGCAAATGTTAATGGAATCAAAAAAAATGGTTCAAAAATTCTAGGTATACAAACTGATGAAGAATTACTGACTTCTGATTTATATATTTCAACTTTACCATTAAAAAGTTGCTTTCCAGAAATGAGTGAAGATCTTAATTATGTAGGCAATATTGTAGTAGCGATGAAATTAAAGGATGGTCCTATACTTCCGCATGGAGTAGGTAGTGTCTATTTCCCTAATAAATATGGCTTTAAAAGACTTACTGAATACCCAGCAATGACTGATCCTTCATATCCAAATTTGGAGAATGGCACACTTATCAGTTTTGAGTATAACGTTTATCCATGGGAGAAAAACCAACTGAATGAGAAAGATTATATAGAAGAAACAACTATAGCTTGCAAAGAACTTTGCAATCAAGAACCTTTGTCTACACGCTTTCACTATCATAGAGATATATACCCAATTAGAAACCCAGAACAAATGGGGAAATATTCTAAAATTCAGGAACAAGTAGCTAAATATGAGAATTTCTTTATGACTGGTCGATTTGGAAATTTTAAGTATGTAAATATGAATGATTGCATAGAAATGTCCTTTGATCTAGTCAGTGAATTAACTGGCAAGAATATAGACCAAATTTGTAAAGAAGTAGACTTACAACTAGAGAAATAGGTTTGGAGAGAGTTTTAAAGATAAGCCTAGGCAGTTATAATAAATTAATTAAATTAAAGAGCTTTTAAAATCAATATGAACAATCCAGCAAATGACCAATTGAATGAAAATAATGACCATGAAGTAGATCTTCTAGAGATTTTTAAATCATTAAATCAAGGAAAATGGATTATTGTTTCCATGACTGCTTTTTTTTCAATTATTGGAGTTATTTATAGCCTTCTCTTGCCTAATATATATTCATCAGAAGCCATACTAGCTCCCGCGAGTTCATCCGGTGGTATTTCTGGAGCATTGAAAGGTTATGGAGGTCTGGCATCGCTTGCTGGAATAAACATTCCATCTAACAGTGATAATAACTCCACACAAGCAATAAAAAAACTTAGTTCCCTTAGTTTTTTTGAAAATAATGTACTACCTTACATCTTCCTTCCAGATCTTATGGCTGTTAAGTCTTGGAACTCACAGGACAATACACTTACTTATGATGACAGTATTTACAAGGAGAGTACCAATACTTGGGTTCAAGGCAATTCCATTGCTAATAAACAAATGCCAAGCGCTCAAGATGGCTTCAAAGTATTTATAGAGGAACACTTAAGTGTAAGTGAAGATAGAAAAACTGGCTTTGTTACTTTGCAAATCAAACATCAATCTCCATTTGTGGCTAGGCAATGGGCTGAGTTGATGATTAATCAAATCAATGCTTTCTATAGACAAAAGGATAAATTCGAGTCAGAAAAATCCGTGAACTATCTCAATCAACAGATAGTAATATCGAGCCTACAGGAAGTCAAAGTAGCTTTTGCAGATCTTATTCAAGAAGAAACTAAAAAGTTAACTCTCATTGAAGCCAAGAATTCATACGTTTTTGAGTACGTTGATCCTCCTGCGGTAATGGAAAGAAAATCAGAGCCTTGGAGGCTCCTCATTGTTATTTTGAGTGCACTAATAGGTGGGATTCTAAGCATTATTTTTGTTTTAGTGAAAGCTTTTGTTTTAAAAGAAAAAGCTTCTTATGCTCTCAGGCATTAAATTCTTAAATAAAATTAGCTAACTACCCATGTGGGCTCATACTGGGCATAAGAAATAAACAATAAAGATCTAATGTTAGATTCGCGAACCTTTAAAACAGCCATAGAAAACGTACCGCTTGTCTCAATTGACCTCTGCTTAGTATCTGATGGCGAACTCTTTTTGGGCAAACGCACTAACGAACCCTTGAAGGGTGAGTGGTTTACGCCGGGGGGGCGAATCCAAAAGAATGAAACCTGGCAAGATGCATTGCTTAGGCTTGCTAAAGTAGAATTAGGTCTTAGTAGCATCGTGGTAGAAGACTTTCTTTTAATGGGTATGTGGGATCATTTTTATCACAATAGCGCTATTGATCAAAATATATCAACTCATTATGTTAACCTACCCCATTATGCAGAGTTTATCTCTAAACCTAAAATAATTTTAGATTATCAGCATAGCGCATTTAAGTGGTTTGATTTGGCAGTGGTATCAAATGATGAAAAATTCCACCCTTACATTCGAAACTATGCGATTTGGTTATTAAAACACATGGACAACAGCAATGCTTAAAGCAGTAATTATGGCGGGTGGTTCGGGTACGCGCCTTTGGCCCTTATCTCGAGCCGCACACCCAAAGCAATTCTTGGCGTTGCATGGTGAGGACACCATGCTGCAAGCGACATACAAGCGGCTTGATGGTTTGGATATCCAGTCTTCAGTAACAATATGTAACGAGGAGCATCGCTTCTTTGTGGCTGAGCAGCTTCGCGAAATTGATAAGTTAGGCTCAATTATTCTGGAGCCCGTTGGAAGAAATACTGCTCCGGCAATTGCCCTCGCAGCCCTTTCGTCGCTGGAGGGTGAAGACCCTCTATTACTTGTTCTCGCTGCTGATCATGTGATTGAGGATGAAGTGGCATTTATCAAGACGGTTATGAATGCAATCCCCTTAGCGGAATCGGGAAAGCTCGTCACCTTCGGCATCGCACCCCATGATCCAAATACAGGTTATGGCTATATAAAGAAGGGCCAATCTCAAGGTCCTGGCTTTACTGTTGATGCTTTTACCGAAAAGCCCTCTGCTGAACTTGCAAGGGATTACTTCGAGTCAGGTGATTACTTTTGGAACAGCGGCATGTTCCTATTTAAGGCTAGCCGATACCTAGAAGAGCTTAAAAAGCATCGTCCAAATATTTATGAGGCTTGTCAGTTATCAATGGAGAGCGTCTCCAAAGACAATGATTTTTTAAGGGTCAATGCAGCAGCATTCAATAAATGCCCAAGTGATTCTATTGATTATGCCGTTATGGAAAAAACAGATGATGCAGCTGTTGTTCCCATGGATGCGGGTTGGAGTGACATAGGGTCTTGGTCATCCTTGTGGGATATTAGCAAAAAAGATAGCAACGGCAACGCTACATATGGTGATGTAATGCTTCATGAATCAAACAATTCCTATATAAGAACTGATGGAAAGTTAGTTGCTACAATTGGTGTGGATGATTTAGTGATTGTATCTACTAAAGATGTGCTGGTTGTAGCTCGCAAAGATAGTGTGCAGGATGTAAAAGCTGTTGCTCAAAAGTTAAAGGCCAAATCAAGATCTGAATGGGATAGCCACAGAGAAGTTTGGCGACCGTGGGGTAAGTATGACTCGATTGATAGTGGGAAGGGATATCAGGTCAAGCGAATAACAGTAAAACCCGGAGCTAAGTTGAGCGTGCAAATGCATCACCATCGTGCAGAGCATTGGGTAGTTGTTTCTGGATTGGCAAGAGTTACAAATGGCGATAAAACGTTCATGCTATCCGAAAATGAATCTACGTATATTCCCGTTGGTGTTGTTCATGCACTTGAAAATCCAGGCAAGGTTTTATTGGAAATTATAGAGGTCCAGTCAGGGTCCTATCTTGGAGAAGATGATATTGTGCGCTTTGAGGATATATATGGAAGAGAAGTTAAATAGTGGTTTATGCTGACGCCATGGACATTTAGATATGTTGGATAATTTGCCAGTGTAATCAAATTAATAACTAAATGTTAATATTTAAAAACTCAGCATTTATTGTGTTTAACAATTTATAAAGTGGGAGCAAGTGGAATGAAAGTTGTAATTCTAGCAGGTGGTTTTGGTACAAGAATTAGCGAGGAAACAAACTTAAAACCAAAACCAATGATTGAAATTGGTGGCAAGCCAATTCTTTGGCATATTATGAAAATGTACTCCAAGCATGGTATTAATGACTTCATTATATGTTGTGGCTACAAAGGCTATGTAATTAAGGAGTATTTTGCAAATTACTTTCTCCATCAATCCGATGTTACTTTTCATATGAAAGAAAATCGGATGGAGGTTCATGACGAAAGAGCTGAGCCTTGGAAAGTGACTTTGGTTGATACAGGTGAAAGTGCTCAAACAGGAGGCAGGCTTTTAGCTATACGTCAGTATCTTGATACCGAGGAGACGTTTTGTTTGACTTATGGTGATGGAGTTAGCGATATAGATATTGCTGGATCTATTGAATTCCATCAGAAGCATGGCAAGCTTGCCACGGTAGCGTCAGTTTTTCCTCCTGGTAGATTTGGGGCTTTAGAATTAGAAGACTCATCTGTTAAGAGTTTTATGGAAAAACCAAAAGGTGATGGCGGAATGATAAATGGTGGGTTCTTTGTCTTGTCATCAAAGGTACTTAATAGAATTAAAGATTTACAGAGCGTATGGGAGCAGGAACCGCTGAAATCTTTAGCACTTGATGGGGAGTTAATGGCATTTGAGCATAAGGGATTTTGGCAGCCTATGGATACTCTGCGAGATAAAATATTTCTTGATGGTCTGTTGGAGGAGAATAAAGCTCCATGGAAAACATGGTAGTAGTAGGCATGGTAAATTCAGAATTTTGGAAAGGTAAGAAAGTTTTTATTACTGGTCATACAGGTTTTAAAGGGACCTGGCTATCTATTTGGCTTAACTCAATGGGAGCAATATTGGCTGGTTATGCATTGGCTCCCAACACAAAACCTAATTTTTTTGAGACCGCATCGGCGACTGATGAGATAGAATCCATAATAGGTGATATAAGGGATTTGGACAAACTCTCGCAAGCTATGGGAAGTTTTGCACCCGATATTGTTATTCATATGGCTGCGCAACCATTAGTTCGACTCTCTTATAAAGATCCAGTAGATACATACAGTACGAACGTCATGGGAACGGTTCATCTGCTTGAGGCTGTTAGAAGCACACCTTCGGTTAAGGCTGTTGTCAATGTGACTACAGATAAATGTTATGAAAATAAAGAATGGGTTTGGGGTTATCGTGAAGATGAAACTATGGGAGGGCACGACCCCTATAGCAATAGCAAAGGGTGCTCTGAGCTTGTCACTGCAGCCTATAGGAGTTCATTTTTTAATGATTCGGGATCAGCTAAAATTGCTTCAGCCCGGGCGGGCAATGTTATTGGTGGTGGTGACTGGTCTGAAGATCGGTTGATACCTGATTTTTTTAAATCATTTGAAAATAACGAGCCAGTGATTATTAGAAATCCATCAGCGACTAGGCCATGGCAGCATGTTTTAGAGCCTTTATCAGGATATTTGGTATTGGCGGAACAGCTGTATCTTAATGGCGAAAAATATGCTGAAGCTTGGAACTTTGGTCCCGAGGAAAATGACGTAAAGTCAGTGAGGTCTATTATCGAGTACTTAGTTGAACGATGGGGAGATGGCTCAAGTTGGATTCATGATGAGTCTGAGCAGCCTTATGAAGCTCAATTGCTCAAGTTAGATATTTCTAAAGCTAAAAAACTACTGGGATGGCAGCCTAAATGGGATTTATTTGAAGCCCTGGACAGCATCATCGAATGGCAAAAGGCTTGGCTCAGCGGTCGAGATATAAAGGCGGTGACACTTAATCAAATACGTCAATTTGAAGACAGTTAGGGATAGTTATTCAGCCTTTAGTGATAAAGCATTTTTTGTTCTCCTGTCTCATTGAGCGTGGAGATAGATTATAATTGTTAGATATTAGTTATATAGTTAGTTATTTATAGGCATAGCATGGGTGTTGAAATTCATAGTACCAACTTAGAGTCGGTTTTAATAATTGTCCCTCAGCGCTTTGAGGATCATCGAGGCTTCTTTGAAGAAACTTGGAGTGACAATTCTTCAGCAGCACTCGGAATTGAAATTTCATTTGTTCAAGATAATCATTCTTATTCTAAAGAACTATGGACACTTCGAGGACTTCATTATCAATCGCCTCCCCACGCTCAGGCAAAGCTTGTTCGTTGCTCACGTGGCGCAATTTTTGATGTGGCAGTGGACATTCGAAAGGGTTCGCCTACTTACGGGCAATGGGTTGGTGAGAAACTTTCCAGAGAGAATGGTTTCCAATTATTTATCCCTAAAGGTTTCCTTCATGGTTTCGTAACTCTTATGCCGGATACAGAAGTTCAGTATAAGTGTAGTGACAATTATGCCCCGGAATGTGATGGGTCGGTACTTTGGAGCAGTCTAGGGATTGACTGGCCTTTGCCTGATGGAGTAGCGCCTAAATTGTCTGCGAAGGATGAAGATGCAAAGCCCTTTGAAGTCTTTGATTCCCCTTTTTCTTTGGAGCTTAACTTATGAAAATTTTAGTTACTGGAGGAGCAGGCTTCATTGGTTCTGCTGTTGTGCGAAAGGCAATCTCTCAAGGTTTTGAGGTGGTAAATGTAGATGTGCTGACATATGCTGCTTGCCTTGAGAATCTAGGTGCAGTAGCAGAATGTCAGGGATATGTTTTTGAGCAAGTAGATATATGTGATCGGGCAGCTCTTGACCTACTTTTTACTAAGCATAGGCCAGATGCAGTTATGCATCTGGCAGCTGAATCCCATGTTGACAGATCTATTGATGGTCCAGGTGATTTTATTGAGACTAATATAATGGGGACTTATCATCTGCTTGAGGCTGTAAGAACTTTTTGGTTAAAAGCAGGGAGACCCCTGAACTTCCGCTTTCATCATATTTCGACTGATGAAGTATTTGGCTCGTTGCCAGAGGATAAATCAGTTCGGTTCACCGAGAAAACTCCTTATGATCCGCGTAGCCCCTATTCGGCGTCTAAAGCCGCATCTGATCATTTAGTTCGCGCTTGGCATAAAACCTATGGGATTCCAGTAGTTCTAACGAATTGCTCTAATAACTATGGGCCTTTCCACTTCCCTGAAAAGCTTATTCCTGTTGTAATTTTAAAAGCACTAGCAGGCGAAGCTATTCCTATTTACGGTAAAGGTCAAAATATCAGGGATTGGCTATATGTAGAAGATCATGCAGATGCTCTTTTATTGGTATTGCAGAACGGTTGTGTAGGAGAGAGCTATAACATAGGTGGTGGGAACGAGCTGAGCAATATTGATTTGGTGCGATCATTATGCTCCATACTTGATGAAATGAAGCCCAGAGAGGAAGGTAGTTACTCCGAGCAAATCACCTTTGTAGCCGATCGCCCTGGCCATGATGCGAGATATGCTATCGATCCTTCACGTATCCGTGATGAACTTGACTGGCATCCTTCAGTCACATTGGAGGAGGGCATGGCTTTGACGGTAAGGTGGTATCTTGACAATGAAGCTTGGTGGCGACCCCTATTAAATCGCAGTGGCGTTGGATCACGTTTAGGTGTGAAGGTTTGAGCGTCTTAGTTTTTGGGTATTCGGGACAAGTAGCTCGAGAACTTGTTAGGTTATCAGATGAACTTGAATTATCTTTTATTTTTTTGGGGCGACAGGACGCAGATCTTTCTTACCCAGAGAATTGTGAGGAGGTTATTCTTGCTCGCGAGCCTACTGCAGTAATAAATGCTGCGGCATGGACAGCGGTTGACTCTGCAGAGACTGCGGAAGCTGAGGCTTCAGTTGTAAATGGTGAGGCGCCTGGTGCCATGGCTCGCGCATGCGCTAAGCTTTCCATTCCCTTTTTACATATCTCAACTGATTATGTTTTCGATGGAAGCGGTGACTCTCCGTGGCGCCCATATGACACTTTGGCGCCCCTAGGTGCTTATGGTCGTTCAAAGCTCTTAGGGGAGCAGTTAGTTCAAAAGAGTGGCGCTCGCGCAATAATTCTTCGCACGAGCTGGGTGTTTTCAGCTCATGGCTCGAACTTTGTAAAAACCATGCTTCGCCTTGCTGGGGAGCAAAGCCAGCTTAATGTAGTGGGCGACCAAGTTGGTGGACCAACTTCGGCTATTTCGATTGCAAGGTCTGCGGTAACATTAATCGAAGCGCTACTTAAGGGCGCGAAAGGTGGCACATTCCATTTTGCTGGCACCCCAGATGTAAGCTGGGCTGAGTTCGCTTCAACGATCATAGATCTTTCGGGGTTATCCTGCGAGATTATACCCATTTTGAGTGAAGGTTATCCAACGGCATCACCGCGACCTCTGAATTCT
>Ga0209630_10002430_pt1 | contig 18000 bp, 20 predicted proteins | sample COG_01_FD_184745 | JGI IMG/M metagenome (GOLD analysis project Ga0209630, IMG submission 184745) | Pelagic Microbial community sample from North Sea - COGITO 998_met_01 (SPAdes) (version 2) | ecosystem: Environmental > Aquatic > Marine > Neritic zone/Coastal water | place: Helgoland, sampling... | reverse complement strand
ATAAGAGCATAAGAGCGTGAGAGGCAAGGGTATAGGCGTATAAGAGCATAAGAGCGTGAGAGGCAAGGGAAATTGTAAAAAAAAATAAATATTTTTTATAAAATAATTTATTATCATTAATCGTCTATATTCTTCTATACAGCATCGCTTCCTCCTTTGAATGTCCCATTAATAAAGCAAGGTTCTCTAAATATTTTACATTCCTTACTACTCTCATCTCCCAAGTTATATAACTATGTCTTATTGTATTTAATGTCGTATGTTTATCATATACTTTTGTAAATACTTTCGCAATTGTCCTACCAAAACTATCTGCTCTTATTAATTTTCTTTCCCCTGTTTTTTTATCTATTGTTGTTGAATGAAATAATCTATCTCCTTCTTTTTTATTATATTTGATTATGTTATATTTTATCTCTTGTTTTAGCGTCTCATTCTCTATTGGTATGCTCTGCTTTCCATAGGTCTTATTTGTTTTATAAGATAAATAAATTAATTCTATTGCGTTCTTATTTTCATCTATTACTATATAATTTTTATTTTTATCTAATTTATTCTTATCATACCCCTCATATATTATTTCTAATTTTACTACATCGTCGTTGCGTCTCGGCGGTTGTAAGGTATAGAAATAATAAATTAAAATGTAATCTCTGTCTTTTCCTAATTTTTTTGATAATTCTATAATTTTCTTCTCATCAAAATCATCTATTAAGTTCTCATTTTCAGGTTGTTTATTCTCCTTCCTAATTCCATAAATTTCATTATTTACTTCCTCCAATTTTAATCTTAATTTATCATAATTAATTTTATTCAAACATTTTAAATAACTCGTTAATGTTAGAAATGGTGATATATGACCTTTCCTACTTTGTATATTTTCGTATTTTTTTGTTATTGTTTCAATAAGAGTATCAACATCTTTTATATATTTCATATTCTCTAATAATTTATCTTCATCTTTATCAGTTCCATTTCCCAATAATATTTTCTCTAATAATTCCTTATCTAAATCGTCTTTTGTAAATACTTTATGAATTACAGAGATTTTACCTATATAATCTTTTGCTGTTTTTTCACTTACACCTTTTATTCCTGTTCGTTCTACCCTACTTATTAGTTCCCCTTTATCCTTCTCTGTTCTTACTATTGGTAGGTCTTTAAACTTTACTTTCGCTTCCTTCTTAACTTCCTTCTTTACTTTTGTTTCTTTCATTTCCTTCTTTATCCTTTCCTCTTCTTTCTTACCTGCCTCTTCCTCTGCTTTTTTCAATATATCCCTCTGTTTTTGTCTAAATTCCAATTGAGCGATTCTATTTCTTTCCCTCCATTCATCACCCATATTTGCCCTGCGTTCCCTTTGTAAAGCATTCTTCCTTTCCCTTCGTTCCTTGATTTTCCTTGCTTGTTCCTCAATAGTATTCATTTGCTTCTCACGCTCTTATTATATATAAACATTTTATTCTTATATCATTTTTTATTTATGTCCTATACCAATCTTCCCCATCTCCTCTATAAAATGGTTTATATGGATTTAGTTTATTAGTATTCATACTTTCCCAATATGCTTTTCTATCTAATGCCTCATATCTATTTAAACAATTATAATCTTCTAAAATTACTAATTCCCAATTTTCTACTCCTCCATTTTGATTTATATATTCCTTCATCTCTTTATTGTATTTAGAATTTGGTTTATACCATACATCTTTAAATCTATTAATATTTGTTGTATATCCAATATAACATTTACCATCATTTTCGTTTATTTTTTTTAATTTGTATATTTTCGTATTACAATATTTTATATCTCGCATCTATCAATCAGTTTGTTAATATATAAATAATCAATTTTTATACTAATATTATACATCTATATTGATATTTATATTGATTTTATTGATTTTTATATTGATTTTTGTAATCTTTTTTATAATTATTAATTATTTTTTTTAAAATTCTCTAATCATTCTCTAATCATTCTCTAATTAATCTCTAATTATTTTCTATACATATATTAAATAGTATGACATCTCGTAGCGAAAATATGAAAAAACAAGGTTTGAAAGGGGCTTTTGTTAATAAACAGAAGGGGTTATTAAAATTTATTAAATATCAAACTAAAAAAACTGATATTATACATAATGAAATTATTGATGAATTACTTGAAAACAAATATTATCATATCATTTATGAAAAATATATGGAAAATGAAAATGTTGATATTGAAGATATACCTGAAAAAGACTTTGATTTACTAAATTACTTTAATTTTTCTCACCCTGACGAATTAGTTAAAAAATATAAAGGATTTACAATCCAAGAATTAAATTTATAATAATAAAAAAAGTACCTTTTTCATATTTTTTTAAAATTTATAAAAATATTTAAAAATATAAAAATAAACTTAAAAAGGTACTTTTTTAATATAATCAAATTCTTTTTTTTGTTAAATTTAACTTCTTATTAGTATGATTAGATTTACTAAAATCAAATAAATTTTTACCTGTATAATCAATTGGAGTATTCATATTAAAAACCTGATTTTCAAACTTAATCTGTTGTATTATTTTATTTTTCTTCATTTATTACTACTATAATATAATATTATTATTATTATTATTATTATTATAGAGCAAAAGCGGTACATAATTCTATTATTTTATTGAAAATCTTAAACTTTATAAAATTTATAAAAAAATGAAATTATGTACTCATTTTATTTTAGTATATACCATTATGGTAAGATTAATTATTATGAATATCAATAATCATTTTTACTCATTTTTACTCATTTTTATTATAATTATGTTAAATATTTAAATCTTTTTTTTAGGGTATATGAATTGCTGTATTATTTTTTTAGTATATGTTTAAATCCTTACCATATTTTTATATTTTAATGATTTAAGGTATATAACTATGATTTTTTGCGAAATTGATTAATTTTCAATTATATACTTTTTGAATATAAATGAATATAATTGAATTTGTTTGTATATTATTTGAAGTCATTTTGAATATATAATGCCCTTTTGAATATGATTTGAATGCCCTTTGAATACTAAATAATATGTCTATATACCTATTTATCTATGTTCCATTCATTTTTATTATGTTCCCTTAAAGTTCTACAAATGTTATTTTTTAGGGTACAACCCCTTTTATACCAGTAATGGTATTATTTTATATTCTTTTATCTCTTTTTTATTATCATATTTTAAATGTTCTAAATGTTCTATATATATTTCAATCAATATTTTAAAATTAAAAAAAAAATTAAAAAAATTTTTGAAAATGAAAAAAAATAAAAAAACCCCCAAAGGTATTTACTTATATTATTATATAGAAAATGAGGGGGGGGGATTTTGAAAAAAATTAAATTTTAAAAAAAAAATAAAAAAATATTTATAAAATCCCAGAGAGGTAGGGGTAAGTTATGGAACATTTCTACATTTTTTTTTCTAATGCTAAAATTTAATAAAAATTGTATTTGTTATTACTAAAATGCTCTAAAATGAATGTTATTTTTTACATTAACATTTATGGAACAACCCCCCCATTTTTTAGAACATTTTACAATTTTTGTTCCAACATATAAAAATAAACTTAACTTTTTTACTAAAATACCCCCCAAATACCCCCAAGAGATTAATTTCAATTTAAGTAAATTATATATTACCTAAACGATATATTTTTTTTCATTTTTTTTACTTAAAAAAAATAAACATATTATATTATAAACATATTAATAGTATTATAATATGACTGATGTTAAAAAACAATTTTATAAATCAAATCTTTATTTCTTTACTGATGCTGATATTGATGTTAGTAATTTTGAAAAATTATTTAAACAAAACTATACTAATTTAAAATTTAAGTTATATATTAACGATTGTAAAAATGATGATACTAAATTAGCATATAGTTTATATCTTAATAAAAAATGCGATAAAGTCTTATTTAACTCAATTGTAGATTTTATATTTAATTTTACTAATAGTAAGTTTAATATCTTTTATAAACATCTTGATAATCCTGATAGTAAAAGTAAATATGATTATAGTTATATGATAAAAGTTGAAAATAAAAAACCTGAAAGATGGTTATTTTTAGATGAAGAATAACAATTGTTTTTTAAATACCTGATATAATACATAAAGCAAAAATGATATAGAAATATCATACCAAAATGATATAAAAAAAAATCATCATATTAAAATAATCATATTGTATAATAAAATGTCTATAACGGACAAATTCAATAGAGAAGATGATTTACATAAAGCATTATTATTGAAAATTGTAGATTATTACAAAGCAAAAAAAAATATGCTAATTAACCTTGATAAAGGACTTAATAGTTTTTCAGTAATAGATAATCATATTATTCAATATGAAGAGAAAGATTTAAAGAGGTATAAAGACCCAAAACATTTTAAAGATATAATTTTTAAAGAAAGTTTGAAAACAGCATCATATCATCTCATAAATAAACAAATGGAAAAAAAAGATGCTAAAAAAAGAATAAAAGATACAAAATACAGACTTGTTGAAAAAAATTGTTTAAATAAAACTATTAAAATGATTATTGATAGCGGATTATTTGGAAAAAATCAAAATGAAGTTATGAATAATGCTTACGATCATTATAATAAAAATTATACTGAAAAAATTAATATTTCAAAAAAATTATTACTTGATGACATAAAAGCAATTAATATATATGCCTTGTATTTAAATATTAATATGAGTTGGACTGGTGATGATATTGAGGAATTAGCAGAATTATATACTTGACAAAATAGGTATATTAAAATGTTATTATATTATATTATGAACCATAACAAATTACAAAAGTATATTGATACATACAAAGAAGACTTGCTAATGGAATATCTCAATAATAATAAAAATGAAATAAAATATTTTACTTTAAAAGATATATTTAATGAATGCGATTTAACAGAAGAAGATGATTTGGTGTTAGTTTAATAAACTATCAATTTAGTATTTAAAGTTTAGCAATAATTATTATTAAATGCCTCAAAGAATTTGTAGAAATTGTAAAATAAATAAAGATACTTCTTTATTTTGTATAACAGAATGATAATTTTTTTTAAGAAAATACAATAATAATCCAATTATAGTCCAATATAACTTTATTTATAATCCAATTATACTCCAATTATACTCCAATTAGACTTTTATTACAATCCAATTAACCTCCAAATATACTATAATAAATATCTAATAAATATTTTATAATTGTTAAAAATAATAAAAATTGATATTTTTGTACCATCTTTTTAGTCTTATAAAAAAGATGTTTGACATTAATTTTTTACAAAATGCTTAAATATTTTATTGATTTTCATAATGATATTAACAATTATGGTAGGTATAAAATCTTAAATAATACAGGCAAACTGGAAACATTATATTACGAAACTCTAAATAAATTTAATATAGGTTATAAAGACTATGCTGATATTCAATTATATATTAGATTAGTTTATTGTTATTTTAGTAATTATAGTTTAGACAAATTACAAAAGCAAGTTAAGCAAGTTAATATGAATAAACAAACAAGTATTAAAAATGATATTAAGATATAGTAATTGATAATTATTTATATTTTTATTAGCATTTTATAATAGTTTTTTTATAGTATAAAAATGCTCCAATTATACTCCAATAATACTCCAATTGAACTCTTTTTATACTCCATTAATACTCCAAAAATACTCCTATTAATATTTAATAAATATCTAAATGAGATTTTTTAAATATATAATTAAATATCGGTAAATATTAAAAAGAACTATGAATAATAATTTATTAAATGAATTTAAAAATGATTTTTACAATTTAGTTAAAGTAGAAGATATTTTAGTTAAATACTCCATAAGCAAATCAACCTATTTTGTAATGATTAAAAAACTGGGATTAAAGAGGGAAAGGTCATCAAAGATGATGCGAACCTTTAATATGAACTTATCATCTCAAACTGATAATAAAAAAGAATTAGAACAAAAACAGAAACCAGATTATTTACCTAAAAAAACAGAACCAAACAATATAGATGAAACTGATGAAAAATTATTATATTCTAGACAATATGTAGCACGAGGTATTAAATTAGATGTTGAAAAGAAAGTAGAAGTAAAACCAAAAACAATACCCAAACCCAAACCAGTAGCAAAAGAACAAAATGAAGAGCAAAAAACAGATGATACTAATAATAAAAGCGAATTATTAAATGCTATAAATCGCAGTACAAGAGTTAGAGAAAAAATACTAAATAAAAAAAAATAATAATAAAATAGAATAAAATGGGTAAAACATCTGTTATGACTATGGAACAATTGAAAAATCAATCCAAAGATGTCATTTTGACAAAAGACGAATATGATGCGGTTGTTAATCAAATTGAAAATTTAAATACAGATTTAGAGCAAATGGCGGAAAGTAATGAAATGAATGAAACAAGGATTATGTATTACAAACAAGAAATAGAAAATTTAGTAGCGAAATGTAAAGCATATAAAAATAAAATTAAAAACCAAGAAGACCTACAAAATGCTAATGTTGAAATCGCAGAACAAATGAAACATAATAAAACTAAATTAATGGATAAGTTAAAAAATAAACAAAAATCTAAATATGTTAAAAAAACAAAAGAGGAATTACAAGCAGAAATAGAAGCAGAATTCAAAGAATATCGCAAAATGTATGAAAACGATATTTAATAATTAATCTATAATTTATAAGTAAATATGACAGATATATCTAAACTAACAAAAGACGAAATGATAAATTACTTGTATGTAAGGGATATTATAAGAGGGGGTAATAATACAACTGATATAAATTATACAAATATTATGTTATATTTATTACCATTTATTTTAATATTAATATTAATACTTATAATATATCTAGTTTATAAACAATATTACAAATATGATAAAAATGATAAAAAAATAAGAAACCATATTGATAAATAAACAAGTAAAATTACAATAAATTAATATATTGCTATATATTAGAGTAGAAATACTATATATTTTCTAATATTTATTATGAGTATTGATGTAAAATTATCGCAAGAACAATATGGCGAAAAAAACGAAACTAATTTCTATAATATTTTAAAGCAAAATGGTTTAACTAATATAATACGAACCGAAAAATATACCCCATATGACTATTATTTTAAATTAAATAATATGAATATATACATAGAACTTAAAACAAGGTGTATTAAAAAAGAGGCATTTGATACAACTATTTTAGCAGTAAATAAAGTAAATTTTTTCAATAATGATATAAATAAACGAAATAAAATATTCTATGCTATATTTGGATTTATAACTGAAACTAACAATATGGAATATTACTATATCAAATATGATAAGGAATTATTTAATACTTATAATGATAAAAAACTAATTTATAATAAATATCATTATGAAATACCTATTACTGATTTAAAAGAAATTAGTAAATTATATGATGAATTAGGAACTTAATTTTTATATTTTCATAGAAGTTTATGATTATTATGGGTGCGTTTAAAAAAAACTTATATCGGTGAAAAAAATATGTATATATTAAAATAGTACTAAATGGTTAAAAAGTCTAAATATAGTATTATTAAAGGAAAAACTGGGAAAAGCAAAAAAGTTGTTGTTATGGGTAAGAAAAAAGTATGTTATAAGAAAAAAGGTAGTACTGCTATGTATGTTTTAAGCAAAGGAAGACATATAAGATTGTCAGTTTATAAAAAATCTAAAATGAAAGGTGGAGCAAGTCAAGATGGGGGAGCAAAAAGAAGAAGAAAAAGAACTCTTGGAGGTATGGAAATTTTAGAAAAAATTATGGGACAAAATCAAGATGGGGGAGCAAAAAAAAGAAAACGCAAACGACGAAGAACTAAAAAATAATTGAGTAATTTATTTTTATAATTTTTTTTTGAATACGAAAAGATACGAAAAGATACGAAAAGATACGAAAAGATACGAAATGAATACCAACGAATACTAACGAATACTAACGAATACTAACGAATACTAACGAATACTAACGAATACTAACGAATACTAACGAATACTAATAAAAGATAATGAAGATATAAAAAAAATGATTATAACAATCTTTTACTATTGTTATGAACTATTTGGATTTATTAGCAGATGATTTAATTGTAAAAATATTAGATTATGTAGCAGATGATATTGATAAACAAATTAGTATATTAAATAGAAAAATAAATAAACTTAAAAAAGATTTACAATATCTAATTATTGACCCATATAAAGGGAAAATAATAATACATTATGTTTATGTATCTTATTGTATTGGTGAGTATTTATTTAGTAAATTTAAAACGAATAACGACATCATTTTAATAAATGTTTTTGAGGATTTCTTTGGAGAAGAAGATGGTATTACTTTTATAAGTAATAGAATGGTAAAACCGAGTTATTATGATATATTGATAGAGGCAAACAAATCAATAGTAATAACAGGTGATTATCACCATACATTTTTAGAAGGATTAAACCATATACCTAATAATAATTTATTAGAATATTCAGGTATAAGACCCAATAGAAATATAGACTATTACGAGTTTATATTAGGTAGTTAGTAATACATCAGTATTGACCTCATAATATTTATTTTCAAACATAGTTTCATATTGTTTCAATTGATTTTTCATAAATACAAAACCCCTTTTCATTTCTAATAAATCCATTATTAGATCAGTAGTTTTATTTTTATAAATAGTTGAATAATCTTTATGAGTTTCATTTAGTATATTAACCGAATTACAACAAGGACATTTATAAGTTAAATCAATTGCCTCATTATATTCATTTATATCTAATTCATAATCTATTTTACTAATACAATCATTACAAACCGAATTGATACAGGTATTACAACTGATTAATTTAGTATCATAAGTAGTATTATTTAAACATATACAACATTCATTTAGATTAGTCATTAACTTATTTAAATGATACATAATTTATTCTTTATAATTATTCAATAGCAATTATTTAAAGAAAAATATATATAGTACTATTATACTGGTAATGGATTTTTCTAAAACAGAATACCTTAAACATATTAATAGGATATTAAATTCTAATAAAAATGTCTTATTTAAATACATTTTAATACATTTTAATACATTTTAATACATTTTAAGATTACAATAATGTATTTATTTATTGTATTTCATTCTTACTAATATGATATATGATATGTATAAAAGGGATATAAAAAAATAATATCATATATAAATAACAGCAATATATTTTTATTAATATGTCAGTAGATTTTGAAAAATCAAACATCAGTCAGTATGTAAATATTGAAAATGAATTAAAAGTAAAAGAAGAAATAGAAGATGATAATATTTGCGATATTTGCTTTGCTAATAAAAAAAACGATATATTAAAATGTAAAGAATGTAGTAATTCAATTTGCTTTAATTGTTTTAATACATCGCCTTTAAAATCTTTGGGATTTGAGAATATTGATGATAAAGAAAAATTTGAAGATGGGGAAGGACATTTATTTCATATACAAAATTGCTTTTTTTGTAGAACAAAGAACTATTATAGGATTAGCAATTTTGACAAAAAAGAATTAAATATTTTAACAAACAACATAGCGAAATGCTATAAAAATATGACGAGTAGATATGAAGATATTTTCAACGATATAAGGGAAACAAATAATCAAACAAAATCTAATTCTAAAACTAAATTTATGGATAAAACAATATCATATATATTAATTAGAGAAGACTATGATAGGTTAAACTCAAAAATAAGCAGATATGAAAATTTAGAAGATAATTTTTTAAAGATGAAAGATGAATTAGATAATCTTAAAAAAAAATATAATGATAATATCAAAGACTATAATAAACTTATTAATCAAATAAGTATTGGTAATCAATATGTTTGTAATCAACGAGATTCTTATAAAAATGCTTATGTAAATGGTATTAATGAAATTAAATCTAAAAACAAAAATAAAAACCTTGATAAGTTTATTGATAATAAATTAAAGGAATTAGATAAGCAAACAACGGAGGTTGAGGTTGAAATTGAAATTGAATTAAATGAATTAAATAAAAAATAATTTTTTTTCTTATAATAGTATATAAGAATAAGCGTTATAAATATATATAATGACTAATACAACAGATATTATTAATATGAATGTAGAAGATCAGACCGCAAAACAGATTAAAGAAGAAGAACGAAAACAAAAATTAAAAGAGTATAGGAGAAATTATTACAGAGATTACTATAAACGAAATCCTGAAAAGAAAGATCATATTTTAGAAATAAAAGCATCTAATAATCGCAAGAGATACGAACAGGACGAAGAATATAGAAAAAAACAGATTGAGTATAGTAGATTTTACAGGCAGTTAAAAAAAAAAGAGAAAGAAGAAATTAATGAAAGACTGGCGAAACTAGATATACTTGAAAACTTAATTAATAATAAAATTGATTTTAAAAACACTAATCTATCTGTTAAAGTATAAAAATTGACTTTTTTTTTTTCTTATAATAGTATATAAGAATAAGCGTTATAAATATATACATAATGACAGAAACCGAAAGTATAGTAGAGACAAATAATTTATCTATAATGGACGATTGTAATAATGTATTTATTGTAAATAATAATAAATACAGAAGAGAGGAATTAAGTACTCTAAAAATAAATGAAATTATGGATATTGCGAAAGAGGGGAATATATCTATTACTAATATAAAAAAGAAAAATAAAGATGACTTGATTAATGATTTGTTAGGTCAAAAAATAGAAAATGCTAATTCAACTTTAAGTAAAAAATTAGATGATGCTAATAAGAAATATTTAGAAACTAAAAAAAAAATAGAAGATAAAGAAGCAGATAAATTAGAACGACAAAGGGAGAAAGAAGAACGAAAAAAAGAAAAAGACGAGCAATATTTAAGAAGAAAAAAAGCAGATGAGGATAAAATAGCAAAGGAGAACGAGAAGAAGAAGAGGGAGGAATATGAAAAAACAAAGGTAATTAAAAAATATTTAACAAATGAAGACGAAGAAATCATTAATTCTAATGATGAAAATGTTAAATCTCAAACATTAGAACCAAATATACTTTATAAACCTTATTTTGAAATGAATTTTACGATAGATGAAATCAGTAGAATTAAAATTCAAAAAAAACAAAATGAATCTATTAAAATCTTTAAAGATTTATTTAAATATTGTATTTATGATGTTAATGATAATAATATTGATTTATCTATTAAACAAGAAGTAGAAGGGGATTATGAAACAAAATATGTATGTAAAGCAATAATAAATGGTTATAAGACATTCCCTTTCTTAATTGGTAATAAAATATCTTATTATTTAAGAGAAAAAAGCGTTGTTAAGCAGTTAAAGAAAATAGATATTGATGAAAGTAATTTTAACTTTGAAATATATAACGATGGTTTTAATCTAACTGATTTTGTAATTAAGAAAGATGAAAAAACTAATAATGTTTATACCTTTGATGGTGATGAAAAAACCTTATTTAGAATAAATGAAGGTGATAATATTAATAATTATGAAAAAAAGATTAAGGACAAAATATACAAAGCGACCGAATACTATGACCGAAAAGCAATATTATATATCTATCATAATGCTAATAAAGTAGGTAATTTAATTTATAACAAATATAATAATCGCAAGATTTATAAGCAATCAAAAGAAGACTTTTGTAATAATCTTAAAAATCAAATGAGTATGCTAATAAATTCTTTAATACAAACTAACAATTATCAAGAAGTTTATTTTAAACCTGATATTAATTCATTAAATAGTAGAAAATATGCTATACAACCTGTTTCATATCAAAATATTATGAGAGAAATAAGACATACGATCGCAAGAGATTACTATATTGATATTGATATTAAAAACGCTCATTTTAATTTACTAAAACATTTAATTAATACAAGAGATTATATTGATGCCGAAAAATGTAAAAATATTTTGGATTATGCCGAGAATAGGCAATTTTATATTGATGATATTGTTAAGAACTATCCAAAGACAAATAAAGATATTGTTAAACAAACTTTCTTATCTATGATGTATAATGAAAATTTAGATAAATATGATTTTTCAAAATGCGAATGGTTTAAAAACTTTATAAATGAGTTTAAATATTTACAAGATTGTATATATGAAGCAGATGAATTTAAAGATCATATTGATAATACTAAAAAATCAATTGAAGATAAAGAAAATATAAATGATAATAATAATGATGATAATAACAGGGATTTAAATAAAAATCTTAAAGGTAAAGTATTAAGTCGCATATTACAAGAACAAGAAAATAAAGTATTGGAATGTTTAATAAGATTTTTAGATGATAAAGGGATTAAATACTCATCATTACAATACGACGGATTACAACTATTATTACAAGATAAATATAAGGAATTTTCAAATAAATTAACTGATTATCAAAAGAAACTAAAATTAGATGATAAGTTATTAGATGACATTAGTAAGTATGTTAAAGAAGAATTAGATATTGATATTGATTTTCATTATAAAAATTTAGACGAGGGTATTGAACTTCCTGTTGATTACAAATATACTTATGAAAGAGAATATATTTTAAAAGATTATAATGAAACTGAAATAACAAATATATTTATTAGAGAAAATGAACTTATTTTAAATATTGATAATGAAAATAATGATAGATACATTAAAAGGAATGATGTTTGGACTAATCATAAATCAACCTTTAAGGAATTTACTATAAATATTTTAAAAGATATGAATATTTATGTTTTAGGTGAAAAGTATGATGAAATTATAAAGGGGTATGGGTATAAAAGTGGTAAAATGCTAAATAATGAATATGAATTATTTATAAAAACTATTTCAAAGTTTAACTTAAATTCAAAAATAGACAAGATGGAAAGCATAGTCAAAAATATATTAATAAGAGATGACTATGGTACTGATGATTTTAATTATAAATTAAACAATTCAACAATAGGAAAATTATGCTTTAATGATGGAGTTTATTATATGAAGGATAAAATTTTCAAGAAGTACCCTGTCCCTGATGTAGTTTCAACTATTAAATTGTCCTATGACTTTCCTGAAAAAACAGAAAGAGTTATAAATTTTATGAAATTGATATACAATCTATTTTTAGGTGCTTATCACGAAGACGATGAAGAAATATTTATAACTTCCTTAAAAATTCACGCAAGAAGTTTAGGAGGACATTTTAAAGATAAATATTGGACTTTGGAATATGGAGAAAGATGTTCTGGAAAAGGGTTAATTCAATTATGCTTTACAATTACTTTTGGTTGTTATGTATTTGAATTAGCATATGATAGGGTTTGTAATAATAATACATCAAGTGACGCATCAAAAGATAATTACTGGTTAAATGATGTAAGATGGAAGAGATTAGGTTATGTTAGTGAAATCCCACCAAATAAAGAAGGGAATGGTACTTTTATAAAATCTTTTGCTTCTGGTGGTGATACAAAAACAAGCAGACATTTTGGTAGTGATATACAAAAAACATTCATACCTCATTTTACTTTAACTATTTATTGTAATGACTTTCCTAAAATACAACCGAGAGATTGTTTTAATAATTGTAATCTTATAAAAACTTATTATGGTTTTGATGATATTAAGGTTAATGAAGGTAATTCTTTATATAAAAATACAATTAAAATAGATGGTTTAGATCCAAAGGATTATATTATTAAAAACCAAGAGGATATAAGAAATGCCTTTTTATGGTTAATATTAGATAATTACGAAGATTGTAGAGTTGTTAAACCTGCTAAAATGATAGAGCAATTACAAAAAAATAATGAAATATATAATCAAAATGATATAGTAAGTATTATAAATGAATATTTTGAAAAAGCAGAAGATAATACTGATAATAGATTAACTAAAAATGATATATCAAGATTTAAAAAGCATTTATATCATTATGGCGATAAAAAACTTGGTATTATGAAAGATGGAGATATTCTTGACAAATTAGGTAAGTTTTACAATTATAAAAAACAAAGATGTAAAACAAATGGAAATAATCCTTGTTATTGCTTTACTGGTATTAAAATCAAAAAGGAATTTATGAAATATCATATAGTTCAATTTGTAGATGATGATACAGATGATAGTAAAATAGAAAATGAAATTATAGAAACAGAAACAAATGACATAGATGAAAAACCTGAAATAAAGCATTTAGTTCCAAGAAAACGAGTAAAATCTTGAATGGGGGTATTTTAGTAAAAAAGTTAAGTTTATTTTTATATGTTGGAACAAAAATTGTAAAATGTTCTAAAAAATGGGGGGGTTGTTCCATAAATGTTAATGTAAAAAATAACATTCATTTTAGAGCATTTTAGTAATAACAAATACAATTTTTATTAAATTTTAGCATTAGAAAAAAAAATGTAGAAATGTTCCATAACTTACCCCTACCTCTCTGGGATTTTATAAATATTTTTTTATTTTTTTTTTAAAATTTAATTTTTTTCAAAATCCCCCCCCCTCATTTTCTATATAATAATATAAGTAAATACCTTTGGGGGTTTTTTTATTTTTTTTCATTTTCAAAAATTTTTTTAATTTTTTTTTTAATTTTAAAATATTGATTGAAATATATATAGAACATTTAGAACATTTAAAATATGATAATAAAAAAGAGATAAAAGAATATAAAATAATACCATTACTGGTATAAAAGGGGTTGTACCCTAAAAAATAACATTTGTAGAACTTTAAGGGAACATAATAAAAATGAATGGAACATAGATAAATAGGTATATAGACATATTATTTAGTATTCAAAGGGCATTCAAATCATATTCAAAAGGGCATTATATATTCAAAATGACTTCAAATAATATACAAACAAATTCAATTATATTCATTTATATTCAAAAAGTATATAATTGAAAATTAATCAATTTCGCAAAAAATCATAGTTATATACCTTAAATCATTAAAATATAAAAATATGGTAAGGATTTAAACATATACTAAAAAAATAATACAGCAATTCATATACCCTAAAAAAAAGATTTAAATATTTAACATAATTATAATAAAAATGAGTAAAAATGAGTAAAAATGATTATTGATATTCATAATAATTAATCTTACCATAATGGTATATACTAAAATAAAATGAGTACATAATTTCATTTTTTTATAAATTTTATAAAGTTTAAGATTTTCAATAAAATAATAGAATTATGTACCGCTTTTGCTCTATAATAATAATAATAATAATAATAATATTATATTATAGTAGTAATAAATGAAGAAAAATAAAATAATACAACAGATTAAGTTTGAAAATCAGGTTTTTAATATGAATACTCCAATTGATTATACAGGTAAAAATTTATTTGATTTTAGTAAATCTAATCATACTAATAAGAAGTTAAATTTAACAAAAAAAAGAATTTGATTATATTAAAAAAGTACCTTTTTAAGTTTATTTTTATATTTTTAAATATTTTTATAAATTTTAAAAAAATATGAAAAAGGTACTTTTTTTATTATTATAAATTTAATTCTTGGATTGTAAATCCTTTATATTTTTTAACTAATTCGTCAGGGTGAGAAAAATTAAAGTAATTTAGTAAATCAAAGTCTTTTTCAGGTATATCTTCAATATCAACATTTTCATTTTCCATATATTTTTCATAAATGATATGATAATATTTGTTTTCAAGTAATTCATCAATAATTTCATTATGTATAATATCAGTTTTTTTAGTTTGATATTTAATAAATTTTAATAACCCCTTCTGTTTATTAACAAAAGCCCCTTTCAAACCTTGTTTTTTCATATTTTCGCTACGAGATGTCATACTATTTAATATATGTATAGAAAATAATTAGAGATTAATTAGAGAATGATTAGAGAATGATTAGAGAATTTTAAAAAAAATAATTAATAATTATAAAAAAGATTACAAAAATCAATATAAAAATCAATAAAATCAATATAAATATCAATATAGATGTATAATATTAGTATAAAAATTGATTATTTATATATTAACAAACTGATTGATAGATGCGAGATATAAAATATTGTAATACGAAAATATACAAATTAAAAAAAATAAACGAAAATGATGGTAAATGTTATATTGGATATACAACAAATATTAATAGATTTAAAGATGTATGGTATAAACCAAATTCTAAATACAATAAAGAGATGAAGGAATATATAAATCAAAATGGAGGAGTAGAAAATTGGGAATTAGTAATTTTAGAAGATTATAATTGTTTAAATAGATATGAGGCATTAGATAGAAAAGCATATTGGGAAAGTATGAATACTAATAAACTAAATCCATATAAACCATTTTATAGAGGAGATGGGGAAGATTGGTATAGGACATAAATAAAAAATGATATAAGAATAAAATGTTTATATATAATAAGAGCGTGAGAAGCAAATGAATACTATTGAGGAACAAGCAAGGAAAATCAAGGAACGAAGGGAAAGGAAGAATGCTTTACAAAGGGAACGCAGGGCAAATATGGGTGATGAATGGAGGGAAAGAAATAGAATCGCTCAATTGGAATTTAGACAAAAACAGAGGGATATATTGAAAAAAGCAGAGGAAGAGGCAGGTAAGAAAGAAGAGGAAAGGATAAAGAAGGAAATGAAAGAAACAAAAGTAAAGAAGGAAGTTAAGAAGGAAGCGAAAGTAAAGTTTAAAGACCTACCAATAGTAAGAACAGAGAAGGATAAAGGGGAACTAATAAGTAGGGTAGAACGAACAGGAATAAAAGGTGTAAGTGAAAAAACAGCAAAAGATTATATAGGTAAAATCTCTGTAATTCATAAAGTATTTACAAAAGACGATTTAGATAAGGAATTATTAGAGAAAATATTATTGGGAAATGGAACTGATAAAGATGAAGATAAATTATTAGAGAATATGAAATATATAAAAGATGTTGATACTCTTATTGAAACAATAACAAAAAAATACGAAAATATACAAAGTAGGAAAGGTCATATATCACCATTTCTAACATTAACGAGTTATTTAAAATGTTTGAATAAAATTAATTATGATAAATTAAGATTAAAATTGGAGGAAGTAAATAATGAAATTTATGGAATTAGGAAGGAGAATAAACAACCTGAAAATGAGAACTTAATAGATGATTTTGATGAGAAGAAAATTATAGAATTATCAAAAAAATTAGGAAAAGACAGAGATTACATTTTAATTTATTATTTCTATACCTTACAACCGCCGAGACGCAACGACGATGTAGTAAAATTAGAAATAATATATGAGGGGTATGATAAGAATAAATTAGATAAAAATAAAAATTATATAGTAATAGATGAAAATAAGAACGCAATAGAATTAATTTATTTATCTTATAAAACAAATAAGACCTATGGAAAGCAGAGCATACCAATAGAGAATGAGACGCTAAAACAAGAGATAAAATATAACATAATCAAATATAATAAAAAAGAAGGAGATAGATTATTTCATTCAACAACAATAGATAAAAAAACAGGGGAAAGAAAATTAATAAGAGCAGATAGTTTTGGTAGGACAATTGCGAAAGTATTTACAAAAGTATATGATAAACATACGACATTAAATACAATAAGACATAGTTATATAACTTGGGAGATGAGAGTAGTAAGGAATGTAAAATATTTAGAGAACCTTGCTTTATTAATGGGACATTCAAAGGAGGAAGCGATGCTGTATAGAAGAATATAGACGATTAATGATAATAAATTATTTTATAAAAAATATTTATTTTTTTTTACAATTTCCCTTGCCTCTCACGCTCTTATGCTCTTATACGCCTATACCCTTGCCTCTCACGCTCTTATGCTCTTAT
>Ga0209630_10002429_pt1 | contig 18000 bp, 23 predicted proteins | sample COG_01_FD_184745 | JGI IMG/M metagenome (GOLD analysis project Ga0209630, IMG submission 184745) | Pelagic Microbial community sample from North Sea - COGITO 998_met_01 (SPAdes) (version 2) | ecosystem: Environmental > Aquatic > Marine > Neritic zone/Coastal water | place: Helgoland, sampling... | reverse complement strand
GAATTTGGCTCCAATAGTATGTAACTGGTCTTTAGTTAAAATAAAGGTAGCTTGGTGTAAATTAGTAAAATGTGCAAATTTTTTACCATTATACTCTTCAACACTAGAATAATCCCAATCATAATGAGCATGATAAGCCGGATAATATTTACCTGTTTCATCCTCTTCATATTGAATTAAACCTGTTATCCTATCTTTGGGTAAAAATGAAGTATATTCTAAGTGTTTATCTATATGATATTCTTTAAATAAATGATCATTTTCCCCAAATAAAAATACATCAAAATCATTTTTATGGTCCCCTATTACTTGCCTACAGGTTATAGGAAGTAATTGATAATTATCTAATTGGATTACATTAACTAAATCAATACCCTCGATATCTAATGGTATATTAGAGTTTACAATAATAGAAACATTGTATTTTTGAAATGATTTGAGTTCACTTACAACTTGTTTCAAATATTGGAGTTGATCTTCTCCATAATTAACTAGAACCGCTAATATAGTTAACCTATCCCTTTCCATGTTGCTCCATTTTTTGTATAAAAATGATTACATTTAAATTCAGGAGTATACCAATAAGTATATCCTTCTTCATTTAATGCCGCTGCCCAATATCTATCTTCTTTTCCAGGATAATTTTCAGGCATAGGCCTTTCAATTAAAGTGTCCCGTTTGTAGAAACAAAAAGCATTATGTAAAAATAGTCTATTTTCAATTTCAGAATACATGTTAACACAAGGTTCTTCTCCAAAATGACTCCAAATGTATCTTTTACTTATTTTTTTACCTCTATAAATAGGATTTTGTTGACCCATTACTGCTTTATGATGATTCAATATTTCTATAACCCTATTTAAATTAATTTTAGTAATTTGGGAATGAGCTGATAGAACTAGTATAAAATCGTTTGTAGCATGTTGTACTCCTAAATTTATAGACTTACCAGGAGTGTAATTATCTATTTTAATAATCTTTATATTAGCTCTATCTATAAAAAGATTTACAATTTCTAAAGAATCATCAGTAGAATTATTGTCAACAACAATAATTTCAGGATTATTAAAATGATCTATTACAGATTGTATAGCGAATCCTATATAATCTTGCTCATTTTTGTTCCTTATAATAACAGATATATTACCCATTAAACCTTCCTGTATAGTTATTTCTTGAATCTTCTTCACAGGATTGATAATCAATACCATGATCCTCTAACATATCACCCATTAACTTAATATAAGAAGAAAGATCTGCTAGTTCATGGGGCAATATAGCAAATTTATTATCTCTTCCAGGTAAACCATTATCTATTGTAAAATGTTTTTCAATAACTTCAGCTCCATAAGCTATAGCTACCTTAGCAGATTCTACACCTTGAATATGGTCTGAATATCCTACTTTGTGATTTAGTAGTTTTAAGGCTTGCATTCTAGGAATATTAGCAATAGAAGGAGAACATGGATATGAAGATACACAGTGTAAAAGATAAAGGGAAGCTTTATCAAAATATTTTACACTTTTTTTGATTTCAAAGAAATTTGAAGTACCAGTTGACATAAATACTGTATCAAAATTTTCGTTACAATATTTAATTAATTCGTTATTTCTGGATTCAAAACTAGGGATTTTGACTTCTTTTACTCCTAACTCAACTAATAATTCAGCATCAGGAATACTAAATACTGAGGATAGGAAATTAATTCCGATTTCATGACAATAATCTATAAGTTCAATGTGGTCCTGTTTAGATAATTCAGCCTTTTCATAAATTTCTCTTCTTCCGTCAGTATCCCAAACACCAGGTTTAAGATTATTAACTGACCATGATTGAAATTTAGCGTATGTCGCGCCGTTATTACTTGCTTCAACGATCATTTGTTTAGCTAATGTCATATCCCCCATATGATTCCAACCTATTTCTGCTATGATTTTTGTCATAATTGTTTATTTTTATATATTTTATCAAACGCATCAAGTTCTAAGACTTCTTCAAAATTATTTTCTATTAAAAAATTATGTACTGGTTCGAAATATGGCAGGGTAGAATGGCGCCTGTATTCAACCATAATATATTTTGTTTTAGATATGTTATTAGAATACCCATTAAGTACATTAATTTCGCCGCCTTCTACATCAATTTTTAAAAAATCTGGGTATGCATTTAAATCGGCACATACATCATCTAGAGTTTTAACATTTACAGTTATTTCATCTGATTTGTTTGAGTCCCAATAGAAACCATAATTTGTAGATTGTAAAGGCCTTTCTTTAGGAACTCCAAATTTTAATGTTGTATTTGAATCCCAAATTCCATAAGAAAATACATTAATATCATATTGTTCTGTATTTAATTTACATATAGTTGCAGTGTCAGGGAGTGCTTCAAATGCATATATTTTGGAATTTGGATTTATATTTTTAAAAAATACAGAATATATACCAATATTTGCTCCAACATCGAATATAGTATCAGATGCTTGTATAATGTCTGATATTCTATTTATTTTAGATTCTTGATTTTTAACAAATAAATGATGATCTTGTTCAACCCAATCAAAATTAAATTTCCATTGTTTGTAATCTATAGTTTTTTTAATTATTGACATTAGTTTCCTTTTTTTCTTTTTAATAACCAAATAAAGTATCCTGTATCTTGTTTACTAGAAGACTCAAACATCATATCATATGAATCTAAAAACTGATTATAGTCATGAAATAAGCGGGGGTGATTTGGGGTTTCACCTTCTTTTTTAAGTTCTCTTAACATTACGTATTTAGGTTTCCACTTACTAATTACAGATTTAATAATATTATCTGCTTTTCCATATTGTAGGTGCATGAAATGGTCTGATACTAAGAGTAAGTCTAAATTATCTATAATATTTTCATTTATAACATCCTCAGAATCCCCTTCATAGAAAGTAATTTTATCTTTAATAGAAGAAGACATTTGATCCATAGAAGCATCACGGAATAAATCACTACAATAAAGTTTTACTCCGGGAAATTCTTCTGCTATATAATGTAAGTTTCTAGCTCCACCTCCCCCTAATTCAAAAACTTTAAAGTCAGAAACAGGAAGAAAATTTTCTTTTAATATTGAAACTAACTCTTTAGAATTTTGATGAAGCTTTTTATTTGCTTTCATCCCTACATCTTTTTGATATCCTTCAGGAAATCTATTTTTACCAAATTGTGCCATTTTTTTAATTTATTAATTTATTTAAGTCTTGTTCATAGTGAATATCTGTAGCATTATCTTTAATACACCCCAAGCGTTTACTAACTTGGCCTTTTTTAAGATATTGGTATTTAAATATTCTTACAGATCCACTACGTTTATATTCTGGGTTTATTGTTACCAGATCATCATAGTTGTTTTCTAACATGTAATCTACACATTCATCAAAAGTGTGTGACCTGTTAGGATTATCTGGTTGAAGACAAACAACTAAATCATAAGAGGTTGTTACTTTATTAATTATATCTAAATAAACGTCAACAACTTCTATATCTCCACAAAGATCTTTAGAACGAACTATATAAGGTACATTATTATTTTTACAAATATCAATCACTTTATTATTTTCAGTTGACACAAGAATATCTACATCATATTTACTTTGGTTGGCATAATCTACTGAATGTAAGAACATAGGTTTACCTTTAACTTCTCTAATGTTTTTGTTTTTTAATCTTTTAGAGTCTAATTTAGCCGGAATAATAGTTAGTATATTCATAATTTGTTGATTGCCCATTTGTATGCTTTAGTTTGACCTTCAATTGTCATTCCTCCTGTATGGGGAGTTATTATTATGTTATGTCCTTCATTCATTGCTTTAATAATAGGAGATTTAGTTAAATCATCAAATTCATTTTCAACAACATCCGCCCCATATCCTGTTAATTTCCCAGTATTTAAAGCATTTACTATATCTAACTCATTAACTATTTCTCCTCGAGAGGTATTTACAATATACAAATCTTTTTTTACTAATCCAAGTAATTTTGAAGAAATCATGTATTTTGTTTCATCTGTTACGTGAACATGGAGAGATATTACATCACATTCTTGAAACATTCGTTCAAGTGAGGTTTGGGGAATATTTACATAAGGATCAAAAATAAAGGTTTTAGCACCAAATGCTTTACAATACCTATCCATTATTTTCCCTAAACGCCCGTAACCAATAATTCCTATCTTTAAATCTTTTACCTGTCTTCCTACAAATTGTGTGTAATCCCACTGATAATTTAAAGTATGGTTTTTACTTTCTGGGATTTGTCTTAAAAGAGCCAACATTAATCCAAAAGCTAGCTCTGAAGTAGAAGGGAGTTGTTTAATTAACTCATAATCTTTAGTAAGAGAATAAATTGTAATATTAGCATTATTACAATAATTAACATCAATATGATTCATTCCTGTTGAACATGTGTTAATTAAACTAACTTGGGTTCCTTCAAGTAATTCTTGGTTAATTTTATATGTTTGTTGATTGGGATTACAAAGTATAGTATCTATATTTTTACTTAAAAGAAGATTTCTAACTTTATTTTTGTTACCTTCCTCTAAATAAAAAACAGAGCCCTTACTTTCTATTAGTTTTTGAATTCCAGGCAAATGTTTAATAGGAGTTATTACTGCTATATTCATTTATAATTTCTTTTATAACTTGAGTTGAAGTATAGTTTATTTTATACCCAAATTGTGTTTTAGCTTTAGTGGTATTAGCAAATCTTCGTTTAATTTCTCTATAATTTCCAAATGCTTCTTGCTGAGGTTGGTAAATTACCTTAGATTTAGAATTAGTCAATTCAATAATCAATTCAGCAGCACCTTTTACCGACATTTCTTCATCAGTTCCTAAATTATATATTTCACCATTTAAGTCGCTAATATGATTAATCATACTATTAAGTCCTTCTACTATATCTTTAGCATGAGATATACTACGAGTTTGAGATCCATCTCCATGTATTATAATGTCTTCATTTTTTAAGGCTTTATCTATAAATAAAGGAATATGACCTCCAGACCATCCTTTATTAGATCTAGGAGAAGCACACCCAAATATTCTAGCAATAGTAGCATAAAGAGAACCTTCACTTACCATATTTAAAATTAATTGTTCATCATGTAATTTAGATAAAGCATATGAATACCTTTCTACATTTGGGGGTCCTATAGTAAGAGGTTCATCTTCAAGAAAAGTATCAGAATTACCATATATATCTGAAGTGGAGGTAAATAAAAGTTTTGTAAAGGTTTCAGAACAATAATCTAAAACATTATCCATCATTTTAAAATTAACTTTCATTACATCCGAAGAATTAATTGAATTTTTAGGGGCTTTTTTATAAGCTGCTAAATGGCATACAAGATCAACATCACTAAATCGGGATAAACAATTAGGTACTGTTAAATCTAAATTTACTAAAGGTATACTACAGTTTTTATCATTACCAAAAGATAAATTATCTATAGCTATAACAGTATGACCTTCTACTAAAAGTTTATCTACTAAATGGCTTCCTATAAGACCTGCTGCACCTGTGACTATTATTTTCATATATGTTTTTTTAAATATTTTACTATCCTTTTTGATGTGTTACCATCCCAAATCATAGAAGGTGATGTATCTATTGTTAAATTAAAATTATCGTACTTTAAATTATCTATATCTACTAATTTATTGCCATAAGTTAATGTTACTAAATGTTCAGTTGATGGTCTTAAAGTTAATAAAGGAACCTTAATTTTAGCACATTCACATTGAATCCCACCAGAATCAGATACTACCCCCTTACTGCTTTTAATATATGAAAGAAAATCCAAATAACCTAGGGGTTCAATAAATTCAATATTATCATAAGATGATTTAATATTTTTCTTCAACCTAGGATGGGCAGGGATAATAACTTTATGGTTAAAATTATTTAATTTAGTTAAAATCTGGTTTAATCTGTCTTTATTATCTACATTAAAGGGTCTATGGAATGTAGCTAAATAATAATCCCTAGATATTTCTTTTAATGAATCTTCTATTTGAATTAAAGAATCAATAGCTGTATTTCCTACAAGTTCAATTTTACCACTAGTAGATTTATCCTTACTTAGATTAATAAAAGCTGATGATTCTGTGCAAAATAAAAAATCAGATATATTATCAATTAATATTCTGTTAATTTCTTCAGGCATAGTTTTATCAAAACTTCTACATCCTGATTCTATATGTGCTATTGGGATATGTAATTTAGATGCTGCTAGTGCCCCTGATAATGAAGAGTTTACATCTCCATATACTATTACTAATACGGGATTTATTTTAATTAATTCTTCTTCTATTTTTATTAGGGCATCTCCTGTTTGTTTACCATGAGACTCTGTTTTGATATTTAAATTAACATCGGGAGACGGGATGTCTAAATCTTGAAAGAAAATTTTAGACATTTTATAGTCATAATGTTGATTTGTATGGATTATGTAATTTTGATATCCTTCTTTTTTAAATTCTTTAATTAAGGGATTAGCTTTAATAAAGTTAGGCCTAGCAGCCAATATATGGACTATAATTTTTTTAGGCATAATTTCTAATTTGCTCCACTAATTTTATTGAAGGTAACACATCATCCAAACCAAACCCATTTCCTTTAATAATATTATCATAACTTATATTATGTAAATCTGTAAATCCTTGTGAGAATTCTACTTCACCCCCATCTATTTCAATACATCTAAATGGTTTCCATTCTTCCCAAGGTAAATCTTTTTTATCTATACTTAATTTGAAATTTACATCAGCATGGTCTAATTGGATTACTCCTTTTGACATTTGTGGAGTTTGTTCTAATACTTCAAAATCTCTAACATCCCCAAAAATATAAATTAACATATCAAAAAAATGTATCCCAATATTAGTAGCAACTCCCCCAGATTTTTGTATATCTCCCTTCCATGAGTATTCATACCATAAACCTCTAGGAGTAATATAATCTAAATTTACCTGATGTATTTTGTTGGTATTTTTATATTTTTCTTTTAGTTCTTGAATTAAGGGATGATGCCTTAATTGTAATACAGAATTAACCTTCTTACCAGTTTCATTTTCAATATATTTTAATGATTCTATGTGTTCTGATTTTAATACTAATGGTTTTTCACAAATAACATTACATTGGTTTCTTAGAGCTAATCTGATGTGAGAATCATGTAGATAATTAGGGGAGCAAATTGATACATAATCTATAGGTTGATTTTTTCTTCTTAATCTATCTATATGCCTATCAAATCGTTCTGTTTCTCTAAAGTATGATGAATAGGGAAATGAACTATCTATGTATCCTATATTATCATGTGGATCTAGGCAAGCTAATAAATTTCCTCCTATATGTTTTATGGCATTTATATGCCTTGGGGCTATATAACCACTAGCACCTATTAAAGCAAATTTTTTCATATTTAAAATTCAAAATTAAACAATTCTATTTCTTTGCTATAGAAATTTTTTATTATTTTTTAGGCATAATTTTATAAAGTAATGGATTTAAGGGGGCCCTTTGTAATATCATGGTCGTAAAAATCTCTAATTAAAGTATTTGTATAATTATCTTTAATTAACTCAAAATCATTTACTACATCTTCATAATACCAACCCCATCTAGATAACCAAGCATCAAAATTTGAATATTTTCCAAAATGATACTCATTGCCGGCTCTAGCTCCTTGAGCTGAGTTGGATGCTATATTATACTTAGTTTTAAGTTCTTGATGATTTAAACAAAATAAATCAGGGATAATTAAACAAGGATAATTATGATAATTAAACTGCATAGCAATATCAGGTAACCATAAATGGAATTGATAGTCGGTAGTTGGGGTTATTACTTTATTCCATAATTCTACATTAATCCCTACAGCAGCCCACATTGGAAATTCTACTATAAAAGGATTCTTCCATATAGGATTTTGTAATAGATTATATTGTTTAGAAGGACATAACCACCTAGCATCCCTATTATGAATTGATAAGTGAGCCATCCCAATCATCCCTAAAGGATAATTACCTTGTTTATATTCCGAAAGAGAATTTTGAGTATAATTACCATGATCTAAAACATTAAATCCTAATATTCCAAAATCTTGTAACTTATCATTTGTTATTAAAGAACTTATTTTAGAAAAAAAGTCAGGTGAGATAGGGTAATTATCATGTTGGAAGCAAAATATCCATTTACAATTAGGTCTATTTTTATTTACAAAATCTATTAAAGTTTGAGTAGCCATTTGTACCCCTCTTGATTTATTTTCAAGAAATACTATATTATGTTTTTTACAAATATTTTTTCCTTTAGAAATTTCTGCCTCAGAAGATTTATCATCAAGGTTGATAAATTCAAATCCCTCTCTATTTATATTTTTTAACACTTCTCCTTCTAACATATCATAATTATTTCGAGAAGAAACATAAATTATTAGATTATCTTGTTTCATTTTTATTTGTTTATTAACTGTTTTATATAATCTAAATAATATTCTGTACTATCCCAAGTTAAACCTCCCTGAATTGTTTCTTGGATAAAATTATTTTGTTTGGGTAGTTTTAAAGCTTCCATTACTTCTTCAAATGAATCTCCTGTAAGTCCTAGGTAATTAGCAAATAATCCTGTTTGTCCATATCCTTTTATTAAAGCTGTAGGGATTCCTAATTGGATTGGTTTAAAAGCTAAGGTAGAGGTAGCTCCTATTACTACAATACTTTGAGCTATAAGTAAATTATCATCCCCTACATCAATTACTATTTTATAGTCTAATCCTTTAGGTAAAATACTGTGTAAATATTCAATATTATGTTGTAAAGGGGGACCATCATCTCTACTTTTTAATTTTAATACTACAGGTTTATTATAATATTTTTGAATTTTACAAATATCGATTTTTTCAAAAAAATCTTTATTAAATAATTTAAAATAATCCCCATTTCCTGTAGAGGCTTGACCATAGTTTCCCAATTGGTTTAATATAATTAATATATGTTCTTTAGGGATATTTAAATATTTGTTTAAAACATCATTACACGGAATTCCTCCTGGGATATGGTGGGGTTGGGTAGATTCTTTAGTACCAAAAACAAAACATCCATCAAAAGAAACGTGTAAGTTTTTAGTTTCATAACCATGTTCAGTATTCCCATGACTATTAGCTATTACTAAACATTTTCTTTTTTTATATAATTCAGGTAACCCATTAAACGCCCTATTATCATCAGTTAAGATTAAAGTATAATTTGAGTAAGAAGGAGAATGAACGTCAGTATAAACTTGATTAAAAAATTTAGAATATTTTTGATTAAAAAAAGTTCTCATGTCTTTATTCCCTTTCCAAACATGATTAGGGTGCATTTGATATAATTTAATTAAATCTATATTATACTCTTTTGCCAAGTGTGGTATAATAGGATATATTCTTTCCCCAGCTCTGTATTGGGTAGTTACTAATAATATAGATTTTTTATCTGACATTTAGGTATTGGTTAATATAATCCTCAATGTTAAGAGTAGGTTCCCAGCCTAATAATTCTTTAGCTAAAGTATCAGTACATAAAGTAGTTAAGGCTTCCCCAGGTTTATCATCTTCATATATAACTTTAGAAGGATATAAATTTGCTACCTCTTGGATTGAGTAATCAATTCCTCTTCCTAATTCAAATATATGACCCCATTTTTGTTTTTCATAAATTAAAATTAAGGCATTAACTATATCTTCTACGTGGGTAAAATCCCTACGTTTAGTACCATCCCCATAAATTGTAAGAGGTTGATTATTTTCAAAAGCAGTTTCCCATTTACCAATTACAGTGCAATAAGCTCCTTCTTTTAGATGGGAAGGACCATAAACATTATAAAATCTAGCAATAGAAGCTTTTAATCCATAATGTTTTTGATATAATTGGATTATTTCTTCACCAATTTCCTTACTATATGTATAGGGGTTTTTAAATTTACCTGAATGGTGGGAACTAGAACCAGCATAAAATAAAGGGATGTTATTTTTAGTACAAAATTCAACAATTGATAAAGTACCATTAACATTAGTAGTAAAAGTTTTTACTGGGGTTTTGAAAGAGGGTTGGATCCTAGCTAAGGCTGCTAGGTGATATACTATGTCAAATTTCCCCCATGCCGAGTAATCTTTTATATGTCTAATATCAAAATCGATATAAGTACACCCCTTTACATGATTTGATTTTAATCCTGTAGAGTAATTATCAATTGAAGTTACACTATATCCTTTTTTTAATAAGGCTTTAATAAGATTAGTACCTATAAAACCTGCTCCTCCTGTTACTAAAGCATTCATAATGTTTCGTAAAATTTATTTTGTTTTTCTTGGCGTTCAATATCCTTAATATGGATTAAACAAAATTCATCATTAGCTGGAAAGTGGGCTTGGGTTTTATAACCCACTAACTGCTCATGTACTTTATTTTTCCATTTAATACGCTTGATATTTTTAAATACACGGCACTGATAATCAGGAAAATTTACCCTATTTTTATTATCTACATTCCACCTCCACTTTTCGATATGTTCTTTAGTTAACCCATTAACTTTATTAATACGGGGAACCCAAAATATATCTACCTTATCATTCATTTTAATCATGGATTCAATAGTATCCATTAAATAATCATCTGGGTATTCATCAGCATCAATTTGAAAGATATAATCTCCTGAGCAACTATTTTTAAGGTTATTTTTAAATGAAGCAAAGTCTCCATTTAATGGGAATTCGACAAGTTTATAGGGCATATTAAATTCAGAATAATGTTTTAATACCCCATATACCTCGGAGGTTGTATTGCCTTTATCACATTGTACTACAATTTCATCCTGTTCACGTTTATGTTTAAAGAGATAATCCATAAGGTATTTTATCTCCTTCCACTCATTACAAACAGGTATAGCGTAACTTATTGTCATTAATCTTTGGATTTAAAGACCCCAATATAATCAAGAGCTTCCATAAAATCACGCTCATTATAATAGTTTACATTTTTCATATCCATTTTATGGGTACTGCCCTCTGGGAATCGTTCTTTTTCCTCTTCATTCAATTCTATAGCTTTACAAGCGGCCCACTTCCAGTCTTCTGTTGAAGTACCATCAATAAAAATCATACCTTGTTCTGGGTTGTTAATGGTAGAGGGCATCCAATGATATCCTTCTTTGTCTTTGTGGATTAAATCTTTATAAAGTTCAGGAAGAACTTCTAATTGTTCTTCTAAAAATTTACTTTCAGATGTCATTAGAGTATTAGTAGTAAAACCACATCCATAACATTGGTGAATTTCATAATCTCCCCCCATCTCTTGTTTATAACAAGCATCACTCCCACAACGAGGACATATAGTTAACTTATCCTTTAACATCTTCTAATTTTTTAAGTTTAGGAAAATTTAATTTAGGAAGTTCTAATTTTATTTCTTTTGGGAACTCAGGAACATAAACATCTAAATAATTATCTAAAGTTTTTACCATTTCTTGAAAATTAAAATTATTTTTGCTTTTATGGTATTGAAGCATAGTTCCCTTTTCATATTTTTTATAATTTTTAAACATATTAACTAAATGTTGAGATACTTCTAATAAACTAGGGTTAAACCATTTTCCTTCTTTTATTAAAATATCTTTTACAACAGCACTATCGTGTATAGGTTTTAGTTCCCCATCAATTAACGTAGTAAACTTTTCATCTAAAAAGTCAGTGTGTCCACTCCAATTTGTAGTAATAATAGGTTTTTTAGTTAAACTAAATTCTAGCAAAGGACGACCGAATCCCTCCCCTTTAGTTAAAGAAACCATTGCCTTTACTTTTTTATGATTATAAAGTTCATTCATTTCTTTATCAGATAATTCACCATGTAATAAATAAACATTAGGTAAAGTATCAGCTTTTATACTAGATCTAACTTGATCTATTTTATTAAGAATGTATTCTCTATCTAAGTAAGAAGCACCTGCTTGACTTGTTTTTAATATAAGAGCAGGAGTATTTTTTTGATTTTTAAAAGTTTCATAAAAAGATTGAAGAAGTAAACCTACATTTTTTCTATCTTCTCCAATTACTCCCTGCATCCAATGTCCTACAAATAAATAGGCAAATTTTTCTTTAATATTTTCTAAATTAATAGAACTTTTTTCTTTAGAAGGAAAATATTTAGTTAAATCAATGCCTTCAAATAAAACTTCTACTGGTTTTTTTAAGAAGATTTCTCCTATTTGTTGACCTTGTTGGTCTTGCTGTTGAAATCTAAGGGTTTCAAATACTTCCTTAGCATGTTGTGAAGAAACAATATTTAAATCCATTCTATTTAACCCCTCAATCCAGGTAGGATTACATACTGTCGTTTCTATCCCTGCTGTAAACCCTATATTATATTCTCCTATAGGTTGAAATTCATTAGGTATAGTTACTTGCGCCCAAATTTTAGGTTTTTCAGGTAATTGGTTCCCAGGGGGTAAAAGATGAGATTCAAGGAATCCCCAATCTTGGGAATGATTATTTATAAAATTCCAAGGAGTTGATCCCCACCTTTGAGGTAAAATTTTAACATCGTATTTGTCAAGTTCAATAATAGCTTTAACTAAATCTCGAGATCGTGCTCCATATCCAGAGTAAGTATCGATAGGGCAACTTATTATAAATAAAGGTTTCATTAATATTCTAATTTATGGGGGGTTGATTTAGGTTTTCTCGTACTTATTTTAATAAGTTCATATTTTTCTCGGGGTTTCCATGTTCCAAATAGTTTATCTATTTTACTTATTATTTTATAACCCATTTTTTCTGATGTAAATCCTGCTTCATCACTTAAGGCCCATTCTCTTCCTAATTTTCCTCTAAATTCTCTTTCTTGGGGGCCCATTTCATATGCTTCTAATAATCTTTTAGCAGCATCTGAAGCATCACACCTATCATCAAAAATATAAGGGGTTGGAGGAGAACCTACAATAGAGATGTTACTTGGATAAACAGGTAAAGCCCATTTACCATGTTGTTTAAACGTACCTCTATGATTTGAAGGTATATTAGCATCCGGAGTAAACCATTTACCCTCATGATCTATAAATCTCATTTGATCTTGCATCCCCCCAGTTACATTAGCTATAATAGGATTACCACATAATAAAGCTTCAGTTAAACTTAAACCCCATCCTTCATTAGATGTAAGCTGGATTTGTACATCAGTACAATTATATAACCAATTCATCTGTTCTGTGGAGAGTTTAGCATCTGATATGATTATATTATATCTATCGGGGTCGTGACCACATAAGGCTTCTATTACTGCAGGAAGATCTGTTCCATTAGGATCTACAGCTTGGGTATGTAAAACTAAAGCACATTTTTTAGCTTCTTCTAATGTTAATTTATCTGCAAATTGTTTAAAAGCCCAAATAGTATCTGGGACTTGTTTTCTTCTAATATTTCTAGAATTATAAAAAGCTACAAAGTCATATTGTTTCCCCTTAAAAAGTTGGTTTTGAAAATCCCAAAACTCATCATACCTTTTGTACGATTTATCAATAGGAAACATTATTTTATGGTTTAGACCATGAGGAATATATTCTATAATTTTGTTTTTTGCTTTATCTCCTAATACTAATTTATTAATATTAACAGTTTGTTTAGAAATACCAAACAAAGCGTCACATGATTCATAAAAAGTTTTATTATACATAGGAGCAGGATAATCATCCCAAATATTTAAATAAATAATAGGGATTTTACGCCTTATTTCATTTTCAATATTAAATAACCAAGACCAATACCTAGGGTCTGTAAAAATAAAGATAGCATCTGGTTTTTCTATTTGGGAGATTTGTCTTACTAATTCAGGGGTTCCATACCCATTGTTAGGGTAAACAATCACAGATGCATCATTAATTCCTAATAATTTATTAGTATCCTCACTAATATCCATTCTTTTACCTGCTTCAGGATGTTCAATAGCCGCTCCTATATTTACCCAATTGTAGTGATGAGCAGTATGGATAGCTATTTCTTTAGCAATTGTACCAATTCCTGAATGGGTCCTAATGTCATCACACATTAGAAGTATTTTTTTCCTTTCGGATTGGGGAATATACCCCTCCATTTTCGTAACCATTATTTTTTTATTTTTAGTCTTTTAAATCTAAGTTAGTGTGATTGTGGATTTGTCTTTTAAAATCCTCATCAGTAAGATACATATGAATTGCTCGATCAGCCAGTTTTTGAAAAGAAAACTTTTGTCTAACACAAGCAACTTTAAACTCATCAAACAAACCACTTTGAATCTTTACACTAGTTAATGTCATATCTTTTTTCATAGCTTATATTTTGATATACATATATGGGGATTCAAGAAGATATATTTTTATTACATAATTCTTTATTGTCATTAAAAGGACACCACTTACACAAAGGTGATACTACTTTGGGATGTTTTTTATCTTGATGTTTTCCTTTAGGGGTAAAACAATCACTAATAAATTCATCTAAAATTTTATTTGCTTTATTAAGTTTATTTCTACCAGCAGCAGGCCTGTGAAGTTGTACTCTATGGATAGGGTAATCACTATTTTCCCAAATTTTTCTACGTACAATAAAAAATTCTACCTCTATATCTTCAAGAGGGATACCATATTGTTCATTAAAAAACTTTTTATAAAGCACAAGTTGCATTTGCTTAGTTTCATCCTTTTTAGCTTTAGCATTCCATCCTCTAGTAGACGTTTTTATATCGTATACATAAAATTTATTTGTGGGTTCATGGTATAATACCATATCAATAAAACCCTTGTATACCAAATTGTTACCAATGTTCATCACAATAGGTAATTCAATACCTGCAAGGTGCCAACCACGATTACCAAAATATTGTTTACGTCTTTTTTTAAGAAAATCTAGTATTGCTACTCCATCCTCAAAAAACTCACGTAGTTCTTCTGGGGATGAGTAGTGGGTTTCATTATTTTTGGTGTAACCTTCTTTATATAAATTTATAAATTTTTCCTGGAATATTTCTTCCAAGTTCATGGCATCTGCTTTTACTCCTGATTCTTCATACATTGTAGTAAGCCAATCTTGGATTACTTCATGCATTGAAGTTCCAAAAGTAAAATGAATAGATTGTTCATTTTGATAATGTCCATCTTTATACTGGAGTGACCACTTGTGTGGGCAACTTCTATACATAGACATTTGGGAATAAGAAATTGTCTTTTGGTAAGCATAATTTACCTCAGGCAATTCTTTATTCTGTATCTCCTTGAGTATTTGGGGCTTCTTGGCCATATAATTTTTCTAATTTTTCTAAGTAAAGTATGGCATCCATAAGTTCCTCTTTCATATGAGTAACCCATTCATGGAATTTAAGATCTTCTCTATCAAGATTAACGCCATACTTTTTCTCACCAAACTCAGCTCGAGTAGTGAATTGTTCTATAACTGAGGCTACAATACTATCCATTATAAATCTTCTTTGTGGGGGGTAAATTCTTGATAAAATTCATTTAATGATACCCAAGATTCAAATTTTTTATTATAAGATTCAATATAATTATTTTTTTCTTCTTGAGAGGTGGAAACTGATAAAGAGGGAGAAGCTGTAGGAGAGACTGTGTAGCAGTATGAAAATTCCAAAGGAGGGTTAAGTTTAATTTTTTGCAATTCAGCTTGGTATTGGTCATTCCCCCAACATACTTTTAAAAAGCATTCAATCCTACTTAAATATTCTTTATCACCAGAAAATCTAGTATTATCATAATAACCAAAATTATAAAATACTTCTTTATAAAACCAAACTATCCCCGCAGCATACGATTTTTTATATTTTATAGATAAATTATTTAAATTTCTTCTCCATCTTTTACCTTGATATACTCCATTTATAATTTTTACTTTAGGATAATTAGTAAATAATCCAATATATAATTTAAATCTATCAAAAGTAGAAATATCATCAGCATCATGTATTGTAAATACATCCCATTCTTTATCTTTCATATAGTAAAGAGCTCTATTTCTGCTATAATAACATCCCTGGTTAGTATGATTTTTTAATATTGTAATATTAGGATATTTTTTAGCATAACTTTGGGCTATTTTATAAGATCTATCAGTAGAAGCATCATCTACTATAACAAGTTCCCAATTAGTATAGGATTGATTTGTAATAGATTCAATTGCTCCTTTTAAAGTGTTTTGAGCATTATAAACAGGTATAATACAAAGAATTTTCATAAATTTATTTAAACATTTTTGCTACTTCATTAGGTTGGTAACCTGCTTCGTATAGGTGATCTTCTAGCACATCATGATCTAATAAAATAACTTCTTCATGTGCCTCACGTCTAGAACATCCCAATATTTTACAAATAGCATCTATTAATTCTGTTGTAGGTTGTTTCATTTTTGATTTGATATATTTAAGCCAAACATTTTGTTTAGGGAGTAAACCACAATACACCTTATAATATTTTTCCTTTTCAGTATAAGGTATAGTTTGTACATAATTTGCTAGTTCAGCAAATGGCTGATGCATAGATATAAATCTATTAATCATATACGGATTAAAGGACTCCTTCTCCTTATCGGAAAAGGAGTCCCAATCGCGCTTTTTACCTGTTAGCTCTTTAAGCCAATCAAATAGTGTCATATTCTCCTTGAAGTTCGGGAGGAAGACCTTGTTTTAAAATTTTACCTGTTTCAGGATCGTAAAATACTGGGATGGGCATTACTGCATCCTCATCCCCTCCCGTAATGAAACGAGATACTTTACGGAGAACTACTCCTTGGTGCCAAATAGGTTTTCCATTTTCTGTAGGAATTGACACAGTTTTACTTAATTCAATCTGGGGCTGTGGAGCCTGCATTTCTGATTTCTTCATAATCTATTTCTTTAATTTCGTTACAAAAATAATATATATTTTCTTTTTTTAATACCGTATCACAATGCCAATATTTTTTAAGTAGGTTAGCATCTACTTTTTCATTTTGTTTTATTGTACGATACAACATAAACATTCGGTCTCCAAATTGTATTAAATCTTTATATAACAACTTTACCAGAGACTTCAAGTAGTTTAGAAATACATGCCATCATATTAATTTCCTTATCAATTCGAAAATTTGAATGATACATATATTCCTCAATAATAATAATAGCTTCTGCAGGACGTGATGTATATTCGTCCATACGCGCATATAAAGCTTTATATAACGCATCAAAATCATTTACATTGGAATCGGCAATTACTTGACGAATTTGTTTAAATGACTTTTTATTAGGTAATAATTCAATTACTTTACTAATATAATTGGATGATACAAGTATTTGCTTATCTAATTCTAATTCCCCATCTTTAGAAGACATTTGACATACGTTAATCATTTTACGTAAGTCTGGGTAGTATTGGTTTACTAAATCTTTAAGGTGGTTAGTATTGTGTTGGATACTTTCTGTAGAAAGGACATCAAATAAATGTTTAGCAACCTCACCTTTACTAGGAGGTACAATTTTAAGTACTTGACAACGGGATTGTAGGGGATCAATAATACGCTCTACATAGTTGCAAGTTAAAATAAACCTAGTACTCTTTGAAAACGTTTCAATAACATTACGGAGAGAAGCTTGCGCTTGGATAGTAAGAAAATCAGCCTCATCCAAAATAACCACTTTAAGTGGCTTAAACGACATTGTACTAGCAAACCCCGATACCTTATCTCTAATTGTTTCAATACCCCTTTCATCAGAGGCATTAATATAAAGGTACTCACAATTAAGATTTTTAACAAGGAGTTTAGCAAGTGTTGTTTTTCCAGTGCCAGCGGGTCCATAGAAGATTAGATTTTGAATATCGTTCTCTTCTAAATATCGATTAATGATCCCTTTAAGATGTTCATTACCTACATAATTTGTAAGTACTCCAGGGCGATATTTTTCTACC
>Ga0209630_10002427_pt1 | contig 18001 bp, 14 predicted proteins | sample COG_01_FD_184745 | JGI IMG/M metagenome (GOLD analysis project Ga0209630, IMG submission 184745) | Pelagic Microbial community sample from North Sea - COGITO 998_met_01 (SPAdes) (version 2) | ecosystem: Environmental > Aquatic > Marine > Neritic zone/Coastal water | place: Helgoland, sampling... | reverse complement strand
AATGTAGCTTCATAACCTTCGAATGGACCTTCTACAATGAGTAATCCATCACCAGGAGCAAGATCCTTAGTAATCAACTCATGTATTCCTTCACTATTTTCACTTTCTTTTAATTTATTTATTAGCGTATTTGGCACTTTTGCAGCGTTTACTCCAAATCGAACTAGTGCTGACACTCCAATAGTTGATCGAATGGGCCCCCAATCATCTGTCTTATCACTGAGAGAAATAAACATGTACCTTGGAAACATTGACTGAATAGCCTTAGTCGTTTTACCTCTCCTTTTCACTCTATTGAATATGAGAGGCAAATATATCTCAAAACCTTGTCTTTCGAGATTTTCTTTTGCAATTTGCTCAGACTTAGGTTTTGTTTGAATTAAGTACCATGTTTTCATTGAATATTAGTATTGACTAAACAGAGCTAATAATATGCTTATCTTTAAGATAACAAAGTAATTTATCAACACATTCTTCAACTGACAAGCTATCTGTTTCAAGACTCAACTCTGAATTGGTTGGCTTTTCATAGGGGGAAGAAATACCGGTAAATTCTGTAATTTTACCAGCGCGTGCCTTCTCATAAAGGCCCTTAACATCTCTTGATTCACAAACATCAATTGAGGCATTGCAGTAAACCTCAATAAATTCATTATCATTAACCAAATTTCTCACAATATTCCTATCTTCGATGAAAGGAGAAATAAATGCGGTTAATACTAGTACTCCAGCCTCCATCATAAGTTTACTCACTTCACCAATACGTCTAATATTTTCTGTTCTATCAGTATCCGAAAAGCCCAGATCTTTACATAGTCCACGACGAACGTTATCGCCATCTAAAACAAAAGTTCTTACTTTTCTTTTATGTAATGCGTCTTCTAAAGCATGAGCCAGCGTTGATTTTCCAGAACCCGATAAACCCGTGAACCAAATGATCACGCTTTTATGCCCATTCATAAGTTCTCTATCGGTGCGGTAAATTGTTGGCTCGTGCCAAACGGTATTGCGATTTTTCGTATTATCCATATCTATAGATAGTTGCCTTTCAAAATTAGGATTTATTTAAAGCAATTATTACTATTATACTATCATTTCACAAGCTTACTTTTGCCGAAAAATAATTCGAAGAAGACAACAGGGTGTCAATAGGAGAACCATCGCCACATTGCTTTATTTTTTTGAATCCATTTATGGTTTTTTCGTAAATTCCCCCGTGCACTGTTGTATCTGCATCCTGGTTTGAGCCTGTAATAAACAACCCACCCTTACATAATGAAGCATGAATATTATTAAGAATTTTTATAAATTCACTATCCGAAAAATAAGAAGGATTTAATACATTCATGGCACGTATCGCATGCGCAGGCTCTTTAAAAGACTGCAATAAATCATGTTGGGATAAAATGAAGCGGTTATCATCCTGCGAACATTTCAAAACTTGATGGGAAAATAAAACAAGTTCTTTGCTTTGCAGTGCTCCCTCATCATATTCTTTTAAAATGGATGGAACTATAAACTGTTGCGCTAAATATTGAATCAAACAATTTAACGGGTAATATAAACAACTGTCTTTCTTCATGGCATTAAAAACAAATGGCGGCCAGATGATTTCAAGAACCTGCCCTTTTGTACTAATAGTAACTGAAACATTACCCTTATCTAACACATATACTTTTGATGAATAATCAGAGGCGATATAACTGAGGTCAGGATAAATAACGGACATTTGTTCAAAAAGATCAAGTGCTGTTCTTCCGTCGCTTACAGCGACGTCTTGAAACACCAAGGGTGCATTGTTGTTAAAAGCTCCTTTTAGGCAATCCAAAGCTATAGAATCAAATTCTTCAAAACGCTTTGAATAAGTACGCTTATATGCACCTCGATCATCAGAAAAATAAATCAGAATTCGTTCTGCAAGTCTATCTGCATCGGGCTCATCTAGTATCTTGTCATATAAGGTAATAGATATTTTTTTATCACCACCAAACAAACCCTTAAAATTCGTATTTTTTTTGATTTGTTCCAGATTATAAATTCCTAATTTAATCACTCTTGCACCTCTAGTGCAGGAAATATTATGGTCATAATGACTCAAATAGGTAATTCATTAAAATTTAAATTAAACCCTTCAAATAGTTACTAAAATCTTCACGAATTTCATTATCCTTTAAAGCATACTCTACATTTGCCTGCATATACCCTAATTTTGAACCGCAATCGTAACGAGTACCTTCAAATTCATAAGCATATACAGTTTCTTTATTTAATAGTATGCTGATAGCATCAGTTAATTGAATCTCATTACCCGCCCCTCGTGAGGTCTGTTCTAAACATTCAAATATTTTTGGACTAAGTACATAGCGACCAACCACACCAAGTGTTGTTGGAGCATCTTCCGGATTAGGTTTTTCAACGATACTACTAATATTAAACAATGCATCATCGTTTGTTCCACTCGCCTCAACAATGCCATATTTAGATGTGTCTTCCGGCGACACATTTTCAACCGCAATTACACTATTGCCATGCTCAGTATATTTATCTACTAATTGTTTAGTCACTCCACGTTGTCCATCATCTGTTAAATCATCTGGCAAAATCACAGCAAAGGGTTCGTCACCAACTACTGATTTAGCACATAACACTGCATGTCCAAGACCAAGTGGTTCAGCCTGTCTAATAAAGATACAGGTCACATGTTCAGGAACAATGTTCCTAACAATCTCAAGCTTTATATTATTGCCGCTTTTTTCTAGCTCCGTCTCAAGTTCATACGCCTTATCAAAATGATCTGTAATCGATCGCTTGGTCCTGCCGGTGATAAAAATCAAGTCGTTAATTCCTGCTGCAACAGCTTCTTCTGCTGCATACTGAATAAGCGGTTTGTCCACGATTGGCAACATCTCTTTGGGATTTGCCTTAGTAGCAGGTAAAAGTCTCGTCCCCATACCTGCAACGGGGAAAACAGCTTTAGTAACTTTATTCATAATCTTTTCGTTTTATTTAGAATAGTAATATTATCTTTTCTATCATTATTATAAGGAACTAGTTTTTTTAAGGTCACGATTAAATCGTTTAAATTTTTATTGTTTGCAACATCAATTATTTCATTGATCATGCTATCTATTTCTTTACTATTTAAAATGGAATAAGTGGCAATGAATATTTTTTTGTGTTTAGTTCCTGTCGTGCATTCAGAATCGTAAAATAATTCTTCATACATTTTTTCACCCGGCCGTAAACCTGAATAACTAATTTCTATATCCTTCCCAGGCACTAAGCCAGAAAGAAGAATCATTTGCTCTGCCAGAAAATTTATCCTAACTGGCTCACCCATATCAAGAACAAATATCTCTCCACCATTACCCATAGCACAAGCCTGCATTATCAATTGGCAAGATTCAGGTATCGTCATAAAGTAACGTGTAATGTCAGGGTGTGTAACCGTCACTGGGCCCCCTCGTTTTATCTGTTCTCTAAACAGAGGAACGACACTACCCTCTGAATCTAATACGTTTCCAAATCGAACGGTCATATATTTTGTCTCGGAATGACTATTAAGCGATTCTACATACATCTCAGCAGCCCGTTTAGTCGCACCAAGAATGTTGCTCGGATTCACCGCTTTATCTGTAGAGATTAAAACAAAACGCTCGCACTTATGTTTACCTGCAAAATCAGCAATAACTTTTGTGCCCAAGATATTATTTAAGACTGCTTCTCGAGGTTGTTTTTCAAGAATTGGGACATGCTTATAGGCCGCAGCGTGAAAAATGACATGAGGTTTATATTGGGCGAGAAGGTCATCAACCAAAGATTTATCGCAAACATTACCTAATACTGTTTTGAAATTACTATTATTAAATCCCAGATATTTATCTATTCGATATAAATTAAATTCACTGTGATCAAGCACAATCAATTCAGATGGAGAGAGTTTCGAAATTTGTTTACACAGTTCTTTTCCTATCGAGCCACCGCCTCCTGTAACAAGCACACACTTATTTTTAATGCCCTTTGCAATCGGATCCCAGTCAAGATTGACTTTCCCTCTACCTAACAAATCTTCAATTAGCACTTCACGCAAGTCATTTAAAGCTACTTTTCCAGACGCCATGTCTTGTAAACTCGGCAATGTCCGCATTGGGCAACCCGTTTCTTCGCAAACACCGATGATAGACTGCATTTGCTTGTTTGTTGCAGAAGGTATCGCAATAATAATTAGCTCTATGTTCTGAGTCTTACAAATAATTGGTATATCAAACGCATTGCCTACCACTTCAACACCGTGGATTTCGAATCCTTTGAGCTTAGGATTATCGTCAACCAGAGCAACCGGTAATAAACTACCTTCTCTCAACATATCTCTTACCAAAATATCAGCTGCTGCTCCTGCTCCAACGACCAGCACACTTCTTCTTTGTTTACCGGCATTAATTTTAAGTGAATGATCTTTCCACATTCTGTAGGTAAGTCGCGGTCCACCCAATAAAAACATAAGCAATATTGGATATAACACAAGAATCGAACGTGGTATTCCTTCCAACCGTATCGATATAAAAAAAACCAGAATGATACTCAGAACACCAATAACACTAGCACGAAAAATATTCCAGAGATCTGGAATGCTCGCGAAACGCCAAATACCCTTGTATAGCTTAAATCGCTGATAGACTAAAGATTGAACTATAAGGACTAAAGGTAAACTGTATAAACTTAGCTCCCAATTAAAATACGGAAAATCGAAATTAAAACGCAACCACCATGACAATTGCCATGCAATAAGGGTCATGAAACAATCATGTAATATGATGAATGTTTTCTGATTTGATTTAAACATTTAATACTTTTTTGTTTTCATTCTCTTGATAATCATCAAATTTTACTTGCACAAGAGTCCAAAGTAAAAAGATTAAAATAACAATTCCGGTAGATAAATAAACACTGAACTCAGGTAAAACATAGCCTATAAATGCTATGGGCCAGATTACGCATAGATTAAAAATCAAAAACACTATTGCAAGCAACCTATGGGACATCCCCATTTGTATCAATTTCTGATATGCATGTTCTCGGTGAGCTTTATACCATTTTTCACCTTGGAACATTCGTTTAAAAAGGGTAAATGTGGCATCACATATAAAAACAGATAAGAGGATACACCAAATGTAAACGGATAAAACACCAAGTAAATCACTAATAACTGCTAATGCACCAAAAACAAAACCGAGAACGCAGCTACCAATATCCCCCATAAATATTTTTGCCGGCGACCAATTCCAGTAAAGAAAACCTAATGAAGAAGACGCCACGAAAAAACAGACCATCGCTAATCCTGTTTGCCCCTCTACAAATAAAATACTCCCAGCAAATATTCCCGCACATATCGCCTGTATTGCAGCGATACCATCTGAACCATCCATAAAATTATATAGATTCGTTAACCAAATCAAACCCAAAAATGTAATGACAGTTCCAATAAATGGCGAGAGCTGTAGGCTATACGTACCAACCTTAATTGCATCAAGACTACCCGTCCAAAGCATGCTCCAAATACAAGCTATAGAATAAAATAACATCCGCCAATAAAAAGCGAGATCTTTATGATCGTCCAGCCACCCGGCAATAGATATAATCAATACGCTCACAAGCAAACTGATGAATATTGAATATGGTATCAAACCCATATAAAAAGCATTGATTATACCCACGATAATTGACAAACTAATAACGACTCCTCCACCTCGTGGCGTAGGACGTTCATGTGAACTTCGATGATTTGGAATATCTATAACATTATTCTTGATCGAATATCGTCGTACAAGCTCCGTTACTACTAAAGAAGAGATAAAGACAAATAATATATTTAGAATAATTGCAAAAACGCCCATTTCAAATTCCTTTATTGGACTTATGCCATGTGATTGTTTCCTTTATGGCTTCCATAAATTCTATTGGAGGAGACCAATTTAATTCTTGCCTTAATAATGAGTCATCAACAACTAGTGAACCTAATAACTTTTCATAGAGCATCTCATTGCCAAAAAGAACACACAGTTTTCTCAAAATACTCACCGGAAATGAAAATAAACGAGGTGATTTATTTAAGACTAATGCCAATGACCTGATTAACTTAGCCGTAGAAACATCCACATCCTTTATCAGAAACAATTTGTTTTCAGCATTATCATGTTTAATGCTCGTATATATTGCATCGCAAAGGTTATCTACATAAATCATACTGCGACAGTTATCTACCTTCGAAAATGGTAAAGGGACGCCTACATCGACTAATTTAATTAAGTTAAGAAAGTTTGCTTTTACTCCAGGCCCAAATATAAGAGTAGGCCTGAAAATCGTATATTTCATGTTTGTGTTGTTACAGACATCAATAAGTTTACATTCGCCACTATATTTACTTGCCGCATAAGGGTCAGTAGTATTTATCGAATCATTTTCTCTAAATATTTCAGGTGTATTAATACCGCTTGTACTTTGTCCATTAACTTTAATAGAACTAATATAAATAAATTGTTTAACTTTATTTATAGCTGCTTTTCTCGCAAGCAATTCTGTTCCATTAGCATTAACTTCTTTAAATTTAATCGTAGTTTGTTCGTCATTTTTTTTAGTATGTGCCATGCCTGCAAGATGTATAACGACATCAACATCTTTAAGCAAATCTCCTACATCAGAATTATCGAGAACATTATATCTTCTCCATTCGACATCAATCGAAGGGTTTTTTTTCTGTGTAGGAATGGTATTTAAATAAGTAGACCGTATCAGCACATCTTTTTTTGAAAGCAGATATAGCAGCCTTTGGCCTAGAAACCCACTACCTCCAGTTACAAGTATGCGATTCATCATAATTTATATAATAGAGCTAATTAGAGTTAATTTTTAAATGGTCTGATTAAGCTCTTGGTGTACTTTAACTTCTTTATATAGGGAAAGAGTTTCATCAAATACCTTTTCATCCGAAAACTTCTCTTTAACCATAGTTCTTCCTTTTTTTCCCATTGCCTGCCTTAGCTTTGAATCCATAATCAAAGTTTCAAGTCTTGCTACTAGCATATCAATATTTTCGGGTTCAATAAGAAAGCCATTTTGCTGATCTATAACAATTTCACGGCAACCAGGTGCATCGGTTGTAATAATTGCTCTACCTGATGCAGCTGCCTCAATTAAAGCTTTAGGGACACCTTCTCCATATGTAGTAGGCAAACATACAATATGTGATTGAGCATACACATCTGGCATATCGTTTCTTTGCCCCCAAACTTCTACATTCTGTTCTTCATGCCATTGATTAAGTTGCTCATCATCAATACTAGAGGGGTTTGAACTGTCAGGTTGTCCTACTAAAGCAAATCTCGCGTCAATTCCTTTGTCTTTAATAATTTTTGCTGCATTTACAAAAAGTCCCACACCCTTTGTCCATATGAGCCTAGACGGCAAGATAACTAGCGGAACAGAAATAGATTCTGGTTGAAATTCATAAACGTTCATATCTACTCCCGCACCATTTATCAAAGAAATATTGCGAAGTCCTAAATTTTTAAGAACATTTAAATCGTCGGGATTTTGCACAATGATATAAGTATTCTTCAATAAAACCCTATAAACAACACATAGAGTATTTTTAAGCAGCCGTGCCTTTAATTCATTTGAAGAAAATAGCCAGCCTAACCCTGCAAAAGCATTAATTATACTGGGAGTCCCTGCTAATTTTGCCGCAATCGTGCCATAGAGAATAGGCTTCAAAGCAACATGATGAACAATGTCTGGTTTATACTTTTTATAAAACTGATATACGGAAAACAGTGTCTTAAATTCCTCGTAAGGGTTCATGCTTTTACGAGAGAGTTCTATGGGTAATAATTTTATTCCGGCATTCTCAATCTCTTTCCCGTGATTCATAACCCTAACAATTGCACTAACATCAAACCCTGCTTTAGCTGCAGTTATAGCAAGGTTGAGACGGTGGGAATAAAAATACCAATCTTCAGTAACAAAAAATGTCAATTGTTTATTATCAACTTTATTTTGCAATGACCTATAAAGATTTAAAGTATCATTGATAACTCTATCTGATGAGAGCTCCCTCTCTACCAGTTCTCTACCTTTAATACCCATCTCCTGACACATTTCAGGATTATTTATTAGTGTGAGAATCGCTTCAGCTAACTGTGTTGATTCTTCAACCGGTACCAATAAACCATTTACACCATGTTTTACAACCTCTTTACATCCTGGTACTTCAGTAGTCACGATCGGTAAACCTGAAGCAGCAGCTTCTAGTAGTACTTTTGGTAATCCCTCTCTATAAGAGGGCAAGACTACAATGTCTGCTTGTCTGTAAACATCGACCATATCATCTCTTCGGCCCCACCACTCGACCAAACCCTGATCATGCCAATTCTGTAATTCATGAGTTGGTATAGCTGAAGGATTTTCAGGGTCCGAATCACCCACCAGGACAAATCTCGCAGTCACACCTTCTTTTTTCAAAATGGAAACTGCATTAATAAATTCGCCAACCCCCTTATCCTTAAGCATGCGACCAACCAAGACAACAGAAACGATTTTAGATCTGCCATATTTCGGTTTAAAACTTCTCACATCAACTCCCGAGCCACGAATTAAAGATATATGATCATCATCAATCTCATATGTCTTGGAAAACAACTCGGCATCATCGTGATTTTGTACGATAAGGTAACTATTGTTTCGCTGTAATAAAAGCATCAATACACGCTTAAAAATTCTTCTTAATACAGAAATCAAAAACTTTTTAGATAAAAACAAAGAACCTAAACCAGTCATTGCATTAACAACTGCTCGAGGACTATTCTTCTGAATTATCATGCAGACTAAAGAGCCAAACAGCACTGGTTTAAGTGCCACATGATGAACCATGTCTGGTTTTACTGTGCGATAGATTTTGAAAATTTTTATAAGGGTTTTTACATCTTGCCAAGGACGTCGGAAGGAACGTGGGAATACTATTGGGATTAGTTTTATGCCTTCGGCCGTAATTATCTCAGAAAAATTAGACACTTGCGTGACTAAATATACTTCATATCCAGCATTAATAGCTGCCTTAGCTAATTCAAAGCGATGTGAATAAAAATACCAATCCTCTGTAACAAGATAGAGTAATTTATATTTTTTTGATTTAGTGTCATTCATGATCTTGATTAACTGTCATCAACCAATGTATCGACAAACCTTAAATCCATATAAACCGATTAAATCCATATTTACATCCAATGTTCGCGCCACGCCTGAAACATTAATATACCCCATAAACAATAATGCCAACGACGTTCTCCCTTAAGATTCTCTTCCCACATGCGACGAACAATTTTAGCATCAAAGTAACCCTCGCTATTTAGTCTTTCTTCATTCAATAATTCTTCCGCCCAATCACGCAATGGTCCTCGAAGCCAATATTCTATAGGCACACCAAACCCCATTTTTGGTCTATCCATTAATTTTTTTGGCACATATCTATAAAGCAACTGTCGCAGCAGCCATTTACCTTCTCCATCTCGGTACTTATATTCGATAGGTAAGCGCCACGCAAATTCTACCAATCTATGATCAAGCATCGGAACTCTTACTTCAAGGCTTAAAGCCATACTCGCACGGTCGACTTTTGTTAAAATATCATCAGGTAAATACGTCATCATATCCATATACATCATTCGCTGACGTAAATCAGTGATCGGTGAGAGTAATTTCGTAAATGTAGAGAGAATATCTGGTTCATGTGTGTTCAACACCAGCTTTTCAGGCTCTTTGGCATGAGATACAAGTTCGCGATAAAATGTGTTGCCATCTTTATGGGCAAGTACTTCTGCAAACTTAGGTAATCTATCCGCCAAATTAGAAACCCGCAAGTTACGCGGTAGAAACTTCTGCAAGGTATCTATTTTTTGACCTGGGATTCGGTTTATTATACCTATCATTAGGTGACGCAAAGATGGTGGTAATACCCGAAATTGACTCCAAATTCGGTATCCCAATACATAACGGTTATAACCACAAAAAAGCTCATCCCCACCATCACCAGAAAGACTTACGCTTACATGTCGACGTGCAAGTTGGCTAATTAGAAAAGTAGGTATCTGGGAAGAATCTGCAAAAGGTTCATCATATATGGTTGGCAACTTAGGAATAACGGATATTGCTTCTTCAGGAGTAACATAAAGCTCGGTATGGTCCGTTCCCAGATGCTCAGCTACAGCTTTTGCATGCTTAGCTTCATTGTAAGCTTTTTCATGGAAACCAATTGTAAAAGTTTTAATTGGCTGCTTACTTTGCCCTTGCATAAGTGCAGCGACAATAGTGGAATCGTAACCACCAGAGAGAAATGCGCCGATTGGAACATCTGAGATCATGCGGCTCGAGACAGCATTGCTGAGCAATGTTTCCAGCTCATCTATCAGATATTCAGAACTCCTATTTGCTAATTCTGAATACTCTTTAGCTGGAATATCAAGCTGCCAATAACATTGAGGCTTTCCAATATTAGCGCCACCATCACCAATAACAATATAATGTGCCGGAGGTAATTTGAATATGCCTTTATAAATACTATATGGAGCTGGGACATAGTTGTAACGTGTAAAAAGTGCTAATGCATCTCTATTTATCTCACCACACCAATCTGGGTGTTCATGCATTGCCTTAAGCTCTGAGCCGAATAAAAATGAATTGCCACTACGACCATAATATAGTGGTTTTTCCCCGAGTCGGTCTCTAGCCATAAACAGTAATCGTTCTTTTTTATCCCAAAGAACAAATGCAAACATACCGTTAACTTTTTGCAGCGTTTTCTCAAGCCCCCAATGTCGAAGACCAGCGAGTAAAGTCTCAGTATCTGAGTGACTGAGCCAGTCAAAATTCCCACCTTCCTCTTCGAGCTCTGAACGCAAATCAAGATGGTTATATATCTCCCCATTAAATACTAAAATGAATCTTTCGCATGGAGAATGCATGGGTTGATGGCCCGCTGAAGAGAGATCAAGTATTGAAAGACGGCGATGTGCTAAAGCAAGTCTAGAGCTCTCATCTGTCCAAGCTCCCTTATCATCAGGCCCTCTGCTTGTCAACTTAAGAGCCATGCGTTCCGCTATCGAGACATCTACTCTTGAATCACTCCAAAAACCAATAATTCCACACATAGAATTTAGTTTTTTCTACTACGAAAAAAATATTTGTTACAACCTAATCCACCAGCACAAGTTTTTATTTGTTCTAGCTCAAACCCTTGTTTTCGAAAAATATTAAAAAATTCTTCTTGAGCAGCCGCTTCAAATGGCCAGCCCCCAACCCACTCAACGACATCATAATAAGGTGACGTGTCACGATCTTTTTTATAGTTCTTCCAGCCAGACAAAGGTCTTCCATGAAATATATCTCTAAATGTTGCGGAATCCCATAAACGGATAAATAATGGCATTACAATAAGCCACTTAAATCCTGTTGGGATCCAATTGTATAAACATTTGACCCGTTTCCACATATTTTATTGGCGCCCTTGATTATTATAAATAGCAATAAACAACTTTCCTTTATTCTTAACTAAAAGCACAGCATTTCTCAGAGCATTCCACATTTCACCGGTATGATGTAGCACGCCCCAGGAGTAGATATAATCAAATGATGCTAAGTTTTTGAGGTCTGTCTCATCAAGCACATCACCTTGTTCGTCCACCCAACACCCATCCTCTGACCAATATTGTTCCTTCATTTTTTTTGTACAATTAACCGAATCAATATCATAATCAAAAGAGTGAACTGTTGCGCCTAATTTTCTAACCGACAAAGAAAAAAACCACTGCCCGAACCGATATCCAGAAAACGTTTGCCCGTTAATGTCTCTACTCCCAACATATCTTTCAGGCTTTGTTCACTATTTCAATTTTAGATCGATCGACAAAGTTGATGTACTGCGCCCAATTCTTACCGAAAGCGAATCGTGACTCTTTAAAATTAGATTGTTTAAACATCTTCTTCCTAATAAATCCAATTTTTTACTATGTATTTAATCCAATATTCTCATATAGCATTTTATATTGATTCACAATTTTTGGTAATGCATATTTTTTCTCAATTCGTTCACGTGCTGCCATACCCATTTGATCTCTTTGCTCTTTAGACTTAAAAATAAATGCTAGTAATGCCTCAGCCATTGCCTTTTCATCTTTTGACGGAACAATAAATCCTGTATCCCCAATTATATCTGCGCAATCACCCACATCTGTTGCAACGCAGGGCTTACCTAGAGCCATTGCCTCACCCAAAACATTCGGAAATGCTTCACTCCAACTACTTAAACAAGAAAGATCTAATATCTGCATAAGATCTGTTACATCATCTCTATCGCCAAGGAACAGAAATCGTTCTTTAAATGATTCTGGCACTTTATTATTCAAAAATGAATTATCAGATGTCACACCATATCCAATAAAGACGAACCACACATTTGTTGCTTCTTTTGCGACTCGAACAGCAGCATTAAGAAATGTAACATGGTCTTTCATCGGATGAAATCGCGCAATATGACCAATGATCAATGCATCCTTTGGAATACCCAATACGCGTCTCTGTTCTCTTGCAATAGTTTTATTAGGAAGTAATCGTTTTGAATCAAAACCATTGGGTATAACTTCAGCACTCTTTTTATTAAAACCAAAGTCCTCATGTTGCTGACGCGATAGTTGGCTATTATATAGAATCTTGTCCACTGATCCCGATATGAATCGCGCTATTTTAATAATATATTGAGTCATAATTTTCTCAGTAGTCAGATCATACAAGCTTTGTCGAATATTCCACACAACCACTGAACGCCTTGTAAACATCATTTTCGCTATGATTGATGCCAAATTACCATGGTACATCCACCCTTGAATTATATCCGGTTGAACTTTCCGAATAACAATTCTCAAACGATTGATAATTCTAATTCCTGGAATACTCTGCTTCATCCCTAATGAAAACACAGGAATCCCTTCTTCAGACAAAAGTTGACCGTATTTTCCTTCGTCACGAAGAGATAGAATGAAGTGTTCGTCTGTACTTGCTAATCCACCAACGATTAAGTTGTATAGTGCACGCTCAGCTCCACCATTATCAAGAGTCGTAATTATGTGTAATACGCGTCTCACACACACCTTTATTTTTTTATTTCTAAATTTTTAGTTTTTGTCATTTGAATTTTATTTTGAATAATCATATTCAACCCAATAACAAATAACCACAACCAAACAACTCTTTTTTCTAACGTGATAAAAAATGTAATATCGTTTCTATGTATATAAAAGGCACAAAAAACACCAAGAACAGTGAGCAAAACGGAAAGGTTTACTTTGTGAAAATGGCGAATATGAAAATATGAAAAAACAAATAATGTTCCGACATAAATAAGAACCGCAAAGATCATGCCCCACCAAGAAAATGCAGCGAACCACTCTGCCCACCAATTCCCCGCCATACCAGACTTCCAGCTTGAGAATAGAATAGGTTGAAACATATCATTGAACGAGTGACTTATAGAGCCAAGATTATTTGAAAAAGGGATAAACTGAAAAACATTCGAAAATAGATAATCCCCCTTTATTGAAAAATCTTCTTTAATTACATTGTTTAAAATTGATTGAGTTATGAAAGGTTCACCTTTAAAAACAGCATTATTAAGAAGATTTCCTTTCAAGAAATGCACCTGAATATTTCCCCACAGACCAGCTTTTATTAATATGTAAATCTGCTTATAAATAAAGAAAAATGCGAATACCATGATTATAGCAATTGAGCTTTTTTTCCTTTCCCAAGCAATTTCAAAAAGTCGGACTTTCCCCATTCCCATTAGCCAGATTAGTATTACACTTAATGATGCAATAGCAGCTGACAATCTAAACCCTATATAGATATCAAATAGCAACAGAATCAGAAAGAAAATAAAATAAGCATTACGTTTGAGCCGAAAAGACCAAACAAGCCCCATTATGCTTGCGTATTTTGCTAATATATAAAAACGAGATAATGAAGACATAACTACTGTCTTATTAGTAGAAAGAAGATCGCTTCCTGCCGTTACAATTGTCGCAATTAAACCAATGCAAGCTAATACCGTTAATAGTTCTAACAAATAACCTTCTTGAGGCATTAACATGCTTTTACTATTTACTGGAATTATGCCTTGCAATGACAATGTCAATGTCAATGTTTCTGCAGCTAGCAACAACGATATAATAATTGCTGATCCAATATAATAGACTTCAGGTAGAATAGGAATTCTTTCAATCATGTTGCCGCCATAAGTCCATCCAAAAAATAATGGCATAAAATAAATTAGCGAAGAAAAAAAACCGAGTGATAAATAATCAAAATCTCGCTTTCTAAATAAAAAATAGACACACCCTATTATCGTCAGTGCGACATAGAATTCCTGTGCGATATTATTTTGCATACAATTCTTTTAAAACGGACTCTGTCCTATCAATAAATCTCTCGACAGAATATTGAGACTTTATTCTAGATTCTGGACTACCTAGTTTATACTCTGCAGCTGATATAATATTTTTAAGTGCGCAAAACAAAGTTTCTGTATTATTTGGAGGTATCACAACGCCTGTATCACCCACAATTTCGGCAGAATCCCCAACATTGGTAACAACACAACGCTTCCCACATGCCATAGCTTCCGCAATTGCATTGGAACAACCTTCCCCATAAGTTGATGAAGACACAAGAAAATCAAGCGCATTATACACCGAGGGCATGTCGTCACGGTTACCCAACCAGCTCAACTTATGGTTTATGTTAAGCTCGATAGCCAAGACTTCTAATTTACGCTTTAATTCTTTTATCCCATCCCCAACAATTATAAAATAAACATCGTCTCTTTCACTGATCATCTTAGCAACAACCTTAAGAAATATATCATGGCCTTTCATAGGATCAATTCGAGCAATTAGCCCAATTAAAGTAACTGTTTTATCTACCCCTAATTTTTTTCGTAACAATTCTCTTTCTACTGGTAAAGAATGAAAATAATTTGTATCAATTCCGTTTGGAATAACTTCAATTCTTTGTGGTAAAAAACCCGAGACATCAATCGCATATTTTGCACCTGCACTTGAATTTGCAATCATCATTGGCACCGAAGAAGAAAATAAGCGACAGAGATATTCGGGCAATAATTCTTTCCAATTCAAACGTACATTAGATGCGCGGCAACCCCAGATTAATTTATTTTGCATAGCCCCACGTGTAGCAATCCATGCAAATAGATTACATATATGTAACATACTGTATACCCTTTCAGGATTGACGCTGGAAAGGTTTCGTTTTAGTCTCCATGGCGCGAACAATAGCTGTATTATACGAATAATAACTGAAGAACTTCTTTTCTTGGTTAATGAAATTATATTTATAGATTCATGTCTTACTATATTCTGTAAATTTTGTCCGCCTGGGTATAGCGTAACAACCCATATCTCATGACCTCTTTGACAAAGTCCATTTGCAAGAGTAACAAGTTGCCTTTCAGCACCCCCCGTATCTAAACTACCAATGAAAAGCACGATGCGCATATTAAATTTAAATATTTTTTTTGTAGCCGAAACGCATAGCAGTTTTACCGGCAATCATCCAAAATATTTTTTTATCTTTGTCTGTAAGAATCTCAATCCATTCGTTATTTAGTTTAAGAGAAATATTTTTTTGCATTCGAACCCGGTTGCCTGATATTTTATGACGAACATACAATTCATCTCCTCTCTTTACTGCATCAATAACATTTTCAAAGCTTAAGCCAATTATTCCCCCTATTTGCATAAGGACATCATTTGTTAAACAAACAAAGTCTTCGTATCTTATACATAATGAATTTTTATTGCCGAGTTGTTTAACTGCCTGTCCTGCCAAGTAATTACTTATAACCCATGAAAATGCGCTTCTCCAAACAGGCGTCCCAGAGATATCATGTTGAACGCCGTTAACAATATCTTTTTTATAATGCTTTCTATATGAGCAAGCAACTCCTCGCCCATCTCTGACAAGGTGAATTAGTTTCAGATCAACACCATCGATATGGTCTAAAGCCATAGCACGAAGAGCATTTTTCGATGAATCAACAATAAACCTTTTTCCTGACACATCAGAAATTGCTTCATAAATTGCCTTCAAACCCAAAGCATAAAGATTAAAACCTTTAGTTGTTCGCCATTTGCCCCCATACATATTATATATATAACGAGTACGCTCGAACTTATTTTGTAATATTTTCCATTCATCAACATTACAAATGCTAATCATAGATATTAACCACTTTTCTTTAACAGAACCCCAGAATTTGCATGACCTTGCTATTGAGCCACAAGAACAATATTCTGTATTACTATCCCATACTCGACAAACATTACTTAATTCACCAACACTTACAATTTCTGAGTGATTACCAAGAACGATATCAAGTACCGTCGAGCCACTACGACCACAACCTGCGATATATATAATTTTTATGCTTTTATTCATGATGGAACTGACTTCTCTAGAACTGTATGAGTATATTTTGATGTTCAATCATTTTTATAATTGACATCTATTATTAAGTGTCATTTATAAAATCCTAATCTAAAATAGATATCATTCAAAACTTTACCTTGCAAAGGCCGTTGAGTTTAAACCAAGCCGTTTATATGCTTTTAAGAACAATGACCCTTCCCAAATTATCATACTAAGCGCACTTGCTGTAGCAGCACCGGACAACCCATATTTAGGAATTAAAACGGCATTAAGTAATATATTAATTAAAGCAGCTTGCCATAATAACCGTACAGATTCCTTTTCAAGACCGCTCATATATATCAATGTAGCAGCAGGACCAAAACTTATTTTTATAATCTGCCCAACTACGAGAATCACAAGCGGGGTATAACTTGCTAAGAACTCTATACCAAATATCCAAACAATAAGGTCTTCTCCTGTTAACAGCAGTATTAGGCCTATTGGAATTGCAATGGACAAAATAACACGCGCACTGACCGTTAATAAACGTTGTAACTTAATAAAGTTGCCTTGAGAATACAGAGTAGCAAAATGAGGAGCTAGAACAATATTAGCGATTTGCAATCCGAAAACAACAAGTGAAGAGCCTAGTATAGCAACGCGATATATGCCTACATCTTCAGCTGACCCTAACCAACCAAGCATTATAATGTCCGTTTGATTATGTATAACACCTGCACCACCTATAAGCGTAAATGGTAGGGCGCTTTTCAGCCATTGCCTACTACGATACTGTGTTTGTATGTTTCGCATTTCTTTTGGTATCAAACGATTTAATACAAAAAGACTAATGACTAAACCCAAAAGCGCAACAAAAAGCTCGGCAGCCATCACATACTGAGGTTGATGCAGTGTTGGTAAAGCCACAAATATGCTGGCAATAATTAGCAACAAAAGAAAAGGACGTAATAAAATTTCAATTGCCTGCCCAATTACAACTCTGTTTAACCCCCGCAAAGCTCGCGTAAATGTTGTAATTAAAGCTATTATCGGCAATACAAATAACATTAACAGGGTTGTATAATAAACATCAGCATTAAGATTATCAGCCCCCCACCAGAGCAACATGATCCCAGTCAATGTTATTATTATTGCTATAAAAGCGACCAGCTGGGCACCACGAATCAAAACTCCACGAATGAGTCCATATTCACCTTGCGAATAGGCCGCAGCTATCTCCCTGACTAATAATGTAGGCACACCTGCTTCTGCTACTACCATAAGCATCATCATAATAGCTAGGGCATAAGTATAAACCCCATAACCTTCTGGACCCAGATTACGTGCGAGCACAAGACCAAGAAACAAACCAAATATACGGTTAGCTACTTGAATAAATGAGCTACCTATTCCTCCTCGTAAAAACTGCGCGCGCAGTTCTTCGGATTTGAAATATTTATACTTCTCTAGA
>Ga0209630_10002422_pt1 | contig 18023 bp, 13 predicted proteins | sample COG_01_FD_184745 | JGI IMG/M metagenome (GOLD analysis project Ga0209630, IMG submission 184745) | Pelagic Microbial community sample from North Sea - COGITO 998_met_01 (SPAdes) (version 2) | ecosystem: Environmental > Aquatic > Marine > Neritic zone/Coastal water | place: Helgoland, sampling... | reverse complement strand
TAGCTAATAGTTTTTCATGCGCTGCAGCATCAATCGTCTTTTGTTTTTCATGCGCTGCATCATCTAACACTTTTTGTTTTTCGTATGCATATTTAGCTTGTTGTTGGGTAGCTGCTTTTTGTGTTTTTTCATTGTTAATAGAGTCCCTCATTTGTATATGAAGTTTATGCATATCTAATGCTAACATCCCTTTGCCTTGTTTTTCATAGACTTGGCTCAATAAAATTGAACTTGATTTAATTCTTGCAGGAGAACCCATTTCTTGTGAAATCCTTAAACTTCTTAAGCCATATGCTAAAGCTTCTTTTATTTTCCCTTTGTTTTTATATATGTCTCCGATGTTGTTTAGAGAAAGAGCTATACCCTCTTTATCACCTATTTCTTCGCTTATTTTAAGACTACGATTAAAATAACCTAAAGCTTCTTTTATTTGCTCTTGGGTTTTGTGTATACAGCCTATGTTATTCAGAGCGGTTGCTATACCATCTTTGTTTCCTATTTCCTCATAGATTTTAAGACTACGATCATAATAATCCAAAGCTTCTTCTACTTCCCCTTTGTTATTATATACAAATCCTATGTTGTTTAGAGAAACGGCTATGCTCTTTTTATCACCTATTTCTTCCCTTAATTTGAGACTGCGATTGTAATAATTCAAAGCTTCTTGTACTTGACCTTGATTTTTATATATAAGACCTATGTTGTTTAGAGCCGTAGCTATACCTCTTTTATCACCTATTTCCTCATAGATTTTAAGACTACGACTGTAATAATCCAAAGCTTCTTTTATTTGTCCTTTGTTTTGGTATAGAAACCCTATGTTGTTTAGGGCGAGGGCTATACCCTCTTTATTACCTATTTCTTCTCTTATTTTAAGACTACGACTGAAATAATCTAAGGCTTCTTTTATTTGCCCTTTGTTTTTGTATAGATACCCTATGTTGTTTAGAGCGAGGGCTATACCTGATTTGTTACCTGTTTTCTCATAGGTTTTAAGACTACGACTGTAATAATCCAAAGCTTCTTTTACTTTGCCTTTGTTATTATATACATATCCTATGTTGTTTAACGAAAGAGCTAAAGATTCTCTCAGGCTTTTCTGAACTTTTTCTGGATTGTCATTTAAAAGTGATGTTTCAGCAATAATTTTTGCTTTCTCACATAAATATTTTAAGGTGTCAATGCTTGAAATATAGAGGATTTCTGATAAAGTCACATACGATCCAGCTAAAGAAGTATCATGGCTTGTAGGATTATTAATAACAGCGGTTAAACTATCTATTTGGTATAGTTGCTCGTCACTAAAAATTTGGGAAACTCCATTAAATGATATGAGAAATAAGATTATGTAGCTGATGGGTTTCATTTTACTAATATAATAATTCTATTTCAGCTATCTATTTGTTTAGATATTGCCATTACGCATAAATCACCCACGATAGCATATTGTACTTTCTTACACCCTAACACCAATAACACAAACATCATCAATCTGCTCTAAGTCACCTTTCCAAGTTTCAAAGGTTTTATCAATGGTTATTTTTTGTTCTTCCATTGCTTTATCTTGAATGCTCAGCAGCAATTCTCTAAAGGCTTTAGCTTTAAATTTCTTACCTCTTTCTCCACCAAACTGGTCAACATATCCATCAGAGAAGATGTAAATAGCATCTCCTTTTTCTAAATCAAAACTATGTGTTGTATAGGGTTCAGGGTTATCAAACTGACCGATAGGTTGTTTATTTGCTTTCGTTTCAATTACCTCACCATTTCTAATTATCCATAATGGATTGTGTGCTCCGGCGAATTGAAGCTTCATTCCTTCAATACTGCATAAAGCGATGTCCATACCATCTTTTACATCTTCCTCTGATTTCTTAAATTCTTGTACAACTATTTCACGGGTTCTATCTAATATCTCCCCCGGAACTGTTAAACCGTGTTCACGCACACTTCTGTTTAGTCCATTATTACAAATAACGCTAACCATAGCTCCAGGAACACCATGGCCTGTGCAATCTGCTGCAGCAAACAATACTTTACCATTCTTCTGCTCCATCCAATAAAAATCTCCTGCTACAATGTCTTTTGGCTTGTATAATATAAAGCTTTCTTTTAAGTATTCTTTTACCACTTTTATTGGAGGTAATATGGCAGATTGAATACGTTTAGCATAATTGATGCTATCCGTAATTTCTCTGTGTGTTTCATTGAGCTTAATATGCTGAGTTTCTATTAAGTACTTTTGTTTATTGGTGGCTCTTAAACGATTAAAAATAAATCCTCCAAAAAAAAGGGCCAATGCCAATATGCCATATAGGAAATATTTTTGTTGCTTTTGCTGGTTAGCCTCTAACACATGCTGTTTATTTTGCGCTTTTTCTGCTGCCAGCTCTGCATTTTTTACTTTATTGGCTTCTGCAGCTACCACACTGTCTGCAGCTACCTCTTTTTCGTATTTATACTTAAATTCTTGTTGTATCGTTGCTGTCTTGTTTTCTATGCTAAGTATGCTATCACGCATCTGTATGTACAGCTCGTGCATTTCAAGGGCTTGTTTGTGCTTCCCCATCTTTTTGTGAATTGTCCATAAATTTTCAGAAGCATCTTTAATGAGTTGCACATTACCTATTTTCTGTGCAATGCTTAGTGCTTTTGTGTTATTCTCGATTGCTTTTATGTAATCCCCTTGTAAATAATATAAATTTCCAATATTATCTAAAGAGCTAGCTATCAATTTTATATTTCCCAATTGCTCGCGTATTCTTAAGCTTTTTGTATAGTAGATTTTGGCTTTGGAGTAATCTCCCCAATTTTCATGCATTTTCCCAATATTATTTAAAGCGGTAGCAATACCACTTTCATCTCTTTGTTCCTTACATTTTTTTAAGCTTTTGCTAAAATAGTCCATTGCTTTGGGGTAATCGCCTAGTATGTTGTATATGGCTGCAATATTATTCAAAGCCTGAGCAATACTTTTTTTATCTCCAAGCTCCTTTTGCATTTGTAAGCTTTTAGTTTGATATTCTAAGGCTTTGGGGTAATCGCCCTGTTGCTCATAAATAATTCCAATGTTGCCCAAAGAGAAAGCAACACCTCTTTTATTCCCAATGTCCTCATTTAATAGTAGGCTTTTAGTGTAATAATCTAATGCTTTAGGGTAATTTCCCTTATCGGCATAAATAACACCCATATTACTTAAAGCTATAGCAATACCTATTTTACTTCCAATTTCTTCTTGTATTTTTAAGCTTCTGGTATTATAGTTTATGGCTTTAGCGTAATCACCTCTTAAATAGTAGGATATCCCTTGTGTGTTCAAAGCCGCTGCCATCTGTGCTTTGTTGTTAACAGATTCTGCAAAGTTGTATTGAAGTCCAGCAAAATAAAAAGCGCTATCCGGCTGGGAAAACAAATATCCATCCCAAGCAATATCTTTCATTGCTTTCAGTCGGTTGGTGTCTGCTTGGGTGTTGTCGTTCCACACGCCCCAGAGGGAGTCGAGATTAACCTGAGCTAAGGGGCTAAAGCCAATAAAAAGTGCTATAAAAAATGTAAGGCGCTTTTGCATGCATTAAATATAGGTAAATTACCTTTAAACCCTAACACCAATAACACAAACATCATCAATCTGTTCTAAGGATTGTCTTATTACGTTCTATTTCCATAATCTTATATATCCAAACTTGTGGCAATGGAATCCTTTTTCTAAGATGTATAAGGCTTTTATTTTTTTCTTTATATTCGTCGGCTATAATAAACGGGTTAAAATCGTAAAGCTATGTACGGAAAAATAAAAGAAGAATTGCAAAAAGAATTGTCACAAATAAAAGATGATGGTATCTATAAAAGTGAAAGAGTTATCACAACTCAGCAAGGAGCTGAAGTGCATGTTTCTTCGGGAGAAGATGTGGTGATTATGTGTGCAAATAATTATTTGGGTCTATCGTCGCATCCAGAAGTAATTCAGGCATCAAAAGAGGCTTTAGATACCCATGGTTTCGGAATGTCTTCTGTGCGTTTTATTTGTGGAACGCAAGATATTCATAAAGAATTAGAGCAAAAAATAGCTGATTTTTACGGGTTTGAAGATACAATACTATATGCTGCGGCTTTTGATGCAAATGGAGGTTTGTTTGAGCCTTTATTTGGAAAAGATGATGCAATTATTTCTGATGCATTAAATCATGCTTCTATTATTGATGGGGTTCGTTTATGTAAAGCTGCTAGATATAGGTACAAGCATAGTGATATGGCTGATTTAGAAGAGCAATTAAAAGCAGCACAAGCACAAAGGTTTAGAATTATTGTTACAGATGGCGTATTTTCTATGGATGGGGATATTGCTAAAATGAATGAAATTTGTGACTTGGCAGATAAATATGATGCATTGGTAATGAGCGATGAATGTCATTCTGCAGGATTTATAGGAAAGACAGGAAGAGGGGTCCCAGAGTTTCATAATTGCTTAGACCGTGTAGATATAATAACAGGAACGCTTGGTAAAGCATTAGGCGGTGCTATGGGAGGTTATACGACAGGAAAAAAAGAAATTATCGAAATGTTACGTCAACGTTCTCGTCCTTATTTATTTTCCAATTCTTTGGCACCGTCAATTGTTGGAGCGTCTATCAAGGTTTTTGATTTATTAAGTGGTTCTACGGAGCTGAGAGATAAGCTAGAGGAGAATACTAAATATTTCAAAGATAAAATATTGGCAGCTGGCTTTGATGTGAAAGAAGGTAACTCTCCAATTGTTCCCATTATGCTGTACGATGCCGCATTATCACAAAAGTTTGCAGATGGCTTATTAAAAGAAGGCGTATATGCTATTGGATTCTTTTATCCGGTTGTAGCAAAAGGTGCTGCAAGAATTCGAACGCAGATTTCAGCAGCGCATGAAAAAAATCATTTAGATAAAGCTGTGGCGGCGTTCATAAAAGTTGGAAAGGAATTGAATGTAATTTAACATTGCTTAGGCCTTTTGTTTTCGCACTTTACGAGTTGTTAGATGACTCGATATATAGTGTAAAAGGAAGTTTCCTTCAATTTTATGGAAATAAATAGGTTTCTTATTTTGACAGATGAAAAAATAATTTTACATTTGCAGCCCATTTTTGGGGAATAGTAAGCATCTGAAAAAGACAGAAAACGTGGATACACTTAGTTACAAAACAGTTTCAGCGAACAGAGCAACAGTCAAAAAAGACTGGTTGTTAGTTGACGCAGAAGGCGAAACACTTGGTAGATTAGCAAGTAAAATAGCAAAATTGATTAGAGGGAAGCAGAAAACGAACTTTACACCGCATGTTGATTGTGGAGATAATGTAGTCGTTATTAATGCTGAAAAAGTTACTTTGTCAGGGAATAAATGGCAAAATAAGACCTATATACGTCACACTGGTTATCCAGGTGGTCAAAGATCATTAACAGCTCAGGAGATTTTAGATAAACACCCAGAGAGATTGGTTGAGAAAGCAGTTAAAGGGATGTTGCCTAAAAACAGATTAGGAAGAACTTTATACTCAAACTTATATGTATATATAGGTGTTGAGCATGATAAAGAAGCGCAAAAGCCTAAAAAAATCGAATTAGATTCAATTAAGTAATAAATAAAGAATGGAAGTAATAAATACAATCGGAAGACGTAAATCTTCAGTTGCTAGAATTTATCTTTCTGAAGGAAAAGGAAATGTAACTGTGAATAACAGGGACTACAAACAATATTTTCCAACAGGAGTTCTTCAATATAAAGTTAACCAACCGTTCCAATTAACAGAAACAGAGGGTCAGTATGACGTTAAAGTTAATGTTAAAGGTGGAGGAGTTAATGGACAAGTTGAAGCAGTTCGTTTAGCAATTGCAAGAGCTTTGGTTGAGATTGATGCAGAAAATAAGCCTAAGTTAAAAGCTGAAAGCTTAATGACGCGTGATCCAAGAATGGTTGAACGTAAAAAACCAGGACAACCGAAAGCACGTAAGAAATTCCAATTTAGTAAACGTTAATCAGTATTTTACTTAAAGAAGCATTCATATTTTGAGTGCTTGTTTAGTATCTAAGTGTTGCAGATCGTATAGAACGCTACTGCATATCTGCTGTAAATAAAATAGTTAAAGAAACTATTGTTAATCAGTAAAAAGAAAGTAAACAAAATGGCAATAACAAATTTTAAAACCCTATTAGATGCCGGAGCGCATTTTGGGCACCTAAAAAGAAAGTGGAACCCAGCAATGGCTCCTTATGTTTTCGATGAGAAAAAAGGAATCCACGTAATTGACTTAAACAAAACAGTCGTAAAAATTGACGAAGCTGCTGCAGCGATTAAACAAATTGCAAAATCAGGTCGTAAAGTTTTATTTGTTGCTACAAAAAAGCAAGCACAAGAAATTGTTACTTCTCATGTTAAAGAAGTAAACATGCCTTATATCACAGAACGTTGGCCTGGTGGAATGTTGACGAACTTCAAGACTACACGTAAAACGATTCGTAAAATGACTTCTATCGATAAAATGATGGAAGATGGTACTGCAAAAACAATGTCTAAAAGAGAACGTCTTCAGATGACGCGTCAAAAAGATAAGATGCAGAAGGTAATCGGTAGTATTGCTGATATGACTCGTCTTCCTGCTGCTGTATTCGTTGTCGATGTTAGAAAAGAGCACATTGCTGTTGCTGAATCTAGAAAACTAGGAATTCCAGTATTTGCAATGGTTGATACGAATTCTGATCCAAAACCTATTGATTTTGTAATTCCAGCAAATGATGACGCAACTAAATCTATTGATTTAATTGTTGGTCTTATGTGTGATGCAATTAAAGAAGGTTTAAGCGAAAGAAAAGCAGGAAAAGAAAAAGCTGCTGAAAAAACTGCTGAAAAAGTTGCTGAAGCTCCTGTTGTAGAAGCTAAAGCTGAAGCAGTTGTTGCAGAAAAAGCGGTTGAAAAGAAATAATAAATTAAGTATCTTAATTAATTAAAATATATTATCATGGCAATTACAGCTAAAGAAGTAAACGAATTAAGAAAAAAGACAGGTGCAGGAATGATGGACTGCAAGAAAGCTCTTGTAGAAGCTGATGGAGATATGAACGAAGCAGTGGATTTGTTAAGAAAACAAGGACAGAAAATTGCGGCTAAACGTGGAGACAGAGACGCAACAGAAGGATTAGTTATTGCTAAATCAACTGGAGCTAAAGGAGTTTTAGTTTGTGTAAACTGTGAAACTGATTTCGTTGCTAAGAATGAAGCGTTTGGTGAATTTGCTAATTCTATAGTTGATATAGTTATTGCAAACGGACCTTCTACTGTTGATGAATTGAAAAGTTTGTCTTACAGTGGTAATGGAATGACTGTTGGAGAAAAAATTACTGAGCAATCAGGAGTTATTGGAGAGAAAATTGATATTTCTGGATTAGAAACTGTTGAAGCTGCTAAAGTTGTAGCATATAACCACCCAGGAAATCAAATAGCTACGATTGTTGGTTTAACAGCTGATAACGAAGATGAAGGAAAACAAGTAGCAATGCAAATTGCAGCAATGAATCCTATTTCTGTAGATGAGAGTTCTGTTCCTCAAGATATAATAGATAGAGAATTATCTGTTGGTAGAGAGTTAGCTATTCAAGAAGGGAAGCCTGAAGAAATGGCTGATAAAATTGCCCAAGGAAGATTAAAGAAGTTTTATAAAGAAACTACTTTGTTAAATCAAATGTTTGTTAGAGATAACAAAAAGACAGTTAAACAATTCTTAACTGACACGAACCCTGATTTGACCGTTACGGATTTTAAAAGAATATCCTTATCAATATAACGATTTTTTAAAGAGAGCTTTTTAGCTCTCTTTTTTTTGCTTACATTTTACCCCTAAATAAGAATTAAAAGATGAAATATAAAAGAGTATTACTAAAATTGAGCGGAGAAGCCCTTATGGGAGAGAAACAATTTGGTATTGACAATAATCGAATTATGCAGTATGCAGAAGAGATCAAGTCAATATCTGAAATGGGAATTGAAGTTGGTATCGTGATCGGTGGAGGGAATATTTTTAGAGGTGTCCAAGCTGAGAGAGGCGGAATGGATAGAACTCAAGGTGATTATATGGGAATGCTGGCTACAATGATTAATAGTATGGCGTTACAAGCTGCATTAGAATCTTTAGGGCTGCAAACTAGATTGCAATCTGCTATTGAAATGAACGCTATTGCAGAACCGTATATTAAAAGAAAGGCTGTCCGCCATTTAGAGAAAGGAAGGATTGTAATATTTGGAGCTGGAACGGGTAATCCTTTTTTTACAACAGATTCAGCAGCTTCATTGAGAGCAATTGAAATAGATGCGGAAGTAATATTAAAAGGAACTCGAGTGGATGGTATCTATACAGCCGATCCTGAAAAAGATCCAACTGCTACAAAATATAGTAACTTAACATTTGATGAAGCATATAGTAAGGGATTGAATGTAATGGATATGACTGCATTTACTTTATGTAAAGAAAATAATGTGCCTATTATTGTTTTTGATATGAACACTCCTGGTAATTTAGCTAGAGTGATTTCTGGCGAAACTATAGGTACATTAGTAGAAGTATAATTTTAGTTATATTTGGATTACTTAAAAACGTAAAGCAATGAATGAAGAAGTTGAAATGGCAATTGATGATGCTAAAGATGGAATGAAAGATTCCTTAGATCACCTTGAAAAGCAATTAGCTAAAATTAGAGCTGGTCGCGCTAATCCTTCTATGTTAGATGGAGTTATGGTAGATTATTATGATACTCCCACACCTCTTGCTCAAGTTGCAAATGTAAATACAATAGATGCTAGAACGATAACAGTTCAACCTTGGGAAAAATCTATTCTTGATGAAGTTTCAAGAGGTATTACCAATGCAAATTTAGGCTTAAACCCCCAAAGTAATGGTGAGATGATAATTATCGCAGTGCCAATGCTCACTGAGGAACGAAGAAGAGATTTAGTAAAAAAAGCAAAGGCTGAAGGTGAGCATGCAAAAGTTGGTGTTCGTCAGAAAAGGAAAGATGCTAATGATTTTATAAAAAGCTTAAAAAATGACGGGTTAAGTGAAGACCAGGTTAAAGATACTGAGGATTCTATTCAGAAAATAACAGATGAATATATTACGAAAGTGGATGCTTTATTAGGTATGAAAGAGGCAGACATTATGAAAGTATAGGGATATTCAAGCAAGATTATTTAAAGCCATGCAATACTTTGTATGGCTTTTCTTATTTTTAACCCAATGAAGTCTCTAAATAAAATATTGATAATTCTTCCATTGTTTTTTAGTTTATGTTCGTGTGATAGAGATGATACAGATGTTCCAAATACTCCAGCTTGGGTTTCGAAACAATTTTATTTAGCATTAGCAGATGAAGCTTATTACGATGCAATGGAATATTGTGATAAATCCTCCAAGCGTAAATTGGAAAACGATTATTTTTTCCTATTTAATATGCCAAAAATCACCTTTGTTAAGGTAGATAGTTGTGATGAATTTGAAGATCATGCATATTGCTATTGCCGTTACAAAAAAGAAGATAGCACCGAAAATACACATAAGCTATTAGTTCGAAATTTCGACCAATTATGGAAGGTTCACTATGATGCGGATACAATGACTCTAGGTGAATCTAGATTATATAGTACTCGTCTGGAACAGTTTGAAGTTTACGAACATGTTTCGTCTGAACTTACAGGCCAAATAATAGATGATTTGGATTTCATATTAAAGGAGTCATCTCGAATAATGAATAATAATGAATTCGTTGTGGGTTTCTTTTCCGGCTATGATGTTCATAAGGTATGTGTTGAAGCTTCAAAGGAGTCATCTAATGATGATTTTTATATAAAAAGAACTTACCTCGACGAAATTGAAGCAAGTACTACATTTCATTTTGAAGGTGAAAATCTTTTATCTGAGTTTGATGTAGTGTTATTGGATGTTGAGTCGCAGAGAATTTCCGGAGTCTATCAATATATGATTGAAGGATTAATCAAGGAGTATGGAACTCCATATAATGCGAAAGATGTGCCAATCGAGAATTTATATAGATACAAAGAAATAAAATGGTTTTTACAAGGGTTTAACGAGGAGTTAATAATTTCAAATGAATTTCAAAACATTACCATTACTTTGAAAGAAGCTTACTAAATTTTAATTTATATCAACAAACTGCTACATACCGAAATTTCCTACTTAAAAGGAGTAGGCCCCAAAAGGGCAGAACTATTGCAAAAGGAGGTAAGGATCTTTACGTTCAATGATTTATTGCAATATTATCCTTTCCGATATGTAGATAGATCTAAAATTCACCGAATTAGAGATGTGTTTGAAGGAGCTCAAGAAGTGCAATTGCAGGGAACATTATTAAGTGTTGAAGAAGTTGGCGCTGCAAGGAAAAAGCGGTTGGTAGCTGTGTTTAAAGATGACAGCGGAACTATTGATCTTATTTGGTTTAAAGGAGCGAAATGGATCAAGTCATCTTTAGCTATAGGAAAGGAATACTTAGTGTATGGAAGAGTAAATAGATACGGAAGTAAGTTCAGTATTCCACATCCAGAAATTGAAGAGGTTAAAAATTCTAAACAAATAGAAGGATATCTACAGCCAATTTATCATTCAGGAGATAAACTATCGGTAAGAGGATTAACCAGTAGAGGATTTGAAAAGATCTTACATAATTTAATCGTTCAGCTGAACGGAATTATTATAGAGGTTTTATCAAAGGAGATATTGGCCAATTATAATTTAATTGGGAAAGAAGAAGCCCTAAAACAGATTCATTTTCCAAATTCATTGGAGGAAGCAAATAAAGCAAGCCTTCGTTTAAAGTTTGAAGAATTATTTTTTCTTCAACTTCAAATGATAAAACAAAAACAAGTCGCACAAAAGAAAACACAAGGGTTTGTTTTTAGCAAAGTAAGTGTCCACTTTAATACCTTTTTTAATAATTACCTTCCTTTTGAATTGACAGGAGCTCAGAAACGCGTAATGAAAGAAATTAGAAAGGATATGGGTTCGGGTTTGCACATGAATAGAATGTTGCAAGGAGATGTTGGAAGTGGAAAGACTTTAGTTGCCTTATTAAGTATTTTAATCGCATTAGATAATGATTTTCAAACATGTTTAATGGCTCCAACAGAGATATTAGCTACTCAACATTATAACTCAATAAAAGAATTTGTTGGGCAAATGGGAATTGAAGTTGCTTTGCTGACAGGATCAGTAAAAACTGCCCAACGAAAGATTATTCATGGTAAATTAGAAGATGGTTCTTTGGATATCTTAATAGGTACGCATGCGCTAATAGAAGATAAAGTAAAGTTTAAAAATATTGGTTTGGCTGTAATTGATGAGCAACACCGATTTGGCGTGGCGCAACGAGCTAAACTTTGGAGAAAGAATTTACAGCCACCTCATGTTTTAGTAATGACAGCCACTCCAATTCCAAGAACATTGGCAATGACTTTCTATGGTGATTTGGATGTTTCTGTAATAGATGAATTACCGCCTGGAAGAAAGCCAATTGAGACACATCATTATTACGATAAAAATAGGTTGAAAGTATTTCAATTTATGGAACATGAAATAGCCAAAGGGAGACAAATTTACATTGTATATCCATTAATTGAAGAGTCCGAAAAGATGGATTATAAAGACTTAATGGATGGTTATGAAAGTATTTCTCGACGTTTTCCAGTTCCAAAATTTCAAGTAAGTATTGTTCATGGTAGAATGAAAGCTGCTGATAAGGAATATGAGATGAATCAATTTGCTGCTGGAAAAACTCAGATAATGGTTGCCACAACAGTTATTGAAGTTGGAGTTAATGTTCCCAATGCATCGGTTATGATAATAGAAAGTGCAGAAAAATTTGGTTTATCACAATTGCATCAGTTAAGAGGTAGAGTGGGAAGAGGTGCGGAACAATCGCATTGCTTGCTAATGACAAGTTTTAAATTATCTCAAGAAGCTAAAAAACGTATTGGTACATTGGTAAGAACCAATGATGGTTTTGAAATTGCTGAAGTGGATTTAAAAATGCGAGGTCCTGGTGATTTAATGGGAACACAACAAAGTGGTCTTCTAGATTTAAAAATAGCAGATCTTGCTAGAGATGGACAGATAGTGCAATTAGCTAGAGATGCGGCTTCGCAGGTACTTTTAGAGGACCCAGACTTAATACACAAAAAAAATTACGAAATGAGAACGCAGTTGTTTCGTCAAATTAAAAATAGACCGGATTGGAGTAGGATTAGCTAGCGCTTACTTCCCAATTTTAAATACCCCTCCAAATAGCAAGTTACGTTGCAAAAAGAAAAACTGTTGACTTGCTTTATCAGTTGTTAATGGAGTAGTTCGGATATTAGGCATGTTTATATAACCCGCTTTTCCTTCAATTCTAAAAAAGAAATGATTGAAAATAGAGATATCTAATCCAATTTTAGCATTTAATCCAAAACCAGCAACATTGTAATCATCATGTTGCTCAAAATTCATTAAGCGTGCGTTGGTCTTGGGATATAGTGCGCCAATCCCAACACCTTCTGTAAAGTTTATGTCTATTGGGAATTTTCCATCAAATAGACGAATCAAATTATCGAACCGATTGATTTCAATATTAACATAGTTTAGTCCATCGGTATGCTCAAATTTTAAAAATTGGGAGGTAAGTTCAATTGTTTCGTTTTGATACGTTTTATTGTAATCGGATCCATTAACATCAATATCTCCAGCAATTGCAACTTCCTGACCTTGTGGCATAACATATTTCATGTGATCTACACCAAATGATATATTGTACTTTTCATGAATGAAATAGCCAACTTTAAAATTGGTTTGTGGTATGGTAATCCGCACCGGATGAAAATAGGGATCCAAAGCAAATCGAGTTTGTCTATCATTTGCTTTTACATCTTCCAAAACGAAATCATAACCTTCTCCAGAAAAATGAATGTCAGAATTTGAAAAGTAACCTCTGTTCCATCCCCAGTAGAAGAATATTTTACCTTTGTTGGTTTTGGAAACAAGTACTTCTTCTTGTCCAATACCCACTATTGAGAATGCTAGCCCGATAAATACAAATAGGTTTTTCATTTTCCCCTCTTTTTACTTTTATCAAAGTTTCTTTTGGAGTTAACAGGCCTTTTTTCTCTCTGCTTAGCTAACCATTTTGGAGCATTCTTTGATTTTATTTTGGGTGGGTCAACTAATCGTTTTAAAAGGTCTGGTCGTTTTACTTTAATTAAATAATCACTTATCCACTGTTTATTTTCCTTTTTATACCAAAAGAAAAAACGATGTTGATTTTGTCTTTCTTCCTTGGTTTTAGGAGTGTAATATTTGTTTAAAGTATAGGGATGATAACCCGAATAATACATCACCGTAGCGACTGTCATTGGAGTAGGAGTGAAATCTTGCACCTGCTCCAATTCAAATCCTAATTCTTTTGTTTCCGCAGCCAGGTTAGCCATGTCTTCTTCCTTGCACCCAGGGTGACTAGAAATAAAGTAAGGAATCAATTTTTGATTTAGACCGTATTCCTTGTCTATTTCATCGTAGGCTTTTTTGAATTCTTTAAAGTGCTCAAACTTCGGCTTTCGCATAATCTTTAAAGTGTCATCCGCGGTATGTTCTGGAGCAACTTTTAACCTTCCAGATACATGTCTCGTTTGAACTTGAATCATGTATTCTTTTAATGATTTATCCCCTTTTTTATTGTACGATTTTGTCAGTAAATCATAACGAATTCCACTGCCTACAAATGCTTTTTTTACTTTAGGGTTGCTGTCAACCTTTCTGTATAAATTAGTCATTGCAGAATGATTGGTGTCCAAATTGTCACAAACTACAGGATGTATACATGATGGTGCAACACATTTATCGCAAATAGATAAATCTTTTCCTTTTAGGTTGTACATGTTGGCAGAAGGACCTCCTAAATCCGATATATATCCTTTAAAATCTTTCATTTCGGTTACCTTATCAACTTCCGCTAAAATGGATTTTTCCGAACGACTTGCAATAAATTTTCCTTGGTGAGCCGAAATTGTACAAAAACTGCATCCACCAAAACACCCTCTATGCATATTGATTGAAAACTTAATCATTTCATAAGCAGGAATGTCCCCTCTCTTTTTGTACTTAGGGTGCGGCAATCTTGTATAGGGTAAATCGAATGAAGTGTCAATTTCATCTTCAGTCATTGTTGGAAAGGGAGGGTTTATGACTAAACTCTTGTTTCCAATACGCTGCGTTAATCGATTAGCGAAAGTTTTATTCGATTCTTGTTCTACAATTTTAAAGTTGGAGGCAAACATTTTTTTATCTTCAAGACAAGTTTCATGAGGTATTAATTCTTTATCATTCCAATGTTTGTTTTTAGGAATATTATCTTTCTCAGAATTTAAATAGGCTGTTTGCTTTACCATTGTGAGCTGATGAAAAGGGACTCCTTTTTGTAAAAGCTGTAGTATCTCTCGCAGCGCTTGTTCCCCCATTCCATAAACCAATAAATCAGCTCCACTGGTTTCTAATATTGTTGGCATTAATTTATCTGACCAGTAATCGTAATGCGTAACTCTTCGTAATGACGCTTCTATCCCACCAATTAATACAGGTGTGTCTGGATATAGCTCTTTTAAAATTTTAGTATAAACAGTAGTTGCATAATCAGGCCGAAAATTGGCTAGACCCCCAGGCGTATAAGCATCTGTTGATCTTTTTCTTTTCCCAGCAGTATAATGATTTACCATGGAGTCCATACATCCAGCAGTTACGCCAAAAAAGTATTTAGGAGTACCTAGCTTTTTGAAATCACGTAAATCGTCTGTCCAATTCGGCTGTGGAATAATAGCAATTTTTAACCCTTCACTTTCTATAATTCTGCCAATTACCGCAGCCCCAAAAGCAGGGTGGTCAACGTAAGCATCTCCAGAGATTAGAATAACATCTAATTGTTCCCATCCTCTTTTTTCCACTTCCTTTTTTGTTATTGGAAGCCAGTCTGTTATTGGTTGTAATTCATTCACTAGGCAAAGATACTAAAGGAAGGCTTCTTAAAAGCAGTTTTTTCGAATTAAAAGGCTATGCCCAAAACGAGGATGTCATCAACTTGCGGGTACTTGCCTCTCCATTTTTCGATAATATCATTTAATGCATTACGCTGCTCCAAAATGGGTAATTTAGATGTTGCATGTAGCGTTTTATTAAAGTTGATTTTCTTGAATTTTTTAAATCGAGGGCCTCCAAATTGATCTTGGTATCCATCTGTACTCAAAAATATTGAATCACCTTGTGTTATTGATATTGTATGTAATTCATAGACAGGGTTGTTTTTTATTAGAGTACCCACAGTAAATCGACTACCTCCAATTTCCGTTAGATTATTATTTCTTATATGGTACAATGAACTAAATGCTCCTGCAAATTCTATTTTAGTGTTTTCACTATTGATTTTACATATAGACATATCCATCCCATCTTTCATCGATCCTTCAGAACTTGGTTTAAATCGTTTTACGATTTCACCATTCATGAGTTGTAATATTTCACATGGATTGGTAATGTTGTTAACGTTGACAATTTGATTCAATAGATTATTTCCAACTATTGTTAGAAATGCTCCTGGGACACCGTGTCCTGTGCAATCCACAACAGAAACAATAGTATCTCCATCTTTTGTTTTTGTAATCCAATAAAAATCGCCACTAACAATATCTCTTGGTTTATACAGAACAAAAGAGTTGGGCAAAGCTTTTTTCATTACATCTATGTTTGGAAGCATAGCTCTTTGAATACGACTAGCATAGTTGATGCTGTCCATTATGTCTTTGTTTTTTTTTTGAATTTTTAATTCCGTTTTTTTTCTATCTGTTATGTCCGTATCAATTGCAACAATCTTTGTTATTTTTCTATTGGAGTCTAATACGGGTGTTAAACTTGTATGAACCCATATTCTAGACCTGTCTCTTCTTAAATAACTAAGTTCATATGTTACCGCTTTTTTGGATGAAAGCATTTTGTCAAAATATTTTCTGGTAATCTCGTTATTAATTTTTCCAAAGTTACTGCCGCATTCTTTAATTAGGGTTTCAAGGGTATAACCTGTAATCTTTGTATAAGCATTATTCACCCATTCGAAATCTCCTTTTTCATCCATTATTATTACTGCATTGGCCGTCTCGCTTGCCACAATAGAAAGTTGCTCCATCTCTTGTCTTGCAGCTTCTAATTCTTTGAAAATAATAGCATTATTAAAAGCCCCAGAGACATAAGAAGCTAACGACCTTAATAGTTCTACATGGTGTTTGGAATAGGCATTTTTCTTTAAACTTTGTATGGAAAGCAGTCCAATTACATTGCCTTCAACGATTAACGGAATGTAAATTAAAGAAACTGGCAAATCTCCATCTTGAGCAACTGGTGAGTCAATGTAAGTCTTGTATTCTTTTAAAAAATCATGGATTATGATTTCTTTTTTATTATGTGCAACCCATGCTGCCAGACTGTCTCTTTCTGAAATTAATTCCTTTTGGTGTCCTTGTAATATTCGTTTGTGGTTTTCCATACAAAACTCGTATGCCTGAACTTTGGTCTTTTCAGAATAGGATGTCGCCATAAAGATAGGAGCATCCATAATTTCATTGACTTTTTTATATAAATAGCTTAAAACAAATTCCAAATCCAATGAAGAAGAAATTTCGTTCCCAATTTCACTTAAGGTCGTAATACTTTCAAAAGAATTCGCGTTTTCAAGAGCTATCGCAGAGAATACACTGATATTTCTCAACATCTCTAATTGGTATGGTTTGTAGGCATTTGGCTTGGAGCTTTGAACAGAGATTACTCCAATACAATTGTCATTTACAATTAAAGGAAAGTATAAAAATGACAATTGCACTTTACCTTTCAAAGCACCAATTTGTTTTTTTGATTTAAGTTCAGGTTTGTTATCCAAAACAATAACTTCAATTTTATTGTTAAAACATTCCGTTGCTGGGCTTTTTAAATTTAATTTGGTGGAAAAGCTGGGTAAGTGAGCCCCTTCTTCGATGCCGTGAAAAGTTAGGCAATGTTTTTTTTCATCCAATAATCCGATTGTAAATGTATTCGCATCCATTATTTTATTAATATGATCATAGGTTTCATCAATTATTTCTTCCACTGAAAGGCAGGAAGTTATTTTTTGCCCTATTTCATTTAATAATTTTACATCCTGATATGTTTTTTCAACTTCTTTAGTTCTTTCTTTTACTTGCTGTTCTAAATTTTCATAGGTGCGTGCATTTTCAATTGCAATTCCAATGTAATTTCCAATATTTTTTAGAAGGTCTAAATGGTATTCGGTATAGGTGTTTTTATCAAAGCTTTGAACACTAATAACAGCCAGAATTTTCTTTTTGGAATATAGGGGTATGTAAATAAGAGCATTTGGCACCTTTCCTTTATCTGTAAGCGTTACGGGAGCTTGGCCTGTGTATTTTTCAATTTCAGAGGCAATGTCATTAATTAATATTTCTTGTTCTGTGGTATAGCAAACTACTGGCATTTTAAATGTCTCGTCCAAAGTGGCCCAATGAAAATCTAGCATTTCTCCCATTTCCATAGTTCCAGGAAATTCCAGTCTGTTGTTTTCGGAATTGAAAACACCTAAATTCATAGAGGTCGCAACCATTACCTTGTTGACTTCTTGATACACTGTAGAAATAATTTCATTGATACTAAGGCAAGCAATTATTTTTTGTCCAATGCTGCTTAAAATCTTTGCATCTTCATGAATTTTCGAGGGGGGTAGTATTGTGTTTTCTTTTTTCAATTATAATCGAATTATTTTCTATTGTACAAATTAGTTAAAATTTAGATGTAGTAATCATATTTTTTGACGAATAGTCTAATAAAAGATATTTTAAGCATTTAATCAAGCTACACTTAGGCATTAATAGATTCTTGTCGTTTTGTCAAATATTACCTTATTTTTGTGGTACTAAAAATAAAGAAATATGGCATCT
>Ga0209630_10002417_pt1 | contig 18035 bp, 12 predicted proteins | sample COG_01_FD_184745 | JGI IMG/M metagenome (GOLD analysis project Ga0209630, IMG submission 184745) | Pelagic Microbial community sample from North Sea - COGITO 998_met_01 (SPAdes) (version 2) | ecosystem: Environmental > Aquatic > Marine > Neritic zone/Coastal water | place: Helgoland, sampling... | reverse complement strand
GATCTTGGAGGACCCCTGTCTAGCCAGGCGAATACGCAATTTTCCACTCGCTACCGCCTCACGCGGCGACAGTCTCTCGTGCGCGATAGCCCAAATGTATGAAGACACACCTTCGCCGATTTCGGTGCAAGGCTGCGAGCGACAGCACCGGAGTTGCACGAATGAGTTGTCGAACAACCTGCAATGGACTGACTAATTGAAAACATTGGTGCCGGTTGGAGGAGTCGAACCCCCGACCTGATGCTTACAAGTCATGGGCAGGCGGGGGACCTGTTGCTCTCTTAAACTGGACGAAACCTGATGGCGCCTGACGTACAGCCGACATTCAGGTCGACCGTGCTACCTTCAGTTTGACCCTTTTCTATCGACCCGGTAGCACCGGGGTAGCACCGCCCGGAGAACCAACACAGTCGAGCACGCCGATGAACTCAACCAATCGTTTCGCATTCACCAAATCGCTCCTCGAAAAACTACCACCCGCACCAATCGGAACGCGGCGCGTGTACTACGATCGCACGACCTCGCATTTGTGTGTGCAGATCACCCCGACCGGCAATAAAACGTTTTACCTCTATCGCAAAGTCGGCGGGCGACCGCAACGCTTCGCCATTGGCCGTTATGGCGCTATTTCGCTGGACAAGGCGCGCCAGGTGGCTGAGCGACTCAATGGGCAGATCGCGAGTGGCGACGATCCGCAAGCGGTCAAACGCACATTGCGCGGCGAACTTACGCTCGATGAATTGCTCCAGGAATATATCGATAAACATCTGATCCCTAGGGGCAGAGGCACGCGCAACCCGGAATCGCTGTATCGGAACCACTTTGCCGATTGGGGCTCGCGCAAACTGTCACAGATCCAGGCGACGGACGTGCAGAAACGGCACGCAGAGATCGGCCGGAAACATCCCGCCGCCGCAAATCGCGCCGTACAAACGCTACGTGCGATGTTCAATCGGGCCAGTTATTGGGGGTATTTTGAGGGTGCCAATCCTGCGGGAAGAATTGATCGATTTCGTGAACATAGTCGCAAACGCTTTTTACACCCTGACGAGATGGCACGCTTCATTGATGCGCTCGCTGGATCGCCCCCTGCCTTTCAGGACTTCCTGCTGCTTTGCCTGTTTACGGGTGCCAGACGGGGAAACATCCAGATGATGCGGTGGCGCGATCTGGAACTCGATCGCGGGGTCTGGCAGATACCGCACACGAAAAACGGGGAACCCCATGCCGTCCCGCTCGTCCGTGAAGCGGTTGGACTATTGCGCCATCGTCGTCGCTCGATCAAAGGGGACTGGGTTTTCCCGAGCAATGGCCGCTCCGGTCATTACGAAGAGCCGAAACGCGCCTGGAATTCGTTACTTGACCGAGCGGGGATCGAGGATCTGCACATCCACGATTTGCGGAGGACGCTTGGGAGCTGGCAAGCAGCAGAAGGCGCTAGCCTCAGTGTGATTGGCGAAACACTGGGACACAAGAGCCCCCACTCGACGGCAATTTACGCGCGCCTTTCACTCGACCCGGTTCGGGCATCGCTGGAAGCCGTGATCCCCAAAATGCTTGCCGCAGGTGACACAAGCGTCGGTCCGTAATGAGCAGCGATTATCCAGAGAACTGGCCAGATTGGCGCGATCCGGACGCCTATCCTCCGATAGGAATTTCTGCGCACCTTAAGGCTTGGGAATTTCTGCGGCGCAATCGCGACTATCGAAGGGACTTCGCCCACTGGGCTGCGCTACCAGACACTGATCCGGACGGACAGATCAGCGGCAAATGGAAAGGCCCCGTGGGTGGTCTGCTCAATACCTTCCACTGCCAGCCCCCGGCAGCTGCCGACGAGGATTTTGAGGATTACCGCGGACGTATCGGCACTATCAATTATAAAGTCCAGCCGTACGCCCAATACCTTACAAATCGGTACAGACTTGAGCCGGAACCACTTGATCCCAACTTATCGAGTCTCGATTTTACGGACGGAAGTGAGGGTCTATCGCCTTACATTCAAAGTAACCGGATGGCATGGGACTACGTCCCCTTGGATGAAGCGCATGTGTTCAGGGATCGCATGTTTCGGGTCGACCCGGAAAGCGACTCTTATGTCGTCCTGTTTCCAGTCGACCTACGCTACCCGCCGCAACAGCTACTGAGTTACATCGGCCGCCAGATTAAGACCGCCAGGGAAGCCTACCGTCGTTCAGGAGCCCTCGAATCCGGCTACAAGAGGGCGCCCAGAGCCCATCTCGTTAAACAATACCTGCGTGTCCTTGACGCGAACGCAGCCGGCGTTACCAATGATGAAATCGCAAAAACCCTCTTCCCATACGAACCCAACGACGCCGAAACGGCTTATCGCCCAGGGAAGCGAATTGCACAATATCTCCGGGCTGCACAACGGCTCCGCGACTCCGATTATCCGGTGTTCGTATCGGCGGACGAACTTGGTGACGCGGTGATCGTTGAAGAGTTAATCCCGAATTCTTAACTCTGAAGTTGAGATTCAACTTATTGGGTACCGTGATCGCAATATTCGATCGAGGCACCTTCAACTATGTCCATTCCCCGTTCATTCGACATTGACCGACTGACCCGCCCAGAGGCTGCGCAGTATCTCGGCGTAAGTGTGAATACGCTGGAGTCCTGGGCGTGCTACGGCCGCTACGACCTTCCATTTGTCCGTATTGGGCGGCGAGTGTTCTATCGCCGAACGGATCTGGACCGTTTCATCGACCGGCGGACAATTCGTGGCACTGGGTAGCCGCTGCGTTGGCCCGCTTGCCGCGTTGGCCAGGCGCACTCCGATCCGAGAATTAGACCGATGGGTGTAAAGACCACCGGGCTCGTGCTCGAACGATTCCCGAATGACAGGAGAGAAAAATTTTTACTCGTCGGCCTAGCTCATCATGCGAATGATCAAACCGGCGTCGCTTGGCCAAGTGTTGGTCGCCTCGCCGCATATATCGGAAGATCTCGTCGCACGGCCCAACGGTACCTTAGAGAACTAGAAAAAACCGAGGTAATTTCGGCAGTTGGCAGTACCTCAGGCGCCGGAGGAAGAAGTACCAAATACCGAATCAACATAGAGCACCTCTCGGCCATGTCGTACCTTGAAGGCGTGCGACAGCCACGTGGCAGGGAGGGCAACCTGACCCGGGCGCCAAATACTAGGCCCCGGGTGTCACCACAATGTCACACGGATGGTGACACTGAGGCGACGCCCAAACATTCAAGGAACATATCAAAAGAACACGGGCATCTAACGAAACAATCCAGAGAAAGCGGTAGCCGCCACATTAACGCCATTATCTCGAACATCAGTTTCAAACGGACGCATCCGAGCGAAGATTAATGCACTGGTACCAACGACTGATCAATGCGTAGCGATTGGGTCCTTCGTGGACAGTACCCTGCGGGTACAAGGCAGCGCGGAATTTAAAAAATTTTCGCCCTCGAAACTGCAGATGAAATTCGCTCTCTCATCGGGCGAATTGACAGCAATCCGTATCGGCTAAATGCTGCTCAAATCACGCGAAGCCAGCCTTAACTTCGCGCTGCTAAGGCTCCGGTCGAGCGCGGCTCACTAACAGCCGACTATGGGTTCCGACCCCTTTTAATGGAGACATTAGAAAAGCTCGTAATGAGCAAAAGGGCGCGTCAGCTCGTCATGAAGATAGTGTTCCGACGAGTTCAATCAGAACGCAGTCGAACTTACGTTGGCAGCAGGTGGAACGCTGACGCAAGTCGCATCAGAACTGGGTATCCGAACCAATGTGCTGGGCCGTTGGTTTCATGGACTGAAAGGCGCGGTCCGGAAGGCGTTTCCCGGTCAGGATACGCCGCACGAGGAGGCGATGGCGGGGGTGAAAAGCGAACTGACACGAATCAGACAGAAACGCGATTTTTTAAAGAAGCGGCAACGTTCTTCGCGAAGGAGTCATCATGAATTATCAGATGTTGGGGGCTGTCAGGAGGCCATCCCAATTGCTTTGAAGTCCCTTTGCCTGGACGTATTGTCCGGCCGATTTCATTATTGGTGCAATCGTCCGAGCGGTTGTGAAGCTGAATTAGAACGCCGCACGAAGATAGTAGCGGCGCTATCGGCAGCCCGAGGATACGGGACAACTGTCGTTCCCAAGGCGAATCTTGTAGCAAGAATCATATGGCAAGATTAATGCGCTTGGATGGACTGCAAGGCGCGCCTCAAAACGGTCGATGACGTAAAAAGTCGCGGGGTGTTCGACCCGAAGTTGTAATCAACCATTTGGACTGCGACTTTTCTGCGGCGGCGCCCGACATCAAATTGAGCGCCGACATCGCTTATATCCGTACTGCTAAGCATTGGCTCTATTAATGCGTCGTGATAGACCTTCGCTCTGACGTCGTAGTGGGTAGGCAGGTAGGTAGGTAAGTAGGTTACTGCCCGCGAAGGCCAGCAGCCACCGCTACAGGCGGCGTTGATGGCATTATGGTGGCTAGACGCTTGAACGCCGCTGCAGGAAGCTTCTTCGGAGGATTAAAACACGACCGCGTTAATCGACGTCAGGACCTAAACTGTGCTGACGCACGTGCCGATGAATTTGACTACCTTACGGGTTTTCATAATTCTCGAAAATGAAAAGCGCAGGAACAGCTTAAACAGAAAGTAACACCTGTAGCTCAATCGTCCGTGGAAATAAGGTGGAACCCTTTGAGGGCACCCGCCTCGGGTGCCGTAATCAACGCGAACGAAAGGAGCGTGCTGCCATGATCTCGGCACCCTACCGGGACAGTGTCGTGCCACGTGGCTAGACCAAAGCATCCGTCATGTTCTCCACTGCTTAGCGAATATTGGGTACTTCTCCCCCAGTAGTAAGTAAGGAAGGTCAAGAGCGACACCTTCAAAAGAGTCCTTGATGTTCTGATTTTTCTCGAGGGCGAGCTTCACCGCCCTCATCTCGGCATCACGGCCGAGATCCGCTTTCCAAACGGGATGGGCTGCGAGGTGCGCAAGTCCCTGCTCGATCCTCTCTCGCTGTTCGTCAGTAGGTATCCCGTCGATCATGGGCTCCGTCTTCGTCTTCATCATAACGTTTCCCCAAAGCTCGCCGAGCAGCTCTGAAATGTATTGCAGTGTTCCTTGCTTGAACAAGCGCCGCTTGATCTCTGCTTGCGTCTGAATCTCCGACTCAGCGGGATTGCCGCTGTCAATCAAGCGGTCCACGACTTGATTGACCAGCCAGGTGATGTTCTCGATCTCCTGTTGTCGTCGCTCCGTCGACTCTGCAAACGGCTCACTTAGTGGAGTCGTGTATAGAAGCTTCTGGACAACCTTGTCCTTGACCATTGGTTCCGTGAGCCCCGTCTTTGGACCTTCGAGTCCCTTGAGGTCTGTGAAGTTGCTGAGACGAAAATCACCAAAGGTCAGCACGTGTTGAGCGAGGGCATCCTTGAACGCATTTGTTGCCCGGGTTCGATCTGGTCCGGCTGGTATCCATTTCAAAAACCCTGCCTCAGTCGCCGGCGTGCCAGCTTCCATCATCTCCTGTTCGTACGTCTCTACCTTATTCTGGAACTCCTCGGACATTTTTGCCGCAAGTTCGAAGGCAGAGAGGGGCAGCTTCTTGATCTTGGCTTGTATGGAGTTGACCAGGAAATTCGCAGCTACTTCGTCGAGGTCCAGATAAACTTTGACAGCGACTCGCTCACGACCAACCATCCAAGTTGCGATCGTTTTGTGCTGGCCATCAAAGAGCAAGAGAGGTCGGAGCCCGTCCGTTCCTTGTTCCCCTAGACGGCAGCTAGGTGGTTCGTGAAGTGGATTCTTTAAAAGATCATTGTAGATTGAGAACGCATGGGCGTGTCTGACGATGCGGGGTTGAACACGATCGTCGTTGTTGATGGCAACACGTGGCACCTCTATGAAGGTGTACCGGAATTCTCGGCCGTCTACCGTCTCACTCAGTATCGGCGCACTCGACGACGTACCATCCGAAAAACTAACGTTGACCTCCGTAGTCTTGATGTCGATCTGGGAGTTTGTCGGCGTGATTCCGAAGTGTTCCGTGACTCCGTCATAGCGAATGCGACCACCCTGTTCTGTAATAAAGCGCTTTAGTCGAAGGTATGGCCTGATTCGCTCCCGCGAAAGATCCTTCTTCGCCCTGTTACAAGACTGATGAGCCAGCCGAAGATTCTCTAATGCTGTTTTACCCCCCTCGTTCTCAGGTATCTCGTGATCTGCCTCGAGCATGTCCGCAGCCAGGTTCATGTCCCCATCGCACAAGGAGCACTGCCCACCCTGCGTCTTATAGAGATTCGTACCGATTGACTCGGCAGTGCCCTGTTCTGACTGGGGCATTTTCTTGATCAGAGTCGGACTGATTTTGTAAGGCATTTCGTGCTGAGACTCCTCGTTAGTTGCGGCGGGGTCAGCTGGTGCAGACACTTCCGCCGTGTTTGTATGAGTATAAGAAGCATTGGCACCCGTTTCAGCAACTGCGCCGCGTATTGACAAGCCATCAGAACATCGACGCCGTGCGCTTCGATCCACTTTTGAGCCACGTTGCGCCACTGATTCGACGCAAAACTACTGTTTTTTCGTGAACTTTCATGATCGCCTCCACGCTCGAGACGAGACCAAGCGAACTGCGTTGGTATTGTCCCATAAGGCGACATTTCGGAAGTCCGTCACGTCGTTGAGAACGCCCGTTCTGGAGTAGGGGAGAAATGATCGACCGTTGTCAGACGTGTTCAAAACACTAAATCCAAGTTCTTCAGAAGATAGATGGAGTGCATATCCAATAAAGGATGTCGGGTTTATTGATAAGCGAGCGTTTTGAATCTTCCGGCTTCTAGTCCGACCTGCTTTAAACCGCCAAATGCTGGTCGGTAGATCTGCCGCACAGACAACCGGAATACTCTTTCTGGGTGACAATCATAAATGCTGGATGTTCTATCCCGACAGCTGCTAATCATCTTCAAAATAATTTTGGTCGATCTCAAACAGCTCGAAAGCCTGCTCAGTACGCACTCCGATTCGATGTCTCAGCATCAAATCGATCAGCATTTCTCCATCGACTAAAACCACCTTTGTCGCGGAACCGCGCAAAACGTACTCCTCGGCAGAATCAGCAAATGAACTGGTTGTAATAAAGACTCCCTTCGTCACACCCTGCCCTGCTAACGAACCGATAAATGCCTGAACCGTATGACGGTCAATCTTGCGGTCAGGTCTGTACCGTTTTGCCTGCACCAGAATTTGGTCTAGCCCAAGTGCATCCTCGTTGATCCGACCGTCAATTCCCTCATCGCCGCTTCTACCCATATGTTCCGCGGCCTGCTGGTGCGATCCGCCGTATCCCATGGTTACCAGAACATCCAAGACAAGCTTTTCGAAAAACTCCGGAGACTGGTGGAGTATTGACTGGAGTAGTTCGTCCCTTAGTTGCGAGCTTAGCGAGTCGTACTCGCGGGCGATTATTTCAATCGGTGTTGCTGTCGCCTCGCTGTCCGCAGACTCTTTTTCGTCTCTTTCCGTACCTTTCTTTTTGGACTGCCAAGCTTCTTTCCAACCTGGAATCTTTTTTAGATCAGCATTGGTTATCGTTTCGGGGTAACGCTTTAGAAATTCCTCTCCGGATTTAGTCGCTGTATATGTAGCCTTTGCGATCTTTTCTATTAGTCCCGCTTTCGTCAAAAACGTCATCGCCCATCCTGTACGGTTTGCAATGTATGTCGAGGCACCACTCGGTATACGGTCGCGGGCTTCTTCTATCGTTAGTCCGAATTCAGCGATCATCGCAAGCGTAGCTGCCTTGCGCGTAATACTTTCTTGCGTCGACAAATACAATAGCGGTCTTAGCAATTTATCGTAGGTCGGAATCGTCATAACTAATTGCTCTCGCCAATCGGCGGAATTAAAAAATGCATACGCTTATTTGGGGCATCATCTTGAGCTCGCATCGACCCCGTCGCAGTGCCCTGAGTACGTCCCACAAAGGATCGACAACTAGTTCGTTCCCCGCGCTGCCGCCCGCCTTAAAAAAATATACTTCCGTCGAAACGCAACCCGTTTAAAACGGCTGCTGCTGATTGGCAGCGAACTTTCCAGCCGCTGCTGACCCTGAAAATTTGTAACCCAGTATCCCCAAGATCTACGCACAGAACGCACCACAAACATCGCAGCTCACTCAGATAATGGCCCCGCACGATTTCTTGCCTGACTCGTGAATAGTTCGGACAGTTCCTTTACCGTCAGCGGTGGATTCCGCCGATGCAGCATCGCATGACAATTCGCGCATACCGGTACCAGGTCCCGGCGCGGGTCTACCCGATACCCATCCCCCAATTCAGACACCGGCGTAACATGATGAACGTGTATGAATCCGTCGCCAAGATCGCCGTAGTGGTATCTAAAATCGAACCCGCACGCAGCACAGGTGCATCCGTGGACGGCGATACAAATCGCGCGATTGACCCGGCTGCGCTCATACCGATTTACCGTAACCCGCTTTAGCGCTCCCTCCCACAGCCCCTCGGCTTCAGCTGTGGACGTCTCAATAATTTCTTCGGCTGGCAGTAGCGCAATAACCATCCCCAAAAGCCCTCCCGCCCATGTCGTAACGCTTTCACGGATGGACTTTTCGTCGTCGTGATCGATAGCGAGAGGGGTGCGCTCGACAGATAGCCCTACTGTGCGCCAATCGTAGGGCCAGGATTCGTGAGAAAATGGATCCAATGCAGAGCCATTTACAGCCAAGAGAATCTGGCCTCCCGCGTTCCGCAGCAAGTCCGCAAGTATTACCGCGCAATCCCGACTCTCCTGATCCGCGTGTCCGAGATCAGCAACAAGCCGCGCAGCGAAATTGCCGACGTTTAGTTGCGCGCGTACGCTCCGCCATCCGATTGTGGCGTCGATGTCGAACCCTTCATTCGCATGAAGTTCTGCGGGCCAAATTTTGACGTGCAGCCCGTCGTTTTGCTCCGAGACTTTAGCGGTAATGTGGACGCCAAACTGCTTCGTCAGAGACGATGCAGTCTGCACCGCATCAGGCTGCTGCGTCATCGCTCTCTAGATCCGGCTCAGGCAAATCAACTACGAGCTGGCGCAACAGACGCGACACTTCGAAGCGTAGCTCCTGAAAATGTCGCTTTGATGCTTCATTCACAGTACCTAGCTCCGCCGCGCACAGCGCCCAAAGCAGTGAATCCATACCCTGTACAGTTACGCCGGACGCCAAGTTCGGCACATAGACTTTCGAATAATAATCGTGCCCTGTATTAATTCGTACGGCGTTGTGACCGTCGATCAGAGCAGGCTCCCATAACATTCCATCATCGATCGAATCGGCTGGTTCGACGTAGCACTGATCTGGTTTCAGCGCGCTGGATACTCGCAACTTTAAGCGGACTTTGCCCTCGCGGTTTGTGACTTCGACCTCGCCCGAAGAGGGGTCCAAGACAGTGACGAGCGCGTTACTTAACTCAGCCTCTCGCGCGCCGATCGTACGGTTAGAATTGTCATGGGCGCCTTGGGCCTTCTCCGTCGCCTTTATACGCGTTCCTTTGCGATAACGTTGCTCTGCGGCTCGTCGCGGCGCCGGCAGAAACTGATCTCGAAGCCAATTCCAAAGATCCTCGTTCAGAAGGATCCGTGATTTTTTGATATCGACATGAAAGGCTTCGTCGAGATCGTACCGAAACGAAAACTCTACGCGAATCAGAGAGAAATGCGGCTCTTTCTGAAACATACCCAGCCAATCCGCGTCGTGAATCAATCGCTGTTCGCGATAAATGTAGACTCCTTGTCGGTCATTCGTGATGCGTGCGGCTTTTGAAGAAGCTTCGTTCGGAAACTCTTCACGCCGCGGCAGCACAAACGCACGGACCGTGAAAGAGGCCTCCTGACCTGATTCAAGCACGACTTCCACGTTCTCTTCGGCGACGAGGTCAGCCACCCCCTCACAGTACGGATTCCAAGCCGCGACAACTTCGCCGTTGACGACGATCTGAACTGTTCGGGCACGAGTGTCGGCGGGGTCGAGAAACCGCTGGTAAATAGTGGCGACATGCTCGCGCAAACTCTCTGTGACTCGTTTGAGGGCCTTCTGCGCAAATGCCCCACCTGGATCCTTGTATTCACGCGAAAAGAGGCGATCGATTTCGTCCCAGATCACGACGGTTCCCGAGTGATTCGCGGCCGTGCGCTCCAGATGTTCAGCGCCTTCAATGTCCGGGTCCGGCATTAGCAGCTCCCACTGGCTAGCCGAAACTACATGGGCAAGGTCCCATGTGGCCTGGAGTACCGTAGCATCGGAATTGGGGCGTGAGAGAACTGACAGCCTGCGACAGAATGCTGTGGATGCGGTCTTTAACCCCAGGCCGAATTTCCCGAGACTGGCAGGGTCATCGCGGCGCTGAGAGCCGTACTTCATCGCATTCAGTAGCTGCACGTCATCCATGCCGATGCCGTTATCGGCGATCGAGATTCGTACGTTGCCCCGATAGTCCATATCGAGAAAACAATCGATCAGGGTCGCGTCTGCCGCGATCGAATTATCGATGATGTCAGCAACGGCGGTATTAAACTCGTAGCCTGTATCTCTCAGACCTTCAATCATTCGGCCTGGGTCGGGTGGAAGAATATGTGTCTTATCCATTAGCGTTTCCCTCTTAGAGCCGGATCTCTTTCCAGTTGCTTCCCAGTATCAGCCGTCCCGTTGACGCTTCGGGCGCTGCTGTTTCTCTGTCGTAGTCGACAGTCCGCCTTCCGCTCTCGCATTCTCGTTTAAGCGTGAGCCTGTCACCGGGTTTAAGGCCGTGGCTTCGAATGAAAGACGTCATCCGCGTCAGTCGGAATTCGTTGCGCGTACCGCCGAAGAACTTATTGTTGTAATGGATGAAGGCGAATTCCCATCGCACATCATCAATGTCGTAAAACACAAGGTGGTGTCTTGGGTTCTTTATCCCACGATCCAGCGGCGGGAAGAATGAGAGTACTCGAGGGTCTTTCGGGATCAGAATCCCCGCCTGGTGAGAGCCTGAATCACCCGTATCGTTCGCAGACAATATCTTTGTGATACCTGCAACCCATTTTTTCTTTTCGGTCATGCCCCGTCCCCTGCTATCGGTGACTTGCGCAATGCCTGGAGAATATCCTCCGAGTCAGTTGCCTTGCCGTCTGTACCAACTACTGCAGAATCGGCGAGTCCGCGCTTCCGGGTCAGCCGGTCGTCAATGACTTCTTCGACAGTGCCTGCATAGAAAAGGCGATGCACCGTCACTACTTTCTCCTGCCCTCGCCGATGCGCACGCGCCGATGCCTGGTCTTCCACCGCGGGATTCCATTCGAGGTTGTAATGGATCACGTGGTTGGCCGCAGTAATGTTCAGTCCTGTGCCAGCAGCTCTTGGATTTAGGACAAGGACCGCAGGGCCATCGAAGGCGCTGAAATCGTCGACTACGGCCTGTCGATCGTGGATTGGAACCCGCCCGTCAATAAATGCGACATGAACGCCAAATCTTGAAGCAATATCGGTGACGAGGATATCTGTCATCTTCTGAAACGAGGTGAAAACGATAGCTTTCTCGGAATTTTCGAAAAGCTCTGCAAGGATCTCTGTCAATCTGACATATTTCGGACTCCTTCTCGTCGGGTCCCCGGTTCGCGATTCGAGCAGGTCCGGGTGCGCACAGTACTGACGCAACTGCATTAGCGCTACGAATGTCGCGCTCGGGCCGTACTCCATTACGGCGGCCTGCCGGATCTTGTCGTAGGCCTCGGATTCGGCCGACCCAAGTTCGAGAACCTGCGGCACATCAATTCTGTCAGGCAGATCGTCCGCGACCTCTGAAACTCGACGACGGAGCATGATTGGCGACACGAGTGGTTCCAAGGCCGTCGCCCCGAATTCATCATCGCCATATTCAGATTCAAAGGCCGCTGCCTGGCCAAGGAATCCGGGAATCGTGAAATCTGTAAGCGACCATAAGTCGCGCAGTCGATTCTCTACCGGAGTACCAGTGACTGCGATCCCGACCCGACGGGGCAACTGTTTAACGCAATCGGAGCGTAAGGTTTCGGGGTTCTTAATTGCCTGTGCTTCGTCAAGGACGACTAAGTTCCATTGCACGGACTTTAATAACGAAAGATCCCTTACCAAGGTGTCGTAGGAGGTAATAACCACGTCCCGGCAGTTGAGTTCAGATGGAAATCCCGTTCTGGACTGCCCTCTGTGGATTGTCACATCGATTCCGGTCGAAAACTTCGCGATCTCGCGGCGCCAGTTCTCGAGCAGCGTACCGGGCGCCACCACTAGCATTGGCGTCCCGCCTGCTTCGATTTCTGCTGCGAAGAGCGCCACAATTTGGATTGTTTTGCCCAGCCCCATTTCGTCAGCGAGGATCCCGCCCAGGTCCTCATTGCAGAGCGTGCTGAGCCAACGCAGTCCGTCGCGTTGATAGGAAAACAGCTCACCTGTGAACGATGCTGCAACCCGAAAGTTAGCTGGCGCCGCCTGGGCTGACGCACTTGCCGCGGTTCCGGATCGATCGTCGATTACGCCCGAGCTTATGGCCAGTTTGCGAAGGTCGAGAAACTGCCGCAGGTTGATTGGTCCCTGTTTTTCTATCCCCGCATCGGCGAGGACAGAAGATAGTTCCTCCATCGCGCCACGCACTAAGGGGTACCAAGTGCGGCCTACCACTACGTGCTCGGGAGGCGCGCCCGGTACTGATGGCAGCTCAACATCCTCATTTGTAGCCGCGGCGCGTATCCGGACGATAAGTTGCGCCGCGCAGTGGAAAGGCGCTTCCTCGATCGAGATTCTGGGATGAAGAGGCCGCCGGGAAAATGACAGGGCACAGGTTACTGCGTCATCGCCTATCGACGGGATTTCGCCGACGTCGCGTTTCTCAACCGCAGCCTGGTAAATCAGTTCGGCTGGCGGCGTATTGACCCTGCCATCGGGCAGAGCCACTGTCAGCACATTGTCTTCCAACTTCCAGCGCCCAATCGCATCCGGAATCATTGTTGTTGACGTTGATTCCATGTGCAGTAATACCCGCTGAACCTTCGGACACACAGCGCTTTCCCGGTGTCCCTCGCAATCAATTGACGGGCCTTAGCGCCCTAAAAAATAGGGCCGGCATTCCGACACAATGCTAATACTGATATGGGACGCCGCTCGGTTGCAACAAATGAACTCTCATACACTCGAGTGGCTGAATTCATGAATACGGGAATTGCTTGTCATGCGATAGTTCACAAGCCGTGTCTTTCTCACTCGTTTCGTGGCCCGGAATCAACAAAAGGTTGTCACGGATCGATAGAACAGGCGCTCTCCCATTTGGTGTCGATCCGGGCCGAGCTTTTGCGGAGATACATAATATTTCTATTATTTTTCAGTATCTTATGGGATTCTTTATGTTAAGGGCGACCTTTTGCCAAGCGAAGTAATGGGATATACTTTGGACACGCTGTCCAATTATTGTCCCGGGGAATTTGCATGGATCATAACGAACCCGCGCTTGATGCACTGATCTCGCTTGTCGATTCGGTCGGCGTCGACAGGGCAGCCGTGCAATTCGACGTGACGCCGAAAACGATTGACCGGTGGATATGCCGGGACGTTCAAATACCTTCGCCAGGAATGCTTATCAATGCTACGGAGAACATTCTTCGCAAGTTGGACAAAAGCCACGAGCAGGAAGGCGACTTCACGTTCATCGACTTGTTTGCCGGAATAGGCGGCACGCGTCTCGGGTTTGAATCCGCCGGCGGACGATGCGTGTTCACTAGTGAATGGGATAAATTCGCTCGGCAAACCTATAAAACTCGATTTCCAGAGGAACAAGAGCCGGCTGGAGACATTACCCAAATTGCAGGCAGCGAAATACCAGATCATGACGTTCTGGTAGCGGGTCTACCGTGCCAGCCGTTTTCGATTGCCGGAGTTTCCAAGAAAAACTCCTTGGGACGTGCCCATGGCTTTCTGGATGAAACGCAAGGCACGCTGTTCTTCGACGTGTGCCGGATCCTTAACGAGAAGCGCCCCGCAGCCTTTCTCATTGAGAACGTGAAGAACCTGCGAGGTCACGATAAAGGGCGCACTTTTGACGTAATTTCGCGAAATCTGAGTGCAGCAGAAAATCTGGGTTACGAGCTACATGTCAAGATCATCGACGGCGATGGATTCGTGCCTCAACACCGAGAGCGAATTTTCTTAGTGGGATTTCGAGAGCCGACTGCCTTTAGCTGGGATGACATACTTTTGCCTGAAAAGGGGTCCATGCGGATGGAGCATGTTCTCCATCCGCAAGACGGTACTGAGCGCGTCGAAACAGACGTGACTCGAAGAAAGGAGTACGTGCTTGGGAAGAAAGGTCGGGTAAATCCTCGCTACACGCTCAGCGACAAGCTCTGGGGTTATCTGCAAGCATATAGCGAAAAGCATAAAGCGAGGGGTAATGGATTTGGCTTTGGCTTGGTTACTCCTGACAGTCGAGCCAGAACGTTGTCTGCGCGCTATTTTAAAGACGGATCCGAGATTTTGGTTTGGCAAGGCAAAAAAAAGAACCCGCGTCGACTTACTCCACGCGAATGCGCTCGGCTAATGGGATTTCCGGACGACTTTCCAATTCCAGTTTCCGACACTCAGGGGTATAAGCAGTTTGGGAACAGCGTGATCCCACCTTTGATCAGAGTACTCGCAAAAGCGATGCACCCGCACATAGTGGCACTTCGGGCGGAGGCCGAAAACGAACTTCAGACGCGAATGGCCGTGTGATGGTTGATGTTCACGACCGCGCGACAAGAAGCAAGAATATGTCTGCAATTAGGAGCAGAAACACGAAGCCGGAACTAACGGTCAGGAAAGGTCTACACAGCCTTGGATATCGGTACCAAAGTCGGTCTGCGGACAAGCTCCCATGCAAGCCCGACATCGTCTTGCCGAAATATCAGGCAGTGATCTTCGTTCACGGATGCTACTGGCACAGGCATGAAGCCTGCCCAAAAGCGACATCTCCCAAACAGAACGCCGCGTTCTGGACAGAGAAGTTTCGGCAGAACATAGCTCGGGATAAAAAAAACCAAAGGACAATGGAAACTCTGGGCTGGAAGGTTCTAACCGTCTGGGAATGCGATATCAACTCGCGCCGAAATATGGTGATACGGTATCTCGACTCAAATATTGGTAATCGCATTCAGTAATGTGTGACCGGCCGTCAACCGCGCTGCCCAATAAAGGAATGTGCATTTTCCGACAAGGCGCGTTCGGCAATTTCCAGAATTAGATTCTACGGCTGGCCACAAGCGATGGGGACGCACTGAACTTCCTGCTTTTTGCGCTGCTGTTGAATGCGGCTGCGCATACCCTATGACCGCGCGTTCTGCGGACGCGAATCGGTTACGCGTAAATTTGGGACGCGTTTATGCGCTCGAATGTTGTCGGCCTTGAATCTGAGTGCAGACTCTCATCGTCAACTTTAGCTTTATCCCACTCGCCTCCCTCCCGAATATTCACCCCGGCGTGGACAAAAACCGACCAGAGCGCCGTAATAAATATACTGTCCCCGCAATACTTATGGATTTAGATATTCCAAACATTAACGAGAGCAAAATGCAGCAAGTGCCGCATCTGCTCGAGCGCAGGAAAACCACAATTCGGGAACGGCATGAAGCAAACATCGGAGTCGTGATCGTAGAACGTTCCCTTCGGCGTCAGGTAATTCGCCGAAGGCCAGCTCAGTTAACCAGTCTCCAGCAAAGATTGTCCACTCCTCCAGGTCCTTCCGGTTTGCCGACGCAACAAGACAGATCCTAGCCGCTTCGTCGATTGAAAGATGGAATTGGGGGTCACGCCTATATCGACGAACAAGAATACGCAATTCAGTGGCGAGATTATTGCTCCTTGTCACAGCAGAAAGCTCAGCCAATCCATTCAGCACGCCAAGCAACTCCGATTGACTACTAACTTGCGAAAGCTTGTGACTTGCTAGGCGTAATGCTTCTGATGCTGCCTCCGCATATGATGATTCGAGTTGAAATATTTTTACTGAATTGACTAGCGCGATAAATGACGATGGGCCTACATCGTTAGAAGCTAGCTGCTCTCTTACCGCTCTTTCGAGATCATCTGGTAAAGAGTTGGGGCTGTCTTCTGCCCCCTCGAGTGGCCCAGGAAAGTAAGACCGAGGAAAGTCACAATGAGCTCGAAGGCTATTGGGTTCTGTACCTAGGATTAATCCATGGAGTTCACATCGTTCGAGACGCTCCACATTGCTGGTCGCGGAAGTCATTATTCGCCCAATGAAATCCGCTTTTATCTGATCGGCCGCGGCGAATTCTGGATTCCATCGCGGTTCAGACCGCATATCTGCTAGTGACTGCCAATAAAATTGTTCACCGCGGTTATCGAACGCCCAGTCCAAAAAAGTTTCATCAATATTCGAGCCAACAAGCTGACGATGAATAAGCGCTGCTTGTGCCATCGACGCCAAACGCCTATAGAAAACCGGAGCATCTGCGAATAACCGCGTCCTTGATAGTTCTCCATCGACAAGAACAAAGAGAGCAGAAAGAAGACTCACACCTTCCGCGGAGCCCTCTACGTCATCATCTCGAATTCCTTCAATGAGATGAACTAAAACTGGTGCTAATTCCGGCAACTTAGAAATAACCGACAAACCAATTTCGATGGCCCCTAGCTGCGAGAGACTATCTCCATGCTTCGCCAAGTAGTCGAAGGCCCGGAGAAGATCGTTGCCGTCTACGGTCCCAATGTCGATCCCAGAGGTCAGTGCCGAATGAGAAGAGAGGAGAAGACTCTGAAGAAAACCTTCATATGGCTGTCGAGCGATCTGTTCTGCAAAGAACCGTTTACCTGCCTGTGCTGCATAGGAAGTGATGGAAATACTTCCATCGTATGGACCTATCAGACGATCGAAGTAACGACGGGAGCGTGGAACGAGAGAAGAAGTACTGCTTTTCCCTTCTCGAATTTCGCCAGCGATAGAGCGAGCTACGTGCATCGGTGTATCACGGCAGTCAGTAAGCAATTCATCGACTTCTTCGTCTTCGAGAGGTCGTTCTACCAAAATGTTGTACCAAGCATTCTTTGATTCTGTAGGCAGGTTCACATCCGCAGAGAATTTTTCGAGAGATAGAATCCGATGAGCAGATTCATCGGATAACACAGCGAGGTCGGGAAGAATGATCGGTTGCCAGTTATTCGAAATAGCAAGCTTCAATGAACCATCTTCCCTCGATTCCGCGAAAAACCTCCGTTCATTTCCTTCGTAATCAATGATTACTAGCTCGCTCGTACCTTCAAAAACCTTTCGTACTGCGGAAAATAGTATGGAACGGCGAATCGCTAGCCCTGAGCTACCAATTTCGAGGACTGGATCAGTCTTGAGGCCATACTGCGGGCCGAATTCCGGATCCTTAAGCAGGGTTGCCTGCATTAGAGGCGGCACGCGCCGCAAAACCGCTTGAGCGACAATGGTCCGGTTTAAAGTTTCGTTACTCAATCGGAAATTTCCACTGCGAGGTCAACCTTCGACATTTCTGACACAAGCCGTTTCTGATATTCAACTAACCATCGATAAAGCTCAGGAATTTTCTCCCTTAGTGGCGCAAGAATTGCCTCCTCAAACCACTCAATATACGCGTCTTCCATCGCTTTGGTCGCAGTCTCCGGCGGAGACATCAGTAACGCGATATGCGGCCCAGCCTGAGTTACGCTGAAACTCGTCCCGCTTTGCCGCGGAAGCGCATGTGCCCAACCCCGGATATCTACTTGACCAACAATCCAGGCGGAACGCACTTTCGTTTCTTCCAGGTCAGCCCCATCCACCCACAACGCTTTCAATGCTGAAATATGCGCCTTTATAGTTGTATCTAACCAAGCGGCCTCCTGCGGGAGCTGCAACCAGCAGTGGACCCCATCGATTGGACAGAAAGTAGACTGAAATAAGTGTCTTCCTCCAAGATGAGCGTTGAGCTCAGGAGAGAAGCGATGAGACGAAAACGACGTAACCATTCCCCGTCGTTCAAAGCG